>JADMIO011575643.1_pt1 | contig 19722 bp, 17 predicted proteins | sample 8958161 | NCBI WGS metagenome assembly JADMIO01 (sample SAMN16585339, study PRJNA669376) | soil metagenome | isolation source: Crop rotation soil | place: USA: Cullars Rotation, Alabama | collected 2011
GCGACAACTTGTCCACGTGGAATTCTAAGCTTAGGATCCCAATGTGCTGGAAAGGGATCGCGTCCAGCGGGGGGTTGGTCACCTGGGCGAAGAGCTGCTTGAAGTAGGCGTAGAGGAGCTGGGGCTTCTCGGAGAGGCAGGCCAGCGGGGTGTCGGTGCCCATGGACCCGATGCCTTCCTGGCCGGTAACCATCATCGGGGAGAGGATCAGCTTGACGTCCTCATTGGTGTACCCGAAGGCGTGCTGGCGGTGCAGCAGGGTATCGTGGTCGGGCTGGTGGACGTTGGACGGGTTGGGCAACTGCTCGATGTCGATGAGCTGCTCTTCCAGCCAGCGGCGCCAGGGGCGTTTGTCGACGAGTTCCTGCTTGATCTCGCCGTCGTCGATGATCCGGCCCTTCTTAGTGTCGATCAGGAAGATCTTGCCGGGCTGGAGGCGCCACTTCTTGACGACGTCCTCGGGCTTGACGGGGATCGTGCCGACCTCGGAGGCCATGATGACCAGGTCGTCCTTGGTGACGTAGTAGCGGCTGGGGCGGAGGCCGTTGCGGTCGAGGACCGCGCCGACGAGTTCGCCGTTGGTGAAGACGATGGAGGCCGGGCCGTCCCACGGCTCCATGAGGCAGGCGTGGTACTCATAGAACGCCTTGAGGTCGGGGTCCATGAGGTGGTTGTTCTGCCAAGCCTCGGGGACCATCATGAGGACGGAGTGCGGCAGCGACCGGCCGTTGACGGCGAGGAACTGGAGGGCGTTGTCGAAGGTGGCGGAGTCGGACCCGGTCTCGGTGAGGAGGGGGAACATCTTGGAGAGCTCGTCGCCGAAGACCTCGGACTGGAGGGAGCCGGTGCGGGCGCGCATCCAGTTGCGGTTGCCGCGGAGGGTGTTGATCTCGCCGTTGTGGGCGACGTAGCGGTACGGGTGGGCGAGGCGCCAGGCGGGGAAGGTGTTGGTGGAGAAGCGGGAGTGGACGATCGCCAGGTGGCTGACGAAGTCCGGGTCGGCCAGGTCGGGGTAGTACTTGCGGAGCTGGTCGGCCGACAGCATGCCCTTATAGACGATGCGGTTGGTCGAGAGGATGCAGATGTAGAAGAACTCGCGGGCGGCGTCGGAGAGGCCGTCGCCGAACTCGACGAGGTTCTCGCACCGCTGGCGGACGAGGTACATGCGGCGGTTGAAGTCGGTGCGGTTGTAGAAGGTCTCGCCCATGCCGACGAAGACCTGCATGACCTTGGGCTCGACGGCCAGCGGGGTCGGGCCGACGTCGGCGGCTTTGGCGTCGGTGGGGACGTCGCGCCACCCGAGGACGACCATGCCGTATTCCTTGACGACGCGCTCGAAGACCTGCTGGCACTCGCGGCGGGCGGCGGCGTGCTTGGGCATGAAGATCATGCCCGCGCCGTACTCCCCGAGCTTGGGGAGCTTGAACCCGAGGCGGTCGGCCTCGCGGCGGAAGAACTTGTCGGGCATGGAGACGAGGATGCCGGCGCCGTCGCCGGAGTTGGACTCGCAGCCGCAGGCGCCGCGGTGGTTCATGTTCTCCAGCATCGTCAACGCGTCGGCGATGACCTTATTGGACCCTTTGCCCTTGATGTGGCAGATGAAGCCCACGCCGCAGGCGTCGTGTTCGAACGCCGGGTCGTAGAGGCCTTGGGCGGCGGGGAGACCGGAGACGGATTGGTACGGCTTATTCATGTCGCTCATGCCGAAAAATGCGGGCCGAGAGGAATCCCCTCACGACCCTGAGTCCAACAACATCCAGCACGCATAAGTCCGCCTCGGTCCGGCAGTTAGGACTTAGAACCGAGGCGTCCGGCGGCGCGTGCCCGCAGGCCCGATCCCAGCGGCTCCTCTCTCGAAGACAACCGACGGCGGAATCGGGCATTGTATCCATTCGGCGGAAAATTTCAGCCCTTGACGGCAAATATCACACCGGCGGCGGTGTATTGTTAAGGTCGGCAAAGTGGGATGGCTAACACATCCATACCGCATGATACGGAGCGACCTATGGGCAAGGTTCTCGGGGCGGCGATTTTCGGGGCGGGGTGGGTGGCGGGGGAGCACGCCAAGGTGTACCAGAAGTGCGGCCGGACTCGGTTGGTGGCCGTCGGCAGCCGGAAGCTCGAATCCGCAAAGCGGTGCGCCGAGTATGCCGGGGCACCCGACGCGTTTGCGACGACGGACTTCGATGCGCTGCTCGCCCGGCCGGACGTCGATGTAGTTTCGATCACGACCCCGCCTGACTTGCACGCGGACCTGACCATCCGCGCCGCGCGGGCGGGCAAGCACGTCTGCATCGAGAAGCCGCTGGCGATGAACTACGCCGACTGCCTGCGGATGCGCGACGCCGTCCGCGCGGCCGGGGTGAAGACGGTTGTCTCGTTCTGCCTGCACTGGAACCCGTCGCTGCTCAACACCCGCCAACTGATCGACTCCGGCGCGATCGGCCGCCCGTACTACGTGGAGGTCGACTACTGGCACGAGATGAAGCGGTGGTACCCGCAGTACCCGTGGGCGGTCACGAAGGAACAGGGCGGCTCGTCGCTGCTGTCGGCCGGGTGCCACGCGGTCGACGCGATGCGATGGTTCGCCGGCGTGGATAACCCGGTCGTCGAGGTCACTGCACACAACGTGCCCCACCTCGGCGACAATCCGGACTGGGGTTACCCCCCTACCACCGTCCTCCTCTGCAAGTTCGCCGATGGCTCGATCGGCAAGGTCGCGTCGGTCCTCGACGCGCCCCTCCCCTACCAGTTCAACGTCGACGTCCTCGGGACCCACGGCACGATCCGCGACAACCGCGTCTGGTCGCCCAAGCTCTTCCCCGGGCAGACCGACTGGGCCGTCATCCCGACGGTCCTCCCCAGCAGCGGCGACGTCACGCACCACCCGTTCACCGGGCAGATGGAGGCGTTCGCCGCGAACATCCTGGACGGCACCCCCCTGCTGCCGGACCTGGAGGACGCGGTAAAGACGCACGAGTTGATCTTCGCCGCCGATCGGTCGGCGGCGGAGGGCAGGACGGTCAAGCTGCCATTGGCCCAATGACCGCGTGCGTTACCGGCCACACCGGCGGCGGTACGCCCGTGGGCTCAGGCTGAACTCGGCGCGGAACGAGCGGTTGAAGTTTGATATGTCGTCGAAACCGCAGTCCAGAGCCACGTCGATCACTTTCGCATCGCCGGTGACCAGGCGCGTGGCGGCGTGGCGCAGGCGCGTGCGGAGGAGGTATTGGTGCGGCGTGACGCCGGTGAGTTGCCGGAAGGTCCGCAGGAAGTGGTAGGGGCTGAGCGCCGCGGCGGCCGCCATGGACGGGAGGGAGTGGTCGTCGCCGGGGCGGCGTTCGATGTCGCGTACGACCGCCGTCACCCGGCGTTCGGCACCGGCCGGGCGGGTGGCGTCCCGGTCCGGCGGCAATCCGGATAGTAGCTTTACTGCGCCGGCCGCCAGTTCGATCGCGACTTCCTCCCAGGCCACCGCGCCGGCCCCCGCCGACAGGCTCGCGCAGGCACGGGCCACCGCGGGCGCGGTCTGGCGGAGCGACGGCAGCCGGGTCGTGCGGAACGTGAGGGGGTCGCCGCGGCCGCCGGCGTCCGCCGCCACGCGTTCGAAGTAGTCCGGCGCGAAGTGGAACGAGACGCACCGGTCGCCGACGCCATGCTCGTGCCCGCACTCGAAGCAGTGACCGGGGCTCCCGAGCAGCAGCGACCCGGGCGTCATCAGGTCCAGCCCGGCCGTCGACCGGTACTGGAACGTGCCGGACGCCACCACGGCGACGCATACCCCGACGTGCTGCTCCTCGAACCGCTTGTCCGCCGGCCCGGCGGTACAGACGACGTCCGACACGCGCCAACCGTCGCCGCGTGCCAGCACGCGCGTAGCCGGCCGGGCGTGATTGTCATCCGCAATTTTCGCCAAGATCGCGCTCCCGCCACGCCGCTATAAGCCGTCTACCCGATCGGGCCGCGAGCGTTCGCGGCGAGACGGAATCTACTTACGGGAGAATTTACCTTATGAACCCCACGCTCTTCCAATCCGCCCTTGTGGCCGCGGAGCGCTGCGACAGCATCCCGGAATCCGCCGACGTCTACGGGCCGCTGGTCGGCAGTTGGGACCTCGACGTGCGCCGGTATGTCGTGGACGTCTCGGGGCGAGGGATCACGGCCGAGGCGCATTTTGCGCGTGTCCTCGAAGGCCGGGCCGTCCAGGACCTGTGGATTATGCCGTGCCTCGATACCCGCACCTCGGAGGTCGACCGCGCGTGCAACATGTACGGCACGACCCTCCGCATCTGGGATCCGGGCATCCAAGCTTGGCGCGTGACGTGGTTCAACCCCGTGACGGGCCGCCGCCACGAACTCGTCGGGCGCAGGGAGGGGCGGGATATCGTGCAGGTCGGCACACATGCCGACGGCACGCCGATCCGCTGGTGCTTTACGGAGATGACGCCGGACTCGTTCCGGTGGACCGGCGAATCGCTCCGCCCGGACGGGACGACGTGGGCAATGGAAGGCGAGTTCCTCGCGCGCCGACGGCGATGAGGCGGTGGGCAGGGGGCCTGCCTCTCACGGATTTCCATAGATGTTTGCGCGGGCAACCGCGCCTGAATGGCCCAGTCCGCCCGCCGGCGGCCGGTTGCGGGCTCGGCTATTCACCGCCTCAGGCACGCCCCTTGCATTAACCCCTCTCAACAGCCCGCAACGAGCGGGCGGGAATCAAAAGGCATCGAACAACGGCAGCACCCGTTGCTGCCACGAACTTTAACGAGGAGGTTGTCATGCTTTCCACCCTTGCTTTGATCGGCGGCGCCGGCCTGCTTGCCCAAGGCACGCTGCTCTGGCTCGCCATCATTTTCTTCATTATCGCCATCGTCGCGTACGTCATCGGCGCCCAAGGCGTCGCCGGGATGTCCGCCGGCATCGGCCGCACGCTGCTGTTCGTGTTCCTCGTGCTGGCCATCATCTTCCTCATCGTCGGCTTTATTCCCCACGCATAGTTCCTGAGCCGATTTCTCGAAGATCAACGACCGCGCCGTGTCCTAACGTGACACGGCGCGGTTGCCGTTTTATTACTGACCGTCATGGCCAGACACGAACGATCCGCGGGCGTGATCCTCTTCCGCGTCGACGACGACGGCCGCCCCCGTTATCTCCTGCTCGACTACGGCAAGCACTGGGACTATCCCAAGGGTCATCTGGAAGAGGGGGAGGACGACCTCGCCGCGGCTTGGCGGGAGTTGGCCGAGGAGACGGGGATCACCGACGCGGTCCGCGTCGGGGAATTTTCGCACGACCTGACCTACTTCTTCCGCACCAAGGCGGCCGGGCTCGTCCGCAAGACCGTCCGCTTTTTCCTGGCCCGGACCGCCCGGAAGCGCGTCACCCTCAGTCATGAGCATGCGGGCTATAGATTCCTCCCGTATGAGGACGCGATGGATTTGGTCACGTTCAAGTCGTCCAAGGACGTGCTTCGCGCGGCGCATGACTATTTGCGGGCCCATCCGCGTCTGTTATCCGGCACACCGACAAGCTGACGCGACCTTTTGCAGTGCCGCACCTCTGACGCGATACTGGCCGGCGTGATGTCCACCGCCGTGAAGCCCCCCCTGCTGCACCGCCGCTCGCTCGCGTCGTGGCTCATCCATCCGGCCGCGCTGATCCCGCTGTTGACGCTTGCGGCCTATCTTCCGGCAATCACCCACGCCGGCTTCATCTGGGACGACCCGGATTACGTCATCCATAATGCGTTGCTGCGCACACCGGAGGGGCTGGCGAGGATCTGGACATCCCCGTCATCTCTCCCGCAGTATTACCCACTGGTGCACACGACGTACTGGATCGAGTACCACCTCGTCGGCCTCTCGCCACACCTGTACCACCTCGACAACGTGCTGCTGCATGCGGCCAGCGCCTTGCTGCTGTACTGGCTTCTCCGGAAGCTCGCGGTCCCGGGGGCGCTGCTGGCGGCCGCGGTCTTCGCCGTCCATCCGGTGATGGTTGAGTCGGTCGCGTGGGTGACCGAGCGGAAGAACACACTCTCGCTCTTCTTCTACCTCGCGGCGTTTCTCGCGTACTGGCGGTTCGCCACGCCGCCAACCGATGATGCGCGACGGGCCAAGCGGGATAAGCGCTGGGCCTGGTACGCGGCGGCGTGGGTGTTCTTTCTGTGCGCGATGCTGAGCAAGACGGTGGCCTGCACGTTTCCGGCGGCGGTCCTGCTGGTCCTTTGGTGGAAGCGGCCGGGCGACGTCAAACGCCACCTGCTCCCCCTGCTCCCGTTCTTCGCGATCGGCCTGTCCCTCGGCCTTTACACCGCGCACCTGGAGCAGACGCACGTCGGGGCCACGGGGGTCGAGTTCAACTTTTCCCATGCCGACCGACTGCTGATCGCGTCGGGGGCCGTGACGTTTTACGTCGCGAAGCTCGTCCTTCCCTACCCGCTCTCGTTCATTTATCCGCGCTGGCACCTGGTCCCGTCGGACCCGGCGCAGTGGGTTCCGCTCGTGCTCGGGCTGGCGCTGACGGCGGCGTTGGCGGTCGCCGCGTTCCGCCGGCGGACGCCCGGGCCGCTGGTCGCGTGGCTCCTGTTCGTCGGGACGTTGTTTCCGGCGCTGGGGTTCTTCAACGTCTATCCGATGCGGTACTCGTTCGTGGCAGACCACTTCCAGTATCACGCGAGCGTCGCGATGATCGCGTTTTTCGCGGCGGCGCTGGTGTACCTGGCTGGCCGGTTCCCCCAGCCGGTGCGACGGACGCTGGGCGTCATGCTGGTCCTGGCGCTTGCGGCCGGCACGTACGCTCGGACCCGCGTGTACCGGTCCGCGCTGACGCTCTGGACGGACACGGCCGATAAGAACCCCGATTCGTGGATGGTGCACGTCAACCTCGGCCACGCGCTGGTCAACGCGGGGGACCTCGACGCGGCGCAGCGGCAGTACGAGCGTGCCGCGGCGCTAGCGCCGGATCAGCCGGAGGCGCTGATCAACGTCGGGGGCATGCTCGCCAAGCGGGGCCGGTACGAGGGCGCGATCGCGGAGTACGACCGAGCGCTGGCGGTCCGCCCGGACTACCCCCCTGCCCTCTTCGGGATCGGGTCGGCGCTGCTGTTCAAGGGGGACCCCGCCGCGGCCCGGCCGTGGTTGGAGCGTGCGATCGCGGCGGACCCGGAGTACGCACAGGCGCAGTACCACCTGGGGTTGGCGCTGGAGAAGCTGAAGGACCCGGAGGGGGCGCGCCGGGCGTACGCGGCCGCGATCGCGGCGGACCCGGAGGACGCCGACTCGCTGTACAACCTGGGGACGTTGTACCTGAAATACCACCACCCGGGGGACGCGGCCGGGTGCTTCCGCCGGGCGGTGGCGCTGCGGCCGGACCGGGCGAATTACCGGGCGAACTTGGCGGCGGCGCTGTGGCAGCTTGGGGACCGGGACGGGGCATTGGCGGAGTACGCGGCCGCCGCCCGGCTCGACCCGGTCCTCGGCGCGAACATCCGGCGGTTCCTCGCCCAGCGCGGGATCACGTTGCCCGAATGACCCGCGGCGGCGGTCAGAACGCCGCCATCAGTTTCCCGGCTACCACTGCGTACACCTCGCCGTCGGGGCCGATCACCACGGGTGACCCGCCCTCGCCCTCGAACTGGTCCCCCAGCGACACCGGGGCTGTGATGTTCAGCACGTTCGACACGCTCCACCGCATCAGATCCTCGGCCGCGTTAACCAGATATATCGCCCCGGACGACGGGTCCACCGTCACCGGCGACGACACGAACCCGTACGTATACTGGGGGTTATTCTGGTTGTCGACCCCGTACTGCACCGCTGGCAGCAGGAACTCCGCGCCGGTCCGCTTGAGCGAGTGGGCCGGGTCGAATAGGGACAGCCGTTGCGTGTCCAGCCCCGTCGGGTTCTCCGCCCCCGTCGTGTACCGCGGCGCCGCCACGAGGTATGTGCTGCGCCCGTGGTACGCCGGGACCATCGACGCCGGCACGATCGACGGGGTCTCGGTCGCCATCACCTGCGCCTGCGTCCCCTTGACCTTCAGGTCGGCCGAGAAGTGCATGAGCCAGCCGTTCCCGGTGTTCGCCACGGACGGTTTGCGGGCCGGCGTCACCATGTAGACGTCCCCGTCCGGCGCGACCACCGGCAGGGAGACGTACCCGGCGAACATGTGCATCTTCTGGTGCGTCACCGGGTCCTTCAGCAGCGTCGCCCCGGCCTCGGCCATCCCCTCGCCGGTATGGAAGCGCGCGATGTACGCCTTGGACCCCGTCTGCGTCGCGACGTAGACGAACGAACCGTCGTTGCTCAACGCGGGGGCGCTGCCCGCCACTACGTCCGCCCGGGCTCGTGCCCCGGATCCGTTCTCCCTGACGCGTGCGAGGGACGACTTGATTCCCAGCGGGTTCGCCCCGTTCGACTCGACGCCGAAGTAGACGTTCCCGTTGGCGTCGGCCGTCAGCGGCGTATTGATGTACACCGTCTGACGATACCGTCCAGGCTTGTCGTGGAACTTGTCCTTCCCGTAAAACACCACGCGCCGCGCCGTTCGCGCTCGGTCAAGTCCGGACCCGAATCGGTCCGGCGTCGCCATCAGCCACACCGCCCCCCCGGCCCCGGGGATATACAGCTTCCCGTCCGGCGTCAGAGCCGGCTGGAATACCGCCGACCGCTGCCTGAACGATGACGTGTCCACGGACGGCGGCGCCACGTAGTCCGACACGAACGTCCACACTTCCACCCCACTGGACCGGCTGTATGCCCGGACCTCGAACTTCTGCGTGGCGTTGTCGAACAGCGGCACGACCACCGTGTCGAACTTCGTGAACAGCGGGGTCCCGAACTTATCCCCCGTGTCCGGGAGCGTGTCGGGCGAGTCGCTGGTCACCTCAAAGGGGGCGTTCGTCAGCGGCCCGCCGCGGAACGGCGAGATGCCCGTGTGCTGCGCGTTCTGGCCCACCGTCGCCCACGGTGCCGACGTGTACCGGATCAGCGCGTCGGGCACCGACACCTTGTCCGTCCCCCCGGCGAAGATCACCGGCTCGCCGACGTTGGCCATGGAGTTCGACGGCGCCCAACCCGCCGGCAGATCGAACCGGACCAGGTACGAGCCCTGCGGGACGTCCTTGAACTCGTACTGGCCGTTCAGGTCCGTCACGACCGACAGTTCGCCGTTGTCGCGCCGGCCGTTGGCGTTGGTGTCCAGATAGACGTGCGTCGCCGGCGGCACGGAGAACTCATCGATGATCCCGTCGCCGTTCACGTCGTTGTGCACGAGCCCCGAGATGGTCGCGTTGTAGAGCGTCCGGTCCTCGAGCGCCTCGACCACCGCCGCCGCCGTCGTCTTCCGCCGTTTCTGCTGCTGCTGACGCATCGACATAACCCTTTCCGCTGACCGGGCCCGCGCACGCGCGTACGCCGCCATCACAGTATTCGACACCCCCCAAAGTTCAACTCAGTTTCCCACAGAATAGACGTGTACGATACTCGAACGTTACCCGGCCCGCCTGCTTGTATCGCTCGAAGAGGTCCCATAATGCGGCGATCATTGGGTTGTGATTTGGATGACCCTCCATCGGCGCGTAGGACGAGGACATGAGCCGCCCCTTGAGCCCTTCGAAATCGAAGTCTTGCCGGTTCGGGAACTCCGCCACGCGCACGTCGGGGCCGAAGAACGCCCGGATCCGGTCCTCCGGCACCCGGTCGTGCCTCACCTTTTCGTAATTCTCCCCGTATTGCCGGAGCAGCGCGTCATACCCTTGGGCGAAAGCTGACCCGACGCGGTTCCGGTCGTTCCACATCAGGACGGCTTGGCCGCCCGGCTTCAGGACCCGCCGGAACTCCCGCCGGGCTCCCTCGACGTCGAACCAGTGGAACGCCTGCGCGCACACGATCATATCCACCGACGCGGCCGGGAGCCCGGTCGCTTCCGCGGCCCCGTCCACGGCGCGGAAGCGCGAATTCCCGCCCAGCCACGCGACGGCCGCCTCCCGCATGTCACGATTCGGCTCGACGGCTACGACCTCGCACCTGGCGTCCAGGAACAGTTTTGACGAAATGCCCGTGCCCGCCCCCACGTCCGCGACCGCCCACCCGGTCGTAAGGCCGATCTCCTTCCGCAGCCACGTGACGACCTCGGCCGGGTAGCTTGGCCGATACTTCACGTAATCCCCCACCCTCGTCGAAAAACGCGTCTTGGAATCCGTCACAGGAGGTTGCATGGTCGTTCCATCCTACCGCATTCGGCGGCCGGTCGCTGGTCAGCCGCCCGGCCGGCCCTCCCGGAACGCCTTGAGCCAGGCGGCCATCATCGCCGCCGGGATCGTCTTCTGTTGCGCCAACTCGTCGATCGTCTGGCCCCAGTAGAACCCGACAAACCCCGCCACGCCCTTGGGGGCCGTCCGGACGAACTCCTTCCACTCCCCTACCGAGCAGTTCAGCGCGAACGTCTCCTCGACCACCACCGGCTTCCCGGCCGCGACGAAGCCGTCCAGCGTCTCCCGGTCCTGCTTGGCCGCCGGCCCCTTGCCGTGCGGATAGACGTGCACGCAGAGGAAATCCAGGTCCCGCCCGGCCACCGACGGCACGAACCCCGAATCCCCCGCCCCCGTCCCCAGCGAGTTAGGGAGCATCCCCACCGTGATCAGGTGATCCTTGTCCACCTCCCGCACCGCCCGCACCATCTGGCTCACCCACGCCCGCGCCACCTCGTCCCGCTTCCGCCCGGCTTGGTCCAGCGTCACGAACTGGCAGTACCAGAACGGCCCCAAATGCCCCACAACGAAATCCCCCGACGTCCGCTTCCCGTTCGGCACCAGCGGCTCGTTGATCAGGTCGTAACACAGCACCGCCGACGACCCCTTGCACGCCCCCGCCACCAGCCGCCAGAAGTTCCCCTGCACCCGCCACCGCTCCTTCTCATCGGCCCCCGCATACCACGCCGGCACCTGGTCCTTGCGGTAACACCCCAGCCCCGTCAAATCCAAATACAACCCCACGTCCTCCGCCAACTTCACCAGGTCCGCCAGCTTCTTCAAGTTCCGCTCGTTCCCCTTGTCCGGTCCGTCCATCATGGCGGCCACCTGCAAGTGGACCCGGACGACGTTCGCCCCCAGCGCCTTCATCTCCCGAAAGTCGTCGACGACCGTCCCCCACTCGGCGTCCCAGTACTCCTCGATCAGCCGCGCGCGATAGTCCCGGTCATAGTTAAACCCCCACGGCCGGAACTCCGCCCCGCCGACCTCCAGCCGCTTGCCGTCCTCGGACAGCCGCACCGGCTCCATCGCCCGCGCCGATCCGGCCGGGCACGCCAACGCCGCCGCGACCACCAGCCACCGGTTCCGCGCACGATTCCGCTTCATCCGGACCAGTGTCGCCCGCCGGGGCAGCCGCTTCAACTCCGCCCGCGCCCGCTCGCCGTACCGTCACGCGGCCGGCCGGACGCCCGCGACCTCCCCCGCAACCGTCACCCGATCCCGCCCGCGCGACTTGGACAGGTATAGCGCGCGATCCGCGGCCTCGATCAACGCACCGGCCTCAACCGCGCCGGTTGCGCACGCCGCCCCGATGCTCACGGTCACCCCGACGTGCGGCCACGGGTGCTCCGCCATCGCCGCCCGGATCCGCTCGGCGGTCTCCTGGGCCGCCCACGCGTCCGCCCCCGGCAGCACGACCGCGAACTCCTCCCCCCCGTACCGCGCCGGTAGGTCCGATTCCCGCACCACCGCCCGGATCAGCGCCGCGGTCCGCCGTAGCACGTCGTCCCCGGCCGGATGCCCGAAGGTGTCGTTGTACTGCTTGAAGCGGTCCACATCGAGCAGCAGGAGCGCGACCGACGTCCCCGCCCGCCGCGCCGTTGCCAAGTGCGACCGGAGGCGTTCCTGGAACGTCCGGTGGTTCGGGAGGTCGGTCATCCCGTCGATGGTCGCCAGCCGCTCCAGGCGTCGGTTGGCGATCTGAAGAGAGCGATTTCCCTGCTCCAGTGCGACGTACGCATCGCGGACCCGGAGGTAGAGGCCCTGGTTCTCCCACACGACGAAGAACTGGCGGGCCAGGACCAAGACCCCGAGCAGCCCGAACGCGGCGTAGACGCCCCAGGCGCGCATGTCGTGCCCGCCGTAGGCATAGACGAAGCAGAGCAGCGCGATCGCCGGGGGCATCAGGACGTACGGCAGGAGGGATTGAAAGAGGGAGGGGACACACAGCACATCCCGCGGCCCGGCGGCAGCGGGGGCGTCGGCTGCAACCGGGGCTGCGGTGCGGACGTGCCACGCGCCCAGCCCGACGAGCATGTATCCCAGCGACCAGCCGATGTCCCACAGTGACCCCGTCGCGTACATCCCGCGCAGGGTCAGGACGGCAAAGGCGGTGTCCGTGCAGATGACCGCCAGCAGACCGGCCACGACGCAGGAGACCGCCCGCCCCGCCCCCGGCGGCCGGCCGCGCGCCGCCAGCATCATCACGCAGAACAGCAACGCCAGGTCGCACAGCGGGTAGAACGGCCCGAGGATCCGCCCGAGCAGTGACTCGTCCCCCTGCGCCAGCGTCGGGGCAAGGATGAAGTACCAACTGAACGCCACCAGCGCCGCCATCGACGTGAGGCTGTCCAGCAGCACCCGCCACCGCGCCACCAGCGGGGTCGGCCGTGACGGTAGCAGCGCCACCCCGGCGAACAGGAACGGGTAGGCGGCGCAGAACCCGACGTCGGCGAGCGACGGGAACGGCGTGCGCCGGTGGAGGATCACCTCGTCGTACGTCCAGACGGCCTGCCCGGCGACGTAGCCCAGCACCCCGAGCGACAGGCACGCCCAGCACGCCAGCGCCTGCCGGGAGGCGGCGGGACGCCCCCCCTTGCGCCACCACGTGATGCCCCACACCCCCGCGACCAGCGGGCCGACCGTATAGGCAATGTTGGCGACGGCGGCGAAGAGGTCCGCCGGGCCGGGGCGGACGGCGATCCAGATGAGGATGGCGGCGTTGAAGAGGACGACCGTGGCGAGACGCCAGTCGGCGAACCGGCCGGGCGCGCAGGTCGGGTGCGGACCGGCAGCCTGTCGAGGGAATCCCATAATCGGTCTATCGGACGTGCGCGACGGCCGGTTAAATGGCGCCGGGCCGAGGGGCCCGGCGGCGGGCGACTCTTTAGATAAGCTGCTTCAAGGGTTGTTGGCTCCCATGGGGTGACGCCTCCTGCTACGCGCGTGTTTCGCCATCCCCCGCTCCCGGACCGCGAGTGGTTCGAACTACCGCCGGCAGGTCCCGCGGGGCTGTCCTTTGGTCGTCGGGATCTCACCGGACTCCATCATCTGTTTGAAGTGCCGCAGGTCCTCCTGGATCTGCTGCTCCGGGTTCTCGCCGAACAGCCGCGCGACCAGCGCCCCGACGCGGCCCGCCGGCGGGACGTAGTCCAGCACGACCTTCACCTCCGTCCCGCGGTTCCCCGGTGCCGGGACGAACCGCACCGACCCGGCGTTGTCCACGTCCGCCCCTTCAAGCGACCGCCACGCGATCAGCCGGCCCGGCTCGTCGTTGATGACCTCCGCGTCCCACTCCACCGTGCGCCCCATCGGCCCGCGCACCACCCAGTGCGACCGCCGGTCGTCCACGTTCTTCACGGACTCCAGGTGATCCATGATCCGCGGGAGGTTCTCGAAGTCGCGCCAGAACCGGTAGAGGTCCATCGGGTCCTTGTCGATCGTGAACGACTGCGCGACGTGGATCCCGCGGTCGAAGTATTCCTCCGGCGGGGCCGCCGCGTCGGACGTGTCGACGCCGAGGCGTTCGTACAGGGGGCAGTGTTTGGTGACGCCGCGTTGGATCAGCGCCGCCCCGACGCCCGCGACCGCCAGGCCGCCGAGGGAGAACCGGCGGAGGCCGGCCAGCACGAGCCCGGAACCGATGAGGAGGCTGATCGCTTGCTCGCGCGAGGAGATGTTCGGTTTCGACGGCTCCCGGGTCTGGTCGAAACCCCGCGTGCCGGTCATTGGAAGTTTATCTTGAAGGGTGGTCATGGGCTGCTACTCCTTTGCCGGGTTGGACCTGTGCAACCGAAGTGCCATGGTCGCGGCAGCACCGGGCTCAACGGCGTCAACGGGGCCGAAAGCGCGGTTGCGGCGGTTCGGTTATGTGGCTTACGATGACGCGACTCGCCGCCTAAAGGAGATGTCGAAATGAAGCACGTATTTTTGGTCGCCGCGCTGGGCTTGGCCGTCGTCGGGTGCAAGTCGTCGAGCCACGATGAGGACACGGAGATGCAGACGTCGAGCGAAATGCACCGCGGGGGCCTGCGCCACAAGATGATCAGCGAGATGAGGGCGGGCGAGCGGACGGAGGCCGTCATCCACGCGATCGCGGTGCTGCACCCGACGCAGGGGAGCCAGGCCAGCGGGACCGTGCGGTTCACACAGGAGGGGGAGGACTCGGTCCGCGTGGTGGCCGACCTGACGGGGCTGGCGCCCAACTCGACACACGGGTTCCACATCCACGAGTTCGGCGACTGCTCCTCACCGGACGCCAGCAGCGCCGGCGGGCACTTCAACCCCGGGAACATGCCCCACGGCGGCCCGGACTCCCCCCAGCACCACGCCGGGGACCTCGGGAACGTGACGGCCAACGAGCAGGGGAACGTCCACGTGGAAATGACGTTGCACCACGTGACGGTCGGGTCGCACCCGAACCCGATCCTCGGCCGGTCCGTCATCCTCCACGCCAAGGCCGACGACCTGAAGTCCCAGCCGTCCGGCGACGCGGGCGGGCGCATCGCCTGCGGCGTGATCGGGGCGATGAAGTAAATCCAAGGGCAACTAATCAGGGGCAAGGGGCAAGTGAGGAAGGTTCTTCCGCTTGCCCCTTGCCCCTTGTTCTCCTATGCCGGACATTCGCGTTTCCAGTTGGGCGGAGTTGCACGAGCGGCTGTTCGCCGGGTCTTGGCGGGAGCCGCTGCGGCGGTTCCGGTCGAGCTTCGCGTACCGGGGGATGTCGGACGCGCGGGCGTCGCTCGGGACGACGCTGTCGCGGCTGGGGGGGGATTACGCGGAGCAGGAGGGGCACCTGCTGCGGAACTTCCGGAAGTACGCCGGGACGGAGGCGATCCGGGACGACTCGGTCTGGAGTTGGCTGGCGCTGGCGCAGCACCACGGGCTGCCGACGCGGCTGCTGGACTGGACGTTTTCGCCGTACGTGGCGCTGCACTTCGTCACGCAGACGCTGGAGGCGTACGACGTGGACGGGGTGGTGGTGTGTGCGGATTACATCAAGATCCATCGGTCGCTGCCGGGGAAGCTGCGGGGGGTGTTGGAGGAGGAGGGGTCGGACGTTTTTACGGCGGAGATGCTGGACCGGGTGGCGCGGCGGCTGTCGGACCTGGAGGGGCTGAAGGAGGACGGGGAGGAGTTCGTGGTGTTCCTGGAGCCGCCGAGCTTTGACCAGCGGATCGTGACGCAGTTCGCGCTGCTGTCGATGACGTCGGACGTGCACATGGGCCTGGACGAGTGGCTGGGGCGGCGGCCGGAGATGTTCGTGCGGCTGATCATTCCGGCGGGGTTGAAGTGGGAGATCCGGGACAAGCTGGATCAGGCGAACATCACGGAGCGGGTGTTGTTCCCGGGGCTGGACGGGTTGAGCCGGTGGCTGCGGCGGTATTACAGCCCGGGGCCGGGGGCGGCGGGGGAGGGGACGGGGCCGGCGGCCAAGGGGGGGGAGCAGGGGAAGATGGACGACGCGACGTAGGGGGCGGGTCAGGGGGTCACGGGGGCGGCGTTGCCTTCGGCGCGGTCCTTGATCCTGCGGGCGATTTCGGCGCCGAGGGTGGGGTCGCCGAGGGTGCCGACGGTGACGGAGACCTCGCTGGTGTTGGCCTTCTGCTTGCGGACGGCGACGCTGACCTTGGTGCCGTCGGCCTTGGAGCCGGCGGCGGTGCCGTCGACGGCGGTGGAGGAGGAGTGGACGTTCTTGAGCTGCTCGTCGTTGAGGACGGCCTCGGCGGCGCGGGTGGTGGTGGGGACGTCGGCGGCGACGGAGGTCCACTGGCTGCGGTAGTTGCTGGTGACGCCGGGCTCGTGCTTGGAGGCGCAGGCGGAGAGGCCGGCGGCCAAGGCTAGGGCGACGGCGGCGGTGGTGAGGTGCTTCATGGTCCGTCTCACTTGTACACGTGAAGGGTTGCGGGGCCCACACGGCGTGGCACCCGTTTGTGGGGTGATTGTAGCGCGGGCGGGGAAGTCAGGGGAACGGGTGATCTGCGGGGGTGGGCTGCGGGGGGTTGGGGGCGGCGGGGTTGAGGAGGCCGGTGAACTTTTCGGCGAGGACGCGGTGGCGGTGGGCGAAGAGGCGTTTGAGGCGGGGGCGGATGAGGAGGGGGTCGAGGAGGAGCCCGAGCGGGCCGAGCGGTGGGCGGTAGGTGATGTGGTCGACGAGGCGGGTGGTGCGGGCGTCGAGGGCTTCGAACTCGTGGTGGTGGGTCCAGCGGGCGAAGGGGCCGGACTCTTGCTCGTCGGTCCAGCGGGCCTCTTCGCCGAAGACGACGGACTTGGGGGGGCGGAAGTCGGTGTAGCGGGCGACCCAGCGGATGGGGCGTTTGAGGGGGCCGACGGCGGTGAGGGTGACGCGGGAGCCGACCTGGAAGGGGACGTCGGCGGATTCGATGTGGACGTGGGCGGATGGGGGGGAGAGTTCGGGGAGGGCCTTGTAGACGTTTTGGTGGTAGTCCCAGACGAGCTCGATGGGGGCGGGGAGGGTGGTTTGGAAGGTGAGGGTGGGCATGGCGAGAGGATCATAGTCGTGGGTGGAGGGATCGGTATAATTCGCGACCCGTTTTGGGGGGGGAGAAGAAAACGGCTCGCAAGCGAGCCCGCTAAACGGGGAGAGCGGCGCGTTCCTTTTAGTAAATAAGGGAGTTATGCAAACGAATCATCCTTTGGTTGTGGAGCCGATCGGGCTGGACGTTGAGACGCTGCCGAAGCCGTTGAACTGGGGGGAGGTGTTTGGGAACGGGAATCCGGTGGAGTTGGAGATCGGGATGGGGAAGGGGACGTTTTTGACGGAGCAGGCGCGGGCTCGGCCGGACACGAACTTTTTTGGGATCGAGTGGGCGCGGTGGTTCTGGCGGTATGCGTCGGACCGGCTGCGGCGGCATAACTGTCTCAATGCGCGGACGGTGCGGGCGGAGGCGTCGTTTTTTTTGACGGAGTTTGTGCCGGCGGGGTCGTTGTCGGTGCTGCATATTTACTTCCCGGACCCGTGGCCGAAGGCGCGGCACCATAAGAGGCGGTTGATTCAGCCGAAGTTCATGCCGGTGGTGGAGCGGGTGTTGAAGGCGGGGGGGAGGTTGCAGGTGGTGAGTGACCATCAGGGGTATTTCGAGGAGAGCATTGAGCCGTCGGTGAAGGGGTCGGGGTTGAGGGTGGTGGATTACAACCGGCCGGGGAGCGCGGGGGAGGGGGAGTTTGTGGGGACGAATTTTGAGAGGAAGTATCGGCGGGAGGGGAGGCCGTTCTATGCGATTGCGGCGGTGAAAGAGGGGAAGTAGAGGTTTGGGAGTGTGAGTTTTTCGGCGGCGGGGGTGATTTCCGCGTTTTCAGCGTGGAAACGGGGTTTTTGGCGTTTTTGGACCCGTCGTGGAGGGGGTCGTGCTACCCCCGTGCACCCCCCGTACTACCCCCGTGCCCCCCCCGTGCCCCCCCCTTGCTATGGGAGGTCGGAAGAGGGGGAGAAGAGAGGTTGAACCACAAAGACCACCAAGGCCACGAAGAAAAAGGGGGAGAGGGGTGGGTGATCCGGGGGGGATGGCCGTAGGTGTTGGCCGGGACGGGGGTAAGGGATGAAGAGGGGTGCATGGCGGCGGTGTTTGGGGGCGCTAAAGCGCCCCCAAAGCGCCCCCCGAATCACCCCAAATCTCCCCTTTTTCTCCCCATAGCGCCCACTCGAATCACCCCTCTATCACCCCGGATCACAGCTCCGGGGGTTGGGGGAGGAAGAGCGCTGGCGCTCTGGCTGGGATGGGGCTGCGCCCCATGCTCGCTGCGCGAGCGCGAGGGCGGGACGCCCACGCCACGAAAAGACATGGGCGGGTCGCCCATGCCACGGGCTACTGCTATTCACTTGTCAAAGAACAACCTTAATTCAGGTCGTCCCCTTCACATCGGTTGTTGAAAGGGGACGGGAATAGTTTAGGGATGAGGTCGGTTGTTTGTCAAGAAAATAATTTTGGGTTATGTACGGCGGAGACGGCGGGAGAGGAGGAGGGTGGGGAGGAGGAGGAGGGAGAGGGAGGTGGGTTCGGGGACGCTGGCGAGGAGGGTGGAGACGTAGGCGGGGCCGAACTGGATCTCGCGGTGGGAGAGGAAGGAGGGGGTGAGGGGGTGGGATTGGGCGTAGGTGGTGTCGATCAGGAGGTAGTCGCTGGAGTCGATGGTGCCGTCGTAGTTGAGGTCGCCGTCGGTCCAGTGGGCGTCGGGGAGGGAGGAGGCGTAGGAGGCGTCGAGGAGGGCGTAGTCGGCGGCGTTGACGGTGCCGTCGAGGTTGAGGTCGCCGGTGGAGGCGAGGGTGATGGTGAGGGAGGTGCCGCTGTCGGTGTAGGCGAGGCGGTGGGCAGGGTCGGCGGAGGGGGAGGTGATGTGGTTGTCGTGGAGGTATTGGCGGGCGGTGTCGATGGGGGAGGGGCCGGTGTAGTTCCAGGTGAGGGGGCCGGTGCGGAGGGAGAGGGTGGCGGTGCCGGAGATCGTGAGTGCGTGCAGGGAGACGGGGGCGTTGAAGGTGGCGGAGGCGGTGTTGATGCTGGAGGAGGAGATGGCGAGAGTGCCGAGGGTGGCGGGGGCGTTGAAGGTGACGGAGATGGGGGATTCGGATATGAAGGAGTTGATGTTGGTGGTGGGGATGGAATAAGAGCCGTTGACGGTGTTGCCGAGGTGGGTGAAGTTGACGGTACCGGAGCCGGTGACGGTGGAGGCGAAGGTGCTGCCGACGGTGAAGAAGGTGGCGCCGGCGTCGACGTTGATGGAGCCGGTGCCGGAGCCGTAGAGGATGAGGGAGAGGGAGCCCTGGTGGACGTTGATGGAGCCATCGTTGTTAACAGCGGAGCCGAGGCTGGCGCGGTCAGTGCCGGTTTTGTTGATGGAGCCGCCGGGGAGGTTGTGGAGGATGGGGAGGCCGTAGGAAGTATTGGAGCCGAGGTGGCCGCCGGTGGAGAGGTTGATGGAGCCGGCGTTGTCGATGTTGCGGGTGCTGCTGGCGCCGATGGCGAAGGGTTGGGAGGGGTCGGTCAGGAGGGTGAGGGAGGCGGTGTTGGTGAGGGAGAGGGGGCCGGAGCCGGTGAGGGCACCGGAGGAAAAGGTGGCGGGGCCGGCGAGGGTGAGGGAGCCGGGGCCGGTGAGGGTGCCGCCGGTGAGGGAGAAGGAACCGGTGACGGTGGAGGGGGAGGAGAGGGAGAGGGTGCCGCCGGTGAGGGAGAGGTTTTCGTGGCTGGTGAGGGAGTTGATGGACTGGGCGCCGGAGGAGAGGGTGATGGTATAGGAGCCGAGGGGGCGGTCGAGGGTGACGTCGTCGGTGCTGGTGGGGAGGGCGTTCGTGGACCAGTTGGAGGGGGTGGTCCATTGGCCGTCGGCGTCGACGGACCAGGAGACGGGGGTGGCGCGGGTGAGGGAGGGGAGAGCTACGGTGGCGAGGGCGGCGGCGAGGAGGAGGGGGCGAGAGCGATGGCGGGGGTGTTGAGACGTCATGGCGGGTGGGCACCTGTGTA
>JADMIO010023015.1_pt1 | contig 19721 bp, 17 predicted proteins | sample 8958161 | NCBI WGS metagenome assembly JADMIO01 (sample SAMN16585339, study PRJNA669376) | soil metagenome | isolation source: Crop rotation soil | place: USA: Cullars Rotation, Alabama | collected 2011
GCCGCGACTTCAAGTCACGTGAATTCCAAGCTTCGGATCCCACTGTGCTGGAAAGATCCGGAGAAGGAAAACCTGGGTGGGTTACATTATCGGCCAACAACACCTTCCCAGCTTAAGACCAGGCGTACTTGGTCCCAATGGACATCTGAAGAAGGAACAACACCTTTCAACGGAAAGCCTGCAATTGATTGACCGATGGTATGCTTTCGATTATGAACCTTTGCATGATATTAAGACCATTCTGAAAAACTATCGATATTTAGGTGACTAACGATGGGTTGGGTACGAACTGGTACTCTTATTGATTAACTTAAGCTTGTAGATGAATGGCTAGAATCATTGATATAAAGATCCCAAAGGCAATTGCATCGGCTTTGCGTCTGCCGGAAAACGATCCGAGGCGACAGCAGTTAAGAGTATTGAAGAAATTGTTGAAGAAGGCCAGGTTCACCGAACTTGGTCAAAAATATCGTTTCGATGAGATCCTTCTGAGCCGCCACATTGGCAAAGAGTTCCAGGAAAAAGTACCGGTTCACGATTACAATAAAATTTACGAACGATGGTGGAAGAAAACGCTCGACGGAGTGCCCGATGTTGCCTGGCCGGGAAAGATCAAGTACTATGCGTTGAGTTCGGGCACGTCAGAAGCCGCAAGCAAATACATTCCTGTAACCAGGGAAATGTTGCGTAGCAACCGCGTCAATTATATCCGCCAGCTGATCTCGCTTTTTACCTACGAACATCTTCCGCGTAATGCAGTTACAAAGGGTTTCCTCATGCTAGGTGGAGCAACTGATTTGCAAAAGGGCAAAGCCGGCTGGTTCGCCGGCGACCTTAGCGGCATACTCGCAAAGAACCGTCCATTCTGGTTCCAGACATTTTACAAACCCGGAGGACGAATTGCCAAGATCAAAGACTGGAACGAAAAGCTCAATGAGATTGTAGAGAAAGCCCCGGAGTGGGACATTGGTTATATCGTTGGTGTTCCTGCATGGTGCCAGATGTGCATGGAAATGATCATTGAACATTACAAGGTGAATACAATTCATGATATCTGGCCAAACCTTGGGTTCTTTGTTCATGGTGGCGTTGCTTTCGAACCTTATAAAAAAGGATTCGAAAAACTACTTTCAAAGCCGATTGTCTATATCGAAAACTATCTATCCAGCGAAGGTTTCATCGGATACAAGGATCACCAGGATGCAAAAGGCATGAAACTTATTCTTGACAATAACATATTCATGGAATTTGTGCCATTTAACGACAGGAATTTTGATGGCGATGGAAAAATGGTGGACAATCCGGAAGCGTTGATGATACATGAAGTGGAAGAAGGAAAGGATTATGCATTGTTGATGAGCACGAATGCCGGTGCCTGGAGATACCTGATCGGGGACACACTTCGTTTTGTAGATCTTGAAAGGAACGAAGTGGTGATCACCGGGAGAACGAAACATTTTCTGAGTCTTGTTGGCGAACACCTTAGCGTGGAAAATATGAATAAGGCGGTTGAAATGGTGAGTAACGAACTGAATATTTCCATCCCGGAATTTACCGTCATAGGATTTCCTTTCGAAAATTTATTTGCCCACAAATGGTATGTCGCTTGCGATGATGCAATTGACCCGGAAGTTCTGGTAAGCAAGATCGATGAAAAGATCTGCCAGATAAACGATGATTATGCTGTAGAAAGAACCAGCGCACTTAAGAAAATATTTCTTGAAAAATTACCAGAGGAAGCCTTCATGAAGTTTATGGAGACGAAGGGAAAGCTGGGCAGCCAACATAAATTTCCACGTGTTCTCAAAGGGCAGATGCTCGAAGACTGGAAAGAGTTCTTGAGCAGGTACGAAGTACGTAGTGGGAAGGAGGAACACTAAAAAAATTACAACCTCATTCTCTATCTCGTATCTCTAACTTCGTACCTCGCACCTAAATCATGCTTGACGCAATTATCAAAGGCTTTACTCTCGGACTTCTCCTTGCGATATCGGTTGGGCCGATTGTGTTCACTGTGCTCAAGCAAAGTCTTACCAATGGCAGAAGAGGCGGTTTTGCTTTCATCGCCGGCATTTCGGCAAGTGACATCATGCTTGTCGTTCTGAGCAATCTTTTTACTAACCTCTTCGATGAGATCAAAGCACATAAAGGCACACTGGCAGTTGTTGCAAGTATTTTTTTGATCATTGTCGGCGGATACTACCTGTTCTTCAAGAAAGTAAAACCACACAAGGCTATCAGGAATGAAGGATTTAGCAGCACAGATTATTTGAAAATATTCGTCAAAGGTTTTGTAATGAATATTTTCAACCCGGGTATAATTGTTTTCTGGCTTACCACGGCAACAACATTTGTTGATCAGACGCTCAACAAACGTATATTGATCTTTACAATAGCCCTGGTGATTGCATTGCTTGCAGATGTTCTTAAAGTATTGCTTGCAAGCAAGATCCGCCAGAGGCTCACACCAAAAAACATTCAATTGATCAACCGGATCAACGGAGCCATTCTCATTGGCTTCGGTATAGTGATCATATTTTTACAGTAAGACCCGGCAACAAATTCGCAATCCTCTTGCGAGCTTTAACAAAAAATCTTGACCGTTTACGCTTAAGTTTAAGTATGCAAAAATGGCTGCTGATATTTTTCCTGATTTGTTTTCAGTCGGCCTTTGCGCAGAGGGGAATACTCTATATCAAGAAACATGGTTACAAGAAAGTAAGATCCTATGCTGAGGGTGATCCCATCAGTTTGAGGATAAAAGATGGAACACACGTCGAAGGTTATATTGCCCTTATCAGAAACGACTCGATATTCATAAATGGTTCCGGATATCACCAAAATGAAATTGCGGAAATCATTATTCGGAAAAACAATTGGAAAGGATTGGGTAAGCAAACGCTCATCACCACTGCCTCAGCTGCCGCAGTAACCGGCGTCCTCTATGCCACTGGCAAGAACAAAGAAGATCCCTTCATCGTTGAAAAAATGGCGATCATTGGATACGCGCCTATTGTTTACAGGCTTTTTGGATTTTTGCGAAGGACACATTACAGGATAGGAAAGAAATTTATAGTGCAAACACTTGACCTGCATTTTACCGGGAAACCTATCTAACTTGTTATCTTGCACATGGCATGGAAAAGAAAAACCTCCTCCAACGTATCTGGAAAATAACGAAACGCACCCTTCTCATCCTTTTTGTAGCGCAATTTGTTTACATCATTATTTTAAAATGGATTGACCCTCCGATCACGATAACCCAGTTGCAGAACTGGATCACCGGAAATGGATTGGCCCGCGATTATGTTGGGTATAGTAATATGTCTTATAATATCAAGCTTGCTGTTATTTCATCGGAAGACCAACTCTTTCCAGATCACTCTGGTTTTGATTGGAAAAGCATTAAGAAAGCGATGAATTACGACAAGAGAAAACCCGGGCGTATTCATAAGCAGCCTGGCGCAAGCACGATTAGCCAGCAGGTTGCGAAGAATGTGTTTTTGTGGCAGGGTGGAGGATATTTTCGCAAGGTGATAGAAGCCTATTTCACCAAAATGATCGAATGGATCTGGGGAAAAAAAAGAATACTCGAAGTATATCTTAATGTAATTGAAATGGGACGGGGGGTATTTGGAGTAGAAGCAGCAGCTCAAAAATATTTTAGTAAGCCTGCAAAAAAATTATCACGACGTGAAGCTGCAATGATCGCCGGATGCCTTCCGAATCCAAAGCGGTTCACGCTGAAACCCGTCCATCCCTTTATTTACACGAGAAGCCTGCAGATTATGCGGCAAATGGAATTTCTGGAAAGAGACCCCGATGTACAGAAAATAATACGATGACTATTTATTTCTTTTGAAAACGGTATCGACAACACTTACAGCAGTTTGAAGACGCTCCGTGTCGGTGCCGGAAATGATAGCCCAGGGTGTGGACTGGTTGATCAAAAGATCTTTGTACATTTCAAATAGCTTTTTCCGGAATTCAAGATCAGGATATTCGCGCAATTCATCTTTTACCCAGGGAAGATCAATATTACACAGGAGAATTAGATCGTATTCGCGTTTCGCAATCTGTTTCAATATCCAGGTATGACATTGTTCAAATGCTACTTCGCACCAAACCTTCATCACATACATATCGGTGTCGATAAAGTAGAATCCGTTTGTTGCCTGTGTTAGCATCACATCTTCCAGCTCTACCTGGCCATGTGCAATATTCAAAAGGTCTTCGTAGGAATAACGCCCTTTTCTTTCGAGAAGAAATTCCCTGGCAAACTCAGGACACCACACCGTTCGATAATGCTCGGCAAGCTGTTCGCACAAAACGCTTTTTCCTGTAGACTCCGGACCAATAATGACCACCTTTCTCATCTATGCAGATAGTTTTTTTTTCCAGCTAATGTATCCCATTATTGCAAGTACAAGAAAAACCAGGTATTGAAAACTCGTAAACGCCAGGTGTTTATAAAAGTTCAATGGTATCGATGCAAGGTCCGTAATAATCCACCAGATCCAGTTTTCCACCTTCTTTTTATTCATTAACCACATGCCCGTAAATGCCGCGGCAGATGTAAATGCATCAGCCAATGGAACCGTACTATCGGTGAATGATCTTAATACAAAAAACAGAATGACACCGCACCCGGCAAAAAAAGCTAAACCTTGTATCCATTCCCCGGCAGCCGATTTAGTAATCTTCAAAACAGGCTTTCCTTCACCTTTCTTAGCCCACATGCTCCAGCCGATGATGCTCATAACCGTGTAGTAGAGATTTACTGAAGCGTCAGCATAGAGTCCATGTGTAATAAAGAGATAAATGTAAATCGTAGTGTTTATCATCCCAACAGGATATACTAGGATGTTTTCCTTTCTCGAGAACCACACGCTGGCGATTCCGGTGAAGACCGCTATGTACTCGAGTACTGAGGTATTGGTTAAATCGACGATAAGCTGGTGTACAAATGCGTGCATCCAACAAACCTAAGGAAGAATTAAATAGCCTTGTAGCGATGCAAAGGTTTTAAATACCTGACACCCTTTTGGGTTCTGAATCTTGTTATTATCTGGTTATGACCAACAGTGTATTGCGAAGTAACTTCAAAGTGAAGATGCGGAAAAGCACTATATCCCGTGTTGCCGCTCAGTCCGATCACTTGTCCCTGTTGTACAGAATCTCCTTTACTCACAAGTGCTCCTTCAAAATTCAGATGCCAGTAATTCCCATAACTGCCATCTTCATGCTTTATGATAATGTAGTTTCCCTCGCTCAGGTATTTGTCCTTGTATCCGCCGAGCTTTGAGTCTTCACGTGTCGCAATCACAACGCCGGCTCTTGCCGCACATACCTTGGTTCCTTTTTTCATTTTAAAGTCGAGCGCGTACTCTCCTTTGTGGGAGAAACTGCTTAAATAACCCTGGGCCAACATATATGATTTGCCTTTTTCATAAGGAAGCGAGTAGACGAAACTGCTATCATCTTTGATGTCATTAATAACGGAATTCTTTTGAAGTGAACAACCAGTTGCAGCCAACGCCAATAGCCAGTACGCGACATATTTCATGTCGACAAAATAAGAAAAGCTTTTAACTCTAAATAGGTACATTTAAATATGGGTATTTGCAGATCTCCTTCTACTTCCACAGTGTTCGCCAAATTAGTTAACCCCCTTTTGTGCCTGATTATTGTGTTGGCGCTATTGTATCTGGGGCAGGAAATATTGAAACCGGTTGCTTTCTCCTGCCTTATTGCATTATTGCTGATCGGACCCGCCAGGTATTTTGAGCGCGTTGGTTTTCCCCGTGCAGCCGCTGCATTGATTTCGATGTTGCTTGCGTTACTTGTTTTTGTTGTCGTGTTCTATTTTATATCCAATTCGATTGTCAGCTTCAGAAGTGATCTTCCCCTCATGATTGAAAACATCAATCAATCTATCCGCCAATTGGAAACATGGATTCAGAAGACCTTTCACATGAGCCATAAAGAAGTGAAGGATTTTGTTGAGTCGTCCACTGATAATGTGTTGCCATCAACTTCGTCGATCGTTAATCAAACTGTGAGCACGGTTACGGGAGTTTTCTTCGTCGGGATCATTGTTTTTATTACGAGCTTTCTCTTACTATTATATCGCAGACTTATCGTTGTATTTCTCATCAGTCTGTTTGCCGACGAACATTCTACGAGAATTCATACGATTCTTGGGAGAACGAGGTTTGTAGTAAGAAGTTATATCGTGGGTCTCTGCATTGAAATGATCATTGTAGCTATTGCAAATTGCTCGGTGCTTTTTTTCCTTGGTGTGAAATATGCGCTGCTGCTTGGCGTCATCGGGGCAATCCTGAATATTGTTCCTTACCTCGGAATTTTCATGGCATGTATTTTAAGCACATTGATCACCCTTACAACCAACAGCCCCGCAACCGTAGTTTGGGTTGTAGTTTCTTTCATCATTATTCACATGCTTGACAGCAATATACTGATGCCCAGGATCGTGGGTTCTAAAGTAAAGATCAATGCGCTGGCAACCATCATTGGCATCATCACTGGAAGTGCACTATGGGGAATACCCGGAACATTTATGGCTGTGCCTATCATGGCGGTATTGAAAGTGGCATTTGAAGAAATCGAACCACTTCGTCCATTTGCAATTCTAATGGGCGACGACACTGAAGTGAAATCAATGACAAAGCCGGTGCTGAGGAAGATTGCGGGTACGGTGAGGAGGAAGAAATAGCGGCGATCTGCGAGCTACAGGCTGCAAGCCCGTCGCCGCTTTTCGAAGTAACTTCACAACATCGCAGGTCATTATCGTGTTCTTCAACAAAAATTCAGACGCAATTAAGAGGGTACAATCAAAAGCGAGCAGGCTTGCAGCCTGGCCCTCTCAGCTGCTTTCAAATTTTCATCTCTCCGATCACCACCACTTCCTTGGTGGTAGTAACCCGGAAGTTTATAGTTTTTCTGTTTTGATTTGATTTTCCAAAATTGGTGAAGAGATCTGCCGTAATTGTTATTGGACCTCCAAGGGTTTGCCTGCTATCGCCAAACAAATTTGCCGCGATGACATATTTACCTTTTTTTGCTCTTTTCAAACAGAACTCTTCCGGGCCATATCCTTGCGTCACATCCTGCGATAATTTTCCACCCAGCACGGTTTCATTGTGACTGTAATCGCACTTCTCCCGGTTTGGATCGGTTACCCAGAGATCAATGTCGGAATTATCGGAAGTCCACCCTATCACAATTCTTACATCGACGGGCATTGGGTATATAAATCTTTTGTCGATAGCCGAAACATCAACGCCAGGATGCGCGCTGATCACAGCATTTAATTCGTTCAATGCAATTGATCTAACATCATGAAACCGCACATCCCAGGTTCCTGTAACAAGCTTGTATAGTAAGGGAATTGCCTCATTGAATTTTCCTGTTTCACTGTAGGCCAAAGCAAGGTCGCGGTAGGACTGTGGCTCTTCGCTGCGCATTTTCAGAATATCGTTGAATGTTTCAATCGCGAGATCCATTTCATTCATTTCACGAAGTCGAAAAGCCATTATGCGTAAAAGTTCAGCATCTTCCAGTTTCATTTCAGCAATATTCGAAAGCACAAGCAATGCCTGATCCTTTAGCTTTCTTTGAAAAAAGAAGTCAGCAACATCAACAAAAAAGGACGGCTGATCAAGGTGATGTTTCTTGAGCTCAAGGTATTTGCCGATTTGATCTGCCGTAGAAAGTTTTTCAAGTATCTGCAGGTAATCTGCATTGGGTTTCCATTCACGTAATTCAATGATTGGTTCTGCACGACCTGCGCTATCCACTCCTGAATGAGCGGAAATAGTTCCAGGTCGTGGTGCTACCTTCAATTCGTAAACCCCGTCCTCTTTAGTCTGCATTTCATCATCATTTTTAATAACCGGTGGTGTGAATTTGTATGACTCCACCCGTGGTGGTGCAATCGCCTGTTCTGCGACACCTACCGCTTCCTTCAATTCTACGGTGGAATCCGACCACCCGAGGGTAGCGTTATTTGAAACTCTCTCCTCGGTGATCACTGTCTTTTTCTTCGGATTGAACTTCCTGTTCCACCATTGCTTTAGATTTTCCATTTCGGCCAGCGCTTCTTCAAATGCGAGTGCTTCTTCATCCTTCCTTGACTTATGTTCTGCTTTTAGCAGGGCGAAATATTCTTTCTGCAACTCTACGGGCGGCGTTATTTCATATTGAACATAGTCTTCAACTCTATCCAGCACCAGCAGCGAAGTATATTGTGTTACGATAGAAAACTCTTTGCCCAGTGCAGTGATATCTTCCTTGTTTTTCTCGGCCTGGCGGTCAAGCTGATCGATTTTCATCGAAGCCCAAATGCGTTTCACATTGCCATAGTTCTTTTGATCACTCGTGGAAACATTGAACTGCTTAGTTGTTACTATTTCCTGGTCACGTTGTCCAAGCGCAATATCAATCGAGGCGGATGAAGACTCCAGTATTCCTGCAATTGAGATAGTGCCGTTCACTACATCCAGTGTCGTGACAATATCATGCACATCTCCCTTGACGGCTTCCGCCCTGATTACTTTAAGAGGATGTTGATCGGCAGCCGTTAAGGCATTGGAGATGTCAAGCTTTGAGAGGTCTATGAATTTCCCATGGGTTTCATCTGCAATAAATTTTAAGTAGGAATAGTTTGCAGAAGGTGAACTATTAATTGTCATCACCGGCTTCGACGGAATTCTAAATTCTTTTTTTCCAAAGGTTGAAAGTCCGTCCGAGAATAACAGAAACTCTTCTGCGTCATATTTAGCAGGATCCAAACAGCCCAACTGTGTGCCGCCATCTGCTGAAAGGTTCTTTAGTGAGGCAACCAAAGGTTCCGTATTTCCATTTTCGATATGAAAATTCTTGATCTCCTGCACGGTGATATTGAATGGTACAAGGTTTATCTCAACCGACCCAAGAGTTGCAACGTATTGTTGAAGGAATTCGATTTCTTTCTGCTTGTTTCTTTTATCCGCAGAAGCTGAAATATCCCAAAGTATGGCAAGTCTGTGTGGTTTTGTGCGGAGAGCCTCGGGAATTTCAATCCGGCTATTGACATAGAAATACGTTCGCTCTGTTGTTTTTTGGGTTAGTACAACAGCGCCAGACGATTCAGCAAATGGAAGAGAAAAAGCAAATAGCTGATTTAGTGTGAAGTTTTCGCGGTTAAGATTTCCTTCGTAATCGTCCCCTGAGGTATGAAACGAGAATCCATTCAATTCATTAAGAGAAAGGTCGGGTTGTACTCTCCATTGAAGAACTTTTGCGTCAATCGAGAAATTGTGTATGAGCTCTTTGGCATACAGTGGCAACTGATATTGATAGTCGCCATTTACGAGATCCATCTTTTGCTCAATGCCGATTACCACGCGCTTTGTTCTATTTGCAGGAATCGGGTAAACACGCGTCTTGAAATTGTTTCCCTTTGTCTTTTCAACAAGCCCCGGATCGATCTTTCGCCGCACAGTGTTCTCAAATGCGATGCGCGCCTGCATTTTTTCTACCACAACCCCCTCACGTAGTTGGCCATTCATCTCAAGCGCATATGACGAAATGTTTTGTCCGTCTGATAATGGAAATTCAAATTCCCCCTCGAGCACACGATCCAAAGGGTTGAAAAACGTAATATCGAAAGTTGTGGTTGCGATATTCCCTGCCGTTTCAACTTTGATATGCAGTTCGGACATCTTTAATTGAAATTTTCCGGTGTCAACGGTGGCAGTAAGTGTTGGAATCGCGTTCTGTGCGGTACGAGTTTGTACGTTGTGGATCTGGCTGCAGGCAAATAGCAGCAATGCCAGGGCAAAGCAGGAAGCCTTGAACATGGGTATTAATTTTAGTTGACACCATTGAGATGTAAACCCTCAGATATTACATAAAGAAGACCAGAAAAAATATCGGGGCCATTGCCATCAAACCCTTGCTTTTACGTCTATGGGAGCGACCAGCCGTTGAATCCATCCCTCCGGACAATCCGTGACAAAAAAAGAGCGCCTGTAAGGCGCTCCTGAATTTATTTAAACCTAATAGGTGCAATCATGATTCCTACGGGAAATCTGTGATCATGAATCCGCGAAATCCGCGAAATCGGTGATTACTCGGCTTCTGCGACCACTTCTTTCACCTCGGGTATCATTCTCTTCATCATTCCTTCAATACCCGCTTTCAAAGTGATCATGGAGGAAGGGCATCCGCTACAACTACCCTGCAACATCAGGTTTACCACACCTGAATCATAGCTCTTGAACTGAATGGCGCCGCCGTCCATTTCAACTGCCGGCTTCACATAATTTTCAAGTAATTCCTTGATCCTTTTCACTACATCATCGTCATCCGCGCTCACTTCATTACTGCTTTCCTGCTTCACAGCCGACAACTCTTCTTCATTGATGACGGACTTTCCTTCTTCGAGATATTCTTTCAGGAATTCGCGGATCGCTGGGATAACGTCATTCCAATCGGTATCAGAAGTCTTTGTAAGGGTAACAAAATTCGAAGCGATAAAAACCGATTTAATGAAAGGAAATCCAAAAAGCTCGATCGCTAAAGGAGAAGGTTTTGCACTTTCCACATCAGGAAAATCGATGCTTTTGCCTGGATATAGCAGCTTGTTTGCCACAAACTTCATTGTCTCCGGGTTTGGAGTCATTTCGGTATATATGCTGATAACGGGGTTTCCGGTCTTGATCATAGCCAAAAAATTTGAAAGACAAATTTAAGAAACTATCAGCCAGATTCCTTTACGCAATAAGGAAACAAGCGATCCCGTCCCTTGTTTTAACTAAAAGCTATACTTTACTGTCACTGTCGTGTAAAACATGTTCTTGCCGGTTTCTGAAAGTTCAGGGTGGTTGGGTACTGTCAGCAGGTTTTGGGGCAAAACATACGATGGCGCGAGTACGGTCATCCATTTTCCTTTGGCGTAGACCACCGGAACCGACAACTCATAGGCAAGTACATCGAATTTCCTGACGTCTTGTTTAACCTCTTCACTATTTCCTGGCAACAAAGGCAGTGTGTTTTTTTTCTTGTAATAACTGGTAGTGAAATTTTGCGTACCGGCATAAACATATGCCGACGGATCGATCACGACTACACCAGCATTCTTTAACTGCTTGCGGATAATATGATCGATGCCTGCATTAGCGCCAAAATCAATTTTGTCACTAATCTTTAAATCCCCGCCCGCCGTCAGGTTCAAAATTCTATTAAGAAACGAAAGATTCAGGCCTGTTTGTAGTTTCAAAGCAGATTGCACAAGTTCGCTAGTCTCTTCATAAAACGGTTTAGTCAAATAAAGATTAGTGATCATTCTATCTGTGACGTGCAAATAACCCAATGTGGCAATCGTTCCTGCATAATCGAACGATTTCAAAGAATTATTCACAAACACGGGAGTTGCACTAACATAAATGTCCTTGTTGAACCAGAATTCAGCCAGTGGAAACAACCCATTGCTTCGTAAGCTATCGGTTCTGCCGTAATAATTGAGAGTGCTATTATAATTAAGGCTGAGTTTGAAATGTGGTTTTTGCCTGATCGCGGTATCCGACTGTGCGTGGCTAAAATAGAACAATCCCACGCCGATGGCAAGGAGAAAATACTTCGGTTTCATGTTAAGGGGTTTGATTAAAACAAACCATCCGCCAGGTGGCGGACGGTTGCGATAGATAAGGGGTGAAATTAATTTTTCGAAGCTCTGATCTCAGATTTTGATTTCACTTCTGTCTGGCTTTCGATTTTTCCGTCTGCGTTTGTTTCTTTAATTTTTTTAGTTGAGGATTTCACGCCTGATTCAGTCTTTGCTTTTACTTTTTTTGTCTTTTCAATAGTTGCGTCTTTTTTTGCATCGACCTTTGTCCTCGCTTTGTCCGTAGTGCTTTCAGCCTTTTCGATTGTCGGTTTTCCGTCTACATTTACATTGGCACCAGTGGAAGATTCTGCCTTCGTTCCAAACACGGCCGAATTATCATTCGCATGTGCTTTTGCATTTTCAGATGCATGTACATCTGCTTGTGCATTTACCCGCGCATTGGCATTCTCCTTTACCGTGTTTTTTGCTTCGGTAGCTGTTTGAACTGTTCCGGACGTAGTAGCTTTCGCTGTTGTGATAGTCGTTGTTTTTACTTCGGCTGCTTTTGCTGATGTTGTGGATACGGTACTGTGCGTCGCTGTTGTTGCTTTCGTTGCAGCATTGGCTGCAGCGTGAGTGCTGCCAGACAGGTTAGCGGCCTTGTTCACAGAGGCATTGGTTGTGTTGGCAACATTAACTCCAACCTGGGCGAATGTAAAAGTTGCGGCTAAGGATGTTACAGCAAGTAACATTGCTTGTTTGATCGTCTTCATAGATTAAGTGTGTTTTTAAAGTTTCGTCAGCATAGGAGGAAATAATGTGCCAAAAGTTTAAAATAGTGGATAAAAATTGCCCTTACTGGGGTAAATTGCACGTATTATAAAAAGAATGTCTGGGTGAAATTCACATGGAATTATGCGACAATGTCTTTGTAATGCCCAACTTAGTAAGGGCTGGCATTTGGTTGTACAACCAATGTCGCCTCTAAGGATTAATCCCACCTTACTAATGATTTTTGCTGTCAGGTTGTTTAACTGGGAGAAGGGATTGGCGAGAAGAAATATCATAAGCATATTTCTCAGGCTTGCAAAAACAGTTTCAAAGTGTCCGTAAGCTCAAATGGGAACTATTGCAGGCAATTCATGTAATCACGTATTCACTATCATCAGCTTTGCATAATTCAGCATAATCTTTTTCTCGCCATTTTGATCAAACTTTATTGTAGCAACAGGATTGTGTGCAGAGCCTTCGAGCCTGGTCACTTCGCCAAAGCCAAACTTCTGGTGCTCGACTCTCATTCCCTGTTCAAGTTTTGATATGTCGCTTGGGACGAAATTTGGTGAGGGTACATGCGCAACCTCTTTCGGTTTGCCATTGCCAGTGAGCAGCGTGGACACAAATGTTTTTTCTTTCTTTTCTGAGCTTCCACCTCCGCCAAATCCTCTTTGCATCCTTTCGAATGCACTGCCTAATCCAAACCCTGAATTGGTTTGATTTTTCACACCGCCACCGGCAAATGATTTGTCAATAAACTCAGCTGGTATTTCTTCAAGAAAACGACTCGAATCACTCTGTTGAAGATTGCCAAATTTATACCGGGTGTTTGCATAGCTTAGATACAGCCTTGCTTTCGCTCTTGTGATAGCAACATAAAAAAGTCTTCGCTCTTCTTCCAGTTCTTCTCTTGTATTAATGCTCATCGCATTCGGGAAAAGTCCTTCTTCCAGGCCACCAACAAAGACAACAGGAAATTCCAGGCCCTTCGCGGCGTGAATAGTCATGAGTTTTACAGTGTCGGCATTCGGATCTTTTTCATCAGCATCTGTGAGTAAGGTAATCTGCTGCAGGTATGCTGCCAGGCTCTTGTCGCCTACTTCCCCGCTCTCTTCACTCAAAGGGGTTTCGGTAAATTCCTTTATGGAGTTGAGTAACTCCTGCACGTTTTCATAACGCTGAATTCCTTCTGTGCTTTTATCGTTGAATAATTCTTTTACGAATCCTGTTTGTTTTCCTACATGGAACGCGATATCATAAGCATTTTTTGTTGGAAGCATGCTGTGAAAACTTCTGATCATCAATACAAATTCTTCAATTGCCTGGAAAGTGCCGGCTTTAAAGCCAAACATAGGCGCAGACTCCAGCACCTGCCACATACTGATGTTATGTTCATTAGCAGAGAGGATGGCGCGATCTATAGAAGTCTTACCAATCCCCCGAACAGGATAATTAATAATTCGCTTCAGAGCTTCCTCATCTCTTGGATTTACAATGATGCGCAGGTATGCGATGTAGTCTTTGATCTCTTTACGCTGGTAAAATGAAATGCCTCCATAGATCGTGTATGGAATATTCATTCGCCTTAAGCTTTCTTCAAAAGAACGGCTCTGAGCATTGGTGCGATAAAGTATGGCGAACTCTTTATTACTGTAATGATTGCGCAGTCGTTGTTCCTGTATGGCATCTGCCACAAACTTGCCTTCGTCGTTATCCGTCATCATGCGCACGAGCCTGATCCTTTCACCGGTTGCGTTTTCTGTGAACAGTGTTTTTGGAATTTGTCCTTTGTTGTTCTTGATTACTTCGTTGGCAATGCTAAGAATGTTTTGTGTACTGCGATAATTCTGTTCAAGCTTGATCACCTTCACTTCATCATAATCTTTTTGGAACTGGAGAATATTTTGAATTGTAGCTCCACGAAAAGAATAAATGCTTTGGGCATCATCACCTACCACGCAAACATTTTCGTACACCGCACCAAGGAGTTTTATGATCTCATATTGCGCAGGATTCGTATCCTGGTACTCATCTATTAAAATGTATTTGAACTTGTGTTGATATTTATGCAAAACCTCAGGAAAAGCTTTTAACAGCTCGTACATTTTAAATAGCAGGTCGTCGAAATCCATCGCGCCATTCTTAAAGCAACGTTTACTGTATGCATCGTAAATATGGCCGATCATCGGACGATTGCTTCGCAGGTCCTCCTGTTGAATCGAATAATCATTCATGTATTCCACCGGGCCTACAAGTGCATTTTTTGCCGAAGAAATCCGGTTGTAAACTGTATTGGGCTTATAATGTTGCACATCGAGATTCAGTTCATTCGTTACCGCCTTCACTACACTTTTTGCATCATCGGTATCGTAGATCGTGAACGAATTGGGATAGCCAATGCGATGCGCTTCAGCTCTTAAAATGCGTGCGAACACGCTATGAAAAGTTCCGATGTAGAGATTACGTGCTTCCCGGTTGCCAAGAATATGACCGATCCGCTCCTTCATTTCCGCGGCGGCCTTATTGGTAAATGTGAGTGCGAGAATATTAAATGCATCCACGCCTTTCGACATCAGGTGTGCGATGCGGGTTGTGAGTACTTTAGTTTTTCCGCTTCCAGCTCCGGCTACAATCATCAGCGCCCCTTCTGTTGTCAACACTGCCTCACGTTGCCGGTCATTCAAACCCTTCAGGTAATCCTCCATAGTTCAATCACCCTGTGTTATGCGAAGGGTGGAGCGGCGAAGTTACGTTTTGGCGCACTCATCACCAGAGGTTCCCCGCGGTAATTTTTTGGTGTTTTGACCGGGAGAAGGAACGGTAATTCTTATGACCCCTTATGAATTGACTGCCGCAAATCCTACGGCTTCCTCGACCTTTCAACCTCATGCTTGCATCCTCGAGCCCGCAGCGTGCAGCCTCCTCCGGCACACAGTTTGCGAACCAACAGGTATGAAAAACATCCTAAGCATTATTGCAGCGGCAGCTCTCTTCTGCTCCTGTACACATATAGCCGGTTCCTCCGAAAGCGATTCAGACAGCTCTCAGGCAAAAGCGCCAGATTCTACAATGATCATCAAGGACGAAAGCATAACGGAAGCAAACGCTTACTCCGATCTCTTCCTTGATAGCAATGCTGTAGAATCTTTTATCCAGAAGGAAAAAATGGATGATGCAGATGCTGCAACACTAAGAAATTTTTACAAAGCGCGTAATTATGAGTTCGCATGGTTCGCAACTGATGGCCCGACTGAGCAGGCCAGGGGGCTCTGGAGTTTATACGCGAGTGAAGGTGATAGCGCAAGAAAAGAACCCGCCGAGAAACTGAAGGAAAGGATGGATAGCGTCCTGCAAAAAGATTCGCTTTCGATTGCAAAAAATGATTCTTCGTTTTTGCATACGGAGCTGACACTTACCAGCCAGTTGATCGAATATGCGTCGGAACATCCCGAGCATATCAGCAGCCAGACCATTTATTCTCTGGTGCCAGCTAAAAAACTGGATCCATTACAACTTGCAGATTCCATTCTCAACAAACAAAAAAGCACGGATCAATATGCATCAAACAAAACTTATAGTTTGTTGAAACAGCAACTCGCTAACTATTATGCCATTGCAAAGAATGGCGGCTGGCAACCGGTTCAAAACGCAACCAATCTTAAAAAAGGTGCGAAATCTCCCGCTGTAATTGCCATCAAGAAACGGTTGCAGTTCACGAAAGAATATGCTGGTTCAGATACCACAAATGTTTTTTCAGACTCACTTGTATCAGCCATTAAAACCTATCAATTACATAATGGTTTTCAGCCGACGGGTCAGATCAACGATTCGGTGATAGCAGCGATGAATGTACCCGTCGAGGAACGCATCAGCCAGATCCTGATAAATATGAACAGGGCAATGTGGATGCCCCCTGCTGCAGACAGCAACAGGCTTCAAGTTGATATTCCTTCGTATATGCTCTATGCATATGAAGGAAGCAATAGAGTTTTTGAAATGCCCGTGATCGTTGGCAAGGAAGGAAACAGCACAGTCATGTTCAGTGGCGATATTAACGAGATCGTATTCAACCCGGATTGGAAAGTACCTGAAAGTATTGTGAAGAATGAGATTGTACCGGCAATGAAAAAAGACCCTAACTATTTGAAGAAACACCACATGGAAAAAACAGGTGGCAGCGATAGTCTTCCGACTATCAGGCAATTACCAGGAAAAGAAAATTCATTGGGCCGTGTAAAATTCCTATTCCCGAATTCACATGATATTTATCTGCACGACACTCCCGACAAAAATCTCTTTGCTAAAAATGACAGGGCATTAAGCCATGGTTGTATCAGGGTAGCGGATGCAAAAAAACTTGCCGAGTATCTTTTAAGGAATCAGTCCGATTGGAATGCAGGAAAAATACAATCAACCATGAATGGTGGCAAAGAAGAATCAGTAAAATTAAAAGATACAGAGCCAGTCTCAATAACCTATTACACTGCGTGGGTGGATGAAACAGGTATGATGAATTTCCGAAACGACGTGTACGGCCTTGATAAGGAAGCAGCGGCGAGAATGTTTGCCAACAAAGCTGCAAGCCTCTAGTAGCTGGATCCTTCACGCTTCGCGCTGCACGCTTCACGCTGTCTCCGAACTTCGAAGTTCTGACTGTGGATCGTGGATTTGTACACCTTCTCAGAATAATATCGGCCTTGCATGCATCGTGCAGCGAGTAGCGTGAAGCTTTTTCCCTACCTTCCACAACATGAAATTCCTTCTACACCTTAGCTTACTGCTGGTCTTAATTTCTTCGTGCTCATCCAAAAAAAGATACATGCTGGTTGGTACTTATACTTCCGGAAAAAGCACGGGCATCTATGTTTATGAATTCAACGGCGACGATAAATCGGCCAAACTTGTAGATTCCGCAAAGACCTCAAATCCATCTTACCTGGCTGTATCACAGGATCAGAAATATGTATATGCAGTGAATGAAGATGATTCAAAAAGCGGGGGTGGAGGGGTTACTGCATTTTCGTTCGACAATTCAAACGGGCATTTAAAGGAATTAAACAAACAGCCCACGCTTGGCGATCATCCGTGTTATGTTTCGGTTGACAAAACGGGTAAGTGGGTCATCGCAGGAAATTATTCCAGTGGATCAATTTCCGTATTGCAGGTGCAAGCTGACGGCACCCTCGCCAATAGGGTAAATGTAATACGTCACGAAGGTCACGGCACCGATTCGACACGACAGGCCTCCCCTCACGTGCACGCAACTGTTTTTTCGCCCGACTACTCCTACGTTTTTGTGCCGGATCTGGGCATAGATAAAGTAATGACCTATTCGTTCGACTCCAAGACGGGCGTGCTAAATCCAACGCACGATACGGTTTGGGTGCAGGATGGTTCTGGTCCAAGGCATTTGAGTTTTCATCCATCCGGAAAATATGCTTACCTGATACAAGAATTATCCGGAACCGTCACTGCATTTAAATATGCAAATGGAAAACTGGAAGCGCAGCAGATCATCAGCTCAATGCCTAAGGATTACAGGGGACCGCTTGGTAGTGCCGATATACACGTGTCTGAAGACGGCAAGTTTTTATATGCATCCAATAGAGACTCTTCCAACACTATTGCAATTTTCAAAATTGATGAGGCAACAGGTAAGTTAAGTTCTGCGGGTTTTCAATCAACCATGGGCAAAACTCCCCGCAATTTCAATTTCGATCCAACGGGCGACTACCTGCTGGTGGCCAATCAACATAGCGATAACATCGTTGTATTCAAGATCAACCACGAAACTGGTTTGCTGACAGATACGGGTCAGCGCATAGAGGTGGGCAACCCGGTTTGTGTGAAGTGGATTGAGTAATTGATACTTTCTTCAGTTCTGGACTCAATTTTGCAATTCCAAACTATGATCAGGCGATTGTCAAAAGGCGTGAAAAAATTTTGGGCAGGAGTGGCGTTGCTTTCGGCAGAAATGGTGATTGTGCTCTCTCTTTTTGTTGTTGCGCTTGCAGCGTTTGTTTACATCACGAGAAGGATTTTCGTTCTCAATAAAACCAAGCTTGACGATCGTGCTTTTGCCTGGCTCAAGTCTCACGTGAATGAACGGAACAATGAAGTAATGGAGTTTTTTACCTTCCTGGGTACGCATCTCTTTTTGATTCCCGCGAATCTCGCCCTCATTGCGTTTTTTCTCTTTATTAAGAAACACAAATGGTATTCAATAAAAGTTCCTGCACTTGCCCTGAGCAGCCTGGGCCTGATGTTTTTATTGAAAAATGCGTTTAGCCGTGAACGACCTGCCATACCCCTTTTGAAAGAAGCAGCAGGATTGAGTTTTCCCAGCGGTCATGCGTTGATGAGTGTGACCTTCTACGGACTGCTGATCTATATCATCTTTAAGACAGTAGAGAATAAAGGCCTTAAATGGACACTTATTACATTACTCATATTACTGATCATGATCATTGGTTTATCGCGTGTTTACCTGCGCGTGCATTATGCGAGTGATGTGATTGCAGGTTACTGTGTAGGGTTCCTCTGGCTGGTATTTGCAATCTGGATGTTGAACCGCCTGGAAAAATATAGCAGAAAGAAATTCGACAATGTGGTGGATGAGAGTGTGGCGCAGGTGACGACGGGGTAAACTTGAAGCTGCAAGCCGCAAGCTACAAGCCTGCTTGCCTGGGCGACCACATAGCTCACAGATGCAGCTCAGTGCTTCGTGGAATCCATACTCAACGAATCCGGCATTGGCATTGTGTCCTGGTTTTTGGTCTGGTCTGCATCCGAAGGTTTCGTTGTCGGAGCAGAATTATTGCAGGCTGCCAACACGCAGACTAAGAACATGCTGATAAGAAATTTCATACAAAGATCACAGCAAGAATACGGCCAGCCTCTTTTAACTTTTATCTCTTCCGAAACACCTCTTAAAAACCTACCTTTGCACACTCAATTTTCCCAGGCATGATCTCAGTTAATAATGTATCTCTTTCCTTTGGTAAAAGGGTGTTGTTTGATGAAGTGAATATCAATTTCGTTAAAGGCAATTGTTATGGTGTGATTGGCGCCAACGGTGCCGGTAAATCTACTTTCTTAAAGATCCTCTCCGGTGAGATCGAACCCAATAAAGGAACTGTAGATATCACGCCTGGCGAAAGGATGGCTGTGTTGAAGCAGAACCAATTCGAGTTCGATGAACATACGGTGTTGAATACAGTGCTGATGGGTCATAAGAAAATGTGGGAAGTCATGCACAAGAAAGACGCGATCTATACAGATCTTTCCAGCACATTGGGATCCTAAGCTTAGAATTCCACGTGGACAAGTTGTCGCG
>JADMIO011449857.1_pt1 | contig 19720 bp, 19 predicted proteins | sample 8958161 | NCBI WGS metagenome assembly JADMIO01 (sample SAMN16585339, study PRJNA669376) | soil metagenome | isolation source: Crop rotation soil | place: USA: Cullars Rotation, Alabama | collected 2011
CTACTGCATGCCCGCCGAGGGCCTCGACTGGCTGCCCGACGAGTCCGTGCTCACCGACGACGAGGTCGTCCGGCTGATCGGCATCGCCGTACGCGACCTCGGGGTGACAGAGGTGCGGTTCACAGGTGGCGAGCCGCTCGTACGCCGAGGGCTGGTCGACATCGTCCGCCGCACCGCTGAGCTCGAGCCCCGGCCGGAGATCTCGCTGACCAGCAACGGGCTGGGGCTGCAGCGCACCGCGGCTGCCCTGGTCGCGGCCGGGCTCGACCGGGTCAACATCAGCCTCGACACCGTGCGCGAGGACACGTTCCGCGAGATCACCCGGCGCGATCGCCTGCGCGACGTCGTGGCGGGGCTGGCCGCTGCCGCGGACGCCGGCCTGCAGCCGGTTAAGGTCAACGCGGTGCTGCTGCGGGGCGTCAACGAGGAGCAGGCCCCGGAGCTGCTGCGGTGGTGCGTCAGTCGCGGCTATGAGCTCCGGTTCATCGAGCAGATGCCGCTCGACGCCCAGCACGGCTGGCGTCGCGACACGATGGTGACCGCTGCCGAGACCCTCGCGCGGCTGGAGCGCGAGTTCGCCCTGCAGCCGGCAGAGGAGCCGCGCGGCAGTGCGCCGGCCGAGCTGTTCGTCGTCGACGGGGGACCGGCGACCGTCGGGGTGATCGCCTCGGTCACCCGACCCTTCTGCGGCGACTGCGACCGGGTGCGGCTCACGGCTGACGGCCAGGTGCGCAACTGCCTGTTCGCGCGCGAGGAGTCCGACCTGCGCACCGCGATGCGCGCCGGTGCCGGCGACGAGGAGCTGGCCGACCGGTGGCGCATCGCGATGGCCGGCAAGCGGGCCGGACACGGGATCGACGACGAGTCGTTCCTGCAGCCTGTCCGGCCGATGTCTGCCATCGGCGGGTGACCTCACCGATCTGCTCCGCAAGGGGCTGCCAGCGCGACGCCGCGTGGCAGCTGCTGTGGAACAACCCGAAGCTGCACACGCCTGATCGCCGCAAGACCTGGCTCGCGTGCGACGAGCACAAGCAGTCGCTGTCCGACTTCTTGAGCGCACGCGGGTTCCTGCGCGAGATCGAGCCGCTGTCCGCCGCGCACGACGGCTGAGCCGGCCGGGCAGGGTCAAATCGCCGGTCGGCCTGTTGGCATTCACTTGCCCCCGTGCAAGAATCGCCGACGGCGCTCGGCTCAGCATCCCCCGTCTGAGTCGAGTGCCTCGGGTGCCGGACGACTTCCCCCGTGGTCGTCCGGCACTCCGTGTTTCAGCCCGCTTTGTCGGGTTTCCCTTCGGGGTTCGCTCCCGGCCCCAGCGCCGGACGACCGCTGTCGCCGTCGAACGGGTCAGGTCCACCCGGATCGGGCGAAACTCCCGCATTTGCCATGACGACCGCGATGTAGGGAAGCACCAGCGACCCGACCACGAAGACCCAGGCGACCCAATGCGGGAGAGACGAGAGGTAGCAGACCACGGCGACGACGAAGCACGCGGTGCGAATGCCCATGGTGACGATGTAGCGCTTCTCGCGCGCCCACACATCGTCGCTGTGCGAGCGTGCCGCGCTGGTGATCCGTACCGGTTCCGGCTCGCCACGTGGCATGCCTCCACCGTACGCCGGACGAGGGGGACCGCCTCACCCCCTAGGCTGGAAACCTGACCCCGAAAGCGCAGGAGGCAGCAGATGTCCAACCGCACCTACCGAGTCACCGAGATCGTCGGCACCTCACCCGACGGCATCGACCAGGCGATCAGGAACGGAATCGAGCGCGCGAGCACGACGCTTCGACACGTCGACTGGTTCGAGGTGACCCAGGTGCGTGGGCAGGTCAAGGACGGCGCGGTCGAGCACTTCCAAGTCGGCATCAAGGTCGGCTTCCGGCTCGAGGACGAGTGACAGATCTCAGCACCGGTCCACGATTCGGAGTACCGACCGGTAATTCGCTAGCGTCCTGACGCGTGAGCAGATCGGTACTCGTCACCGGAGGCAACCGGGGCATCGGCCTGGCCATCGCGCGCGCCTTCGAGGCCGTGGGCGACAAGGTCGCCATCACCTACCGCAGCGGCGAGCCGCCCGCGGGCTTCCTGGCCGTGAAATGCGACGTGACCGATCAGGCCGCGGTCGACGCGGCCTTCGACGAGATCGAGGCCACCAACGGGCCTGTCGAGGTGCTCGTCGCCAACGCCGGGATCACCAAGGACACCCTGGTGCTGCGCATGAGCGAGGACGAGTGGTCCTCGGTGATCGACACCAACCTCACCGGCTCCTTCCGGGTGGCCAAGCGCGCCGCCAAGGGGATGCTGCGGCTGCGGCGTGGTCGCATCGTGTTCATCTCGTCGGTGGTCGGTCTGCTCGGTTCCGCCGGGCAGGTCAACTACGCGGCCTCCAAGTCGGGCCTCGTGGGCATGGCCAGGTCTCTCGCCCGTGAGCTCGGCAGCCGAGGCATCACGGCCAACGTGGTGGCGCCGGGGTTCATCCAGACCGACATGACCGAGGAGCTCTCCGACGAGCTCAAGGCCAGGTACAAGGAGCAGATCCCGCTAGGCCGGATGGCGACATCGGAGGAGGTCGCTGCTTCCGTGGTCTTCCTCGCGTCCGAGGGGGGCGCCTACATCACGGGGGCGGTCATTCCGGTCGACGGCGGCCTCGGCATGGGGCACTGAGCCTGGCAACCACCGACCGCACACCACTGACCTAGGAGCAGGCATGGGCATTCTCGACGGCAAGCGCATCCTCGTCGCAGGCGTCACGATGGACTCCTCCATCGGCTTCGCCACTGCGCGGGTGGCCCAGGAGGAGGGTGCGACCGTCCTGGTCTCCAACTTCGGGCGCGCGCTCGGCATCACCAAGCGGATCGTGTCGCGACTGCCCAAGGAGACGCCGGTGCTCGAGCTCGACGTGACCGACCAGGATCACCTCGACCGGCTGCCCGACCTGGTCCGCGAGCACGTCGACGGGCTCGACGGAGTGGTGCACTCCATCGCCTATGGCAACCCCGAGACCATCCTCGGCGGCGACTTCATCAACGGCCCGTGGGAAGACGTCGCGCAGGCGGTCCAGGTCTCGGCATACTCGCTCGCGTCGCTGGCCAAGGCGACACGGCCGCTGATGGCCGACGGCGGCTCGATCGTCGGCCTGACCTTCGACGCCACGATCGCCTGGCCGGCGTACGACTGGATGGGGGTGGCCAAGGCCGGCCTCGAGTCCACCGCACGCTATCTGGCGCGCGACCTGGGCAAGGAGAACATCCGGGTCAACCTCGTCTCCGCGGGCCCGCTCAAAACCCTTGCTGCCAAGGCGATTCCCGGCTTCGAGGAGCTCGAGAACGCGTGGGGAGAGCGCGCACCCCTGGGCTGGGACCAGGCTGACCAGACGCCGACTGCCAAGGCCGTGGTCGCGATGCTCTCCGACTTCTTCCCCGCCACGACCGGCGAGATCGTGCACGTCGACGGCGGCTACCACGCCATGGGGTTGTAGGACTGACCTAGCGTGCAGCTCAGCTCCGCTGTGACTCGGTCTCCTCGGACACGTCGTCGGGCTGGGTGATCTCCGCCATCAGGCGTACGACGTCGGCGCGCTGCGCGTCGCCCAGGCCACCCCAGCCGGGCTGGTATTCGAACTTGTCGCGCAAGGTCGTCGTGGTCTCGTCGCCGTTGAGGATGTCGATGTCGTCGATGTCGATCAGGCCGGGGTGCTCGACGCCGACCGCCTCGGCGACTCGCAGCAGGTCGCGGCGAAGCGTCTTGACATAGTTGGCCGCGCGCACCGACTTGAGCCCAGGATCGAGTCCGTGCACCAGCCAGGGCTTCTGGGTGGCGACGCCTGTCGGGCAGTGGTCGGTGTGGCACTTCTGGGCCTGGATGCAACCGATCGCGAGCATCGCCTCCCGGGCCACGTTGACCATGTCACAGCCGAGCGCCATCGCGACCAAGGCATTGTCGGGGAGACCAGTCTTGCCCGAGCCGATGAACGTGACCTGGTCGGTGAGGTCTGCCTCGGCAAAGAGCTTGTAGACCTTCGCGAAGCCAGGACGGAAGGGCAGCGACACCGAGTCGCTGAAGACCAGCGGCGCCGCGCCGGTGCCCCCCTCGCCGCCATCGATCGTGACGAAGTCGACGCCGCGTCCGCCGCGCTCCATGTGCTGCACGAGCTCGCGCCAGAACCAGAGGTGGCCGACCGCGGACTTGATGCCCACCGGGAGCCCGGTCTCGGTCGCGACCAGCTCGACGAAGTCCAGCATCGAGTCGACGTCGGTGAAGGCGGTGTGCCGCGACGGGCTGATGCAGTCCTTGCCCTCGGGTATCCCGCGGATCTCCGCGATCTCGCGGCTGACCTTCGCGCCCGGCAGCATGCCGCCGAGCCCGGGCTTGGCGCCTTGGGAGAGCTTGATCTCGATGGCACGGACCGGGGCCGTGTCGAGCAGCTCCTTGAGCCGTGGAAGGTCGAAGCGGCCGTTCTCGTCACGGCAGCCGAAGTACGACGTACCGATCTGGTAGATGAGCTCGCCCCCGTGCCGGTGGTGCGGGGAGATGCTGCCCTCGCCCGTGTTGTGCAGGCAGCCGGCGATCGCGGCACCCCGGTTGAGCGCCTCGACGGCTGCGCCCGACAAGGATCCGAAGCTCATCGCCGAGATGTTGACGACCGACTCCGGGCGGAACGCCTTGCCCCGTCCACGCGGCCCGCCGAGCACCTTGGCGGACGGCACCTTGGCGTCGGTGCCGTGATGTGCCTGGCCACTGGGCGCCGGGGTGTCGGTGAAGATCCGGTGCTTGACGATCGCGTATCCCGGCGTCGTCTCCATGTCGGCGTCACTGCCGAAGCCGAAGTAGTTGTTCTGCAGCTTGGAGCTCGCATAGACCCAGCGCCGCTGGTTGCGGCTGAAGGGCCGCTCCTCGTTGTTGTTGGTGACGATGTACTGCCGAAGCTCGGGACCCACCGCCTCGAGCATGTAGCGCAGATGCGCGATCACCGGGAAGTTGCGCATCAGGGCGTGGTGCCGCTGCTTGAGGTCATGGGCCGCGACGGCGGCCAAGCCGGCGACGGGCGCACCGGCGATGAGGCGAGTCGACCACTTCATGGGTCACTCACTAGCACGTCCGGCATGACTTCGTCACCGGATTGTCCGCCGGTAGCGTTCCGTGCATGACCCAGCCCGCGACGGCACTCGTCGAGCTTCGGATCCTCGAGGGACCCAATCTCTACTTCCCGCGGGCGGCCGTGAAGCTGACTCTCGACCTCTCGAAGCTCGCCGACATCCCGGCTGACCAGGCGCTGCGCCTGGCCACCCGCATCGGGCTGCCACGTGCTCGGCCAGGCGAGCCGGGTACGGGCTTCCGGCAGCGCTTCGCCATCCGCGCGGTCGAGCGGCTGGTGCGGCAGATCTCGACCGAGGCGGGTACGACGAGGCTGGCGATCCGGGTCCGTCCGACGAACGACGTACACCGGATCGTGGTGGCCTTTCCCTGGGCGCATCGCGGCCGTGCCGAGGCGCTTGGCCGCGCGGTAGCCGGAGTGCTCGACGCGATCGGCACCGACGACCTCGAGTCGCTGGTCGCCGCGGCGGCCGACCAGGTGCGAAGCGCGGACCCGGGGCCTCGGCCGTCGACACTGCGTCCCAAGGTGCCGATCGTGGCGATCACCGGCACCAACGGCAAGACCACGACCTCGCGGATGGTCGCGCACATCGCACGCACCCAGGGGCTGCACGTCGGCTGGTCGAGCACTGACGGCATCTACGTCGACGGCGTACTCGTGGAACCTGGTGACTACTCAGGACCCTCGGGCGCCGCACGGGTGCTCGCGCATCCGGAGGTCGAGCTCGCGGTCACCGAGACCGCGCGGGGCGGGATCCTGCTCAAGGGCATCGGGATCGCGCAGAACGACGTCTCGGTGGTCACCAACGTCACCGCCGACCACCTCGGGCTGCAGGGCATCGACACGGTCGACCAGTTGGCAGAGGTCAAGAGCGTGGTCCCTCAGATCACCAAGCCGGGTGGCTGGGCGGTCCTCAATGCCGACGACCCACGAGTCTTCGCGATGCGAGACCGAATCAAGGCCCGTCCGTGGGTGTTCTCGCGGGATCCCGACTCCCCGAACCTTCGCACCGTGCTGTCCGACGGGGGACGGGCGACGACCGTCATCGACGGCTATGTGTCGGTCCTGCAGCCCGGCACCGACCCGGACCCGCTCCTCGAGCTCGCCGACATCCCGATGACCCTTGCTGGCCTGTCCCGGTTCAACGTGGAGAACGCGCTCGCGGCGGCGTCGGCCGCGCTCGCAGTCGGCCTGCCTCGAGAAGTCGTCGTCGATGGACTGCGCAGCTTCCGTCCGGACCCCACGCACAACCCCGGCCGGATGAACTTCTTCACCGTCGGCGAGGTGTCGGTGCTGATGGACCTGGCTCACAATGAGGCCGGGCTCGAGGCCCTGATCGAGATCATGAACGGCGTACGGCGGCCCGGGGCACACATCCTGCTCGGCCTCGCCGCCGTCGGCGACCGCACCGCGGACCTGGTCCAGAACCTCGGCGAGATGGCCGCCCGCGACTGCGACGTGGTCGTGATCGCGAACAAGAAGAGCTATCTCCGTGGCCGGACCGTCGAGGAGATCGAGGAACTGCTCCTCGCCGGTGCGGCCCGCGTCGGGGTGCACCACCTGGCGTCGTACCCGACAGAGGTGGACGCCTTGGCTGCTCTGGTGGCTCAGGCCAAGCCCGGAGACGTGGTCGGGCTGATGTGCCACGACGACCGGCAGGGCTGCTACGACTGGATCGAGCAGCAGGGCGGGACGGTCGACACACCAGAGGTGCTGCGCGAGAAGGTGCGGGCGGCTACAGCTCCGTGAAGTCCGACTCGACGAGGCCGGAGCCGGCCTCGGCGTGCTTGGACCAGTTCTCCAGCTCGGCCACCACGGCGGCGTGCTTGTCGACGCAGACCACGACGAGGTCGCCCTTGTTGGCGCGGGACATGGTGTGCCGGACCGCCTTGACCTCCTCGCGCACGATATCGACCTGGCGGCAGCGGGCGCCGTCGCCCATGCCCTGCTTCACGCCCTTGGCGACGAGGCGGGCGGTCTCACCTGGCTTGCGTCCACGCAGCGACGCATCCTCACGTACGACGATGACGTCGAAGTGCTGCGCGGCGATCGAACCGAGCTCGACCATGTCCTCGTCGCGGCGGTCACCCGCGGTGGCGATGATGCCGATGCGCTGCGGTCGGGCCAGGTCGGAGGCGTTCTCCAGGCTCTCGCCATAGCGGTCCACGAAGTCACCGAGCATGAGCATGCCGGGCGCGTTGTGGCAGTAGTCGACGATCACGTGTACGCCGTCGACGTCGATCTCGTTGAGCCGGCCGGGGGAGAGGTAGTAGTTGGTCGAGAACGACCGCAGCCCGCGCCTGATGTCGTGCAACGGCGCACCAGCCGCGAACGCCGCGGCCGTGGCGGCCAGTGTGTTCTGCACGTTCATGCGGGCGCGACCGCCGAAGGTCGCCGGCAGGAGATGGGTGAACGCGATCTGCATCGAGCGCGGACCGTGTCGCACCACGATCATCTCGCCGCGATCGGTCGGCTCGAGGACGACGGCCTTGCCGCCGCGCCGGCAGTGCCGGTCGATCATCTCCCGGATGTCCGAGCCCGGCTCCTCCAGCGAGAACCAGACGACGGCGCCCGAGCAGCGACGACGCATCTCGCGCACCAGCGGGTCGTCGGCGTTGAGCACGGCGTGCCCGTCGCGAGGCACCGCCTCGACCAGCACCGCCTTGACGTCGGCCAGCTGCTCGACGGTGTCGATGCCGCGGAGTCCGAGGTGGTCGGGCTGCACGTTGAGTACGACCGCGACGTCGTTGCGTTCGTAGCCGAGGCCCTCGCGCAGGATCCCTCCCCGGGCAACCTCGAACACTGCCATGTCGACCCGGGGGTTCTGCAGCACCATGCGGGCCGACTTGGGCCCGGAGGCGTCTGCGCGGATCACCAGTCGCTGGTCGATGACCACGCCGTCGGTGCTGGTCATGCCCACCTTGCGGCCCATCCCCTTGAAGATGTGGCTGATCATCCGTGCCGTCGTGGTCTTGCCGTTGGTGCCGGTCACCGCGACGATCGGGATCCGGGCCTGGGCACCGGGTGGGAAGAGCATGTCGACAACCGGCTTGGAGATGAACTGCGGGTCGCCGATGGTCGGATGGGTGTGCATCCGGAAGCCGGGCGCAGCGTTGACCTCGCAGATGGCGCCGCCGGTATCGCGGACGGGCTCGGTGATGTCGGGACAGATGAAGTCGATGCCGGCGATGTCGAGGCCGACGACCCGAGCGGCCTCCTCGGCGATCTCGACGTTCTCCGGGTGGGCCTCGAAGGTGCGGTCGATGGAGATGCCACCGGTCGACATGTTGCCGGTGAGCGTGAGCTTCACCATCTCCCCGGCTGGGGGCACCTCAGCCATCTCGTAGCCCTGTTCCTTCACCAGGGCGATGGCGGCGTCGTCGATCTTGATCCGGGTGAGCACCTTCTCATGCCCTACGCCACGGCGGGGGTCGGCGTTGGTCAGGTCGACCAGCTGCTCGATCGTGCTCTGCCCGTCGCCGATCACGTGCGCAGGCACGCGCTCCGCGACTGCGGCCAGCCTGCCGTCGATGATGAGACAGCGGTAGTCGCGACCGGTGATGTAGGACTCGACAACGATTACCCCACGGCGGGACTGGTCCTGGGCGATCGGAACCGCGTCGCGCACCTCGTCGGCGTTCTGCAGGTCGAGGCAGACACCGCGGCCGTGGTTGCCGTCCAGCGGCTTGACCACCACGGGATAGCCGATCCGCTCGGCGACCGCCACCGCCTGCTCCGCGGTGCGCACCGACTCCTGTTTGGGGACGGGCAGACCGGCGGCACCGAGCAGCCGCGTGGTGAGGTCCTTGTCGGACGCGACGTCGACGGCGATCGCGCTGGTCGCCGACGTCATCGTGGCCCGGATGCGCTTCTGGTGAACGCCCTGCCCAAGCTGGACGAGTGAGTGCTGGTTGAGCCGGATCCACGGGATGTCGCGACTGACCGCCTCGTCGATGATGGCCTGTGTCGAAGGACCGAAAGCCGTGCGCTCGGCTCGCAGGATGAAGGACTCCAGCTCCCTGTCGAAGTCGAGCTCGGGGTCGGCCTCGACCAGATGGTTCACCAGGCGTACGGCGAGGCGAGCCGCCTCGATGCCGACCCGCTCGTCGACGTACCCGAACACGACGTTGTAGCGGCCGCGCTCGCCCTTGACCTGCCGGGTCTTTCCCCGGCGGATGTCGTGCCCGACGACCTGCTGGAGGGCCAGGGCTATGTGCTCGGTGACGTGGCCCACCCAGGTGCCCTCGTGGAGCCGTTCCACGAAGCCGCCCTTGCGCCCGCGCGAGCAGGAGTGCTCACGCAGGCCGGGCAGCATGGCCAGCAGCTCCTCGGTGAACCCGGGGAGCGTGTTGGTGGGGAAGTCCTCCAGTGAGCCCAGGTCGACGACGAGATGGATCGCCCTGTCGTAGGACCAGATGTTGGGGCCGCGGTAGATCCGGGTCTCGACAATGGCGAGGTCGGGTGCGGGACGGGCAGCCGGTCGAGCCTGGTCGGTCATGGGAAGCTACCTCCGGTCTCGTTCGACGCGCGCCGGTGCCGACGCCTGCGCAGCTCGGTCGGCGAGACGTCACCGGCCGCGATGTCCCGAGCCAACCGGCTCAGGTCGCGTCCCGCAACCGCCAGGTCCTCGGCCTCTTCCTCCGAGGCACGCACGCCGCTGTCGAGGAGCGTGCGGGTGGTCAGGTCGAAGACCGCACGCGCCGGCAGTACGTGCAGGGTGACCCCGCTGGTCAGCAGTGGGCTCGAGCCCTTTGCCTGGTAGGCGTTGGTGACCATGGCACGTCCGTCGATGACCGTGACCGCCCCACGGCCGGCCACCTCCAGGAACGACTGCCCGTCGGCGTGCGTGACGATCATCGCGGTGTCCTCGTCGATGCCGATGCCGAGCAGGCTCGGGCTGTGGGCGACGATGCTCAGCAGCCGGCCGTAGCGGTTGCGCTGCGCGAAGTGCTGGTCGATCACGCAGTCCGGAAGCAGCCCCAGGCCAGCCGCCACCTGGGTCATGCGCTGCTTGGGAGTGGACCCGCCGGGGCCGAACGCCACCATGTGCGACGACTGGATGCTTGCGCCGGCGCTGGTGCCGGCTATGACCGCCCCTCGCGCGTGTGCGCGCTTGATGGCCTCGCCGAACCCGGTGCCGTTGACGACGGCCGACAGCTTGAGCTGGTTGCCACCGGTCATGAACACCCCGGTGACGTCGTCGAGCAGGCTGACCATGGCCGGGTCGTCGGCCTGCGCGCGGCTCTCGGGCCGCACCGCGACGACCTCGCGCGCACCCAGCTTGGCGAACAGCGCGTCGTACAGCTCGACGATCTCGGGCCCGAGGGACGAAGCAGTCGGAATGACGGCGATCCTGGCGTTCTGCCCACCGGCGAGAGCCACGAATCGGCTCAGGACGGTGCGCTTGCGCAGCTTGTCCTCGGCGCCGCCGATCGCCATCAGGGCGCCCGGGTGCGCGGCTTCTCCGGTTGGCATGACAGGCAGCCTACGGGCTGCGAGAGTGGGCGAATGACCACCCGGCGGCTCATTGTGATGAGGCATGCCAAGGCAGAGCCGTTCGCCGCCAGTGACTCCGCACGCGAGCTGACGCCCCGTGGTCGGGCAGACGCCAACGATGCCGGCGACTTTCTCGCCGCTGCGCGGCTGGTGCCGGACTACGCGCTCGTCTCACCATCTCTGCGCACCCGGTCGACCTGGTCGGAGGTCGCCTCCGCCTCGGGGTCCACCGCCGTCGCGGTGTACGACGAAGCGCTCTACAACGGCGGCCTCGACGGGGTCTTCGAGGCACTGCAGACGATCCCCGACGAAGCCCAGACGGTGATCGTCGTCGGCCACAACCCGACCGCCGCCTACCTGGCCCACCTGCTCGACGACGGCAACGGCGAACCCGGAGTCGTCACCCAGATGCTCGGCGGCTACCCGACCTCCGCACTCACCGTCCTCGACGTCGAGGTGCCCTGGTCCCAGCTCGCCGAGGGGGTCGCCCGCGTCCGCCACTTCCACGTCGGCTGCGGCTAACCCGCCGAGAGGGCAGTTGGTGACCGCCGAGACGGGCCGAGAGGGCAGTTGGTGACCGCCGAAACGGGCCGAGAGGGCAGTTGGTGACCGCCACGGCCGGTCACCAACTGCCCTCTCGGCGTGCTGGGCTGATCACTGACTGCCCTCTCGCGGCGCTGGGGTGATCACCGACTGCCCTCTCGGCGTGCTGGCGTGACCACCAACTGCCCTCTCGCCGGGTCTCAGAGCGGTGGGGCAGGTGTGGTGTAGCCGGCTTCGGCGTCGGCTGCCTCGACCTCTTCGCGGGTGATGCCGAGGAGATAGAGGATCGCGTCGAGGTAGGGGACGTTGACCGCGGTGTGGGCGGCCTGCTGGACGACGGGCTTGGCGTTGAAGGCGATGCCGAGGCCGGCCGCGGACAGCATGTCGAGGTCGTTGGCGCCGTCTCCGATCGCGATCGTCGCGGCTTCGGTCACGCCGGCTTCGGCGGCGAACCGGCGGAGGGCCGCCGCCTTGCCGGCGCGGTCCAGGACCTGGCCGACGATGCGGCCGGTGAGCCGGCCGTCGGCGATCTCGAGCTCGTTGGCGGCCGAGAAGTGGATGCCGAGCTCGGCAGCGAGCCGGTCGGTGATCTGGCTGAACCCGCCCGACACGATCGCGAAGCGATAGCCGAGGCGGTTGAGGGTGCGGACCATGGTGCGAGCACCGGGGGACAGCGTCAGCTCGTCGTACACCTTGTCGAGCGCCGACGCCTCGAGACCCTCCAGCAGGGCGACGCGCGAGCGGAGCGACTCCTCGAAGTCGACGTCGCCGCGCATTGCTGCCTCGGTCACGCGGGCCACCTCGTCCAGAACGCCCGCGCGATCCGCCAGCATCTCGATCACCTCGCCCTGCACCAGGGTCGAGTCCACGTCCATCACGATCAGGCGCATGCCGTGCCGCAGCAGGTTGGCCGCTTGTACGGCGACGTCGACCTGCTGCTGCGCGGCCTCCGCCGCGAGCGTGGCGCGCAGGCGATCCGGAGCGACACCCGAGACGTGCAGGTCGATCGCGGTCACGGGATAGCGGGCCATCCGCTCGATCCGGTCGATGTTGCCGCCGAGGTCCGCGATGCGTCCGGCGATCGCGGAGACCGCACGAGCCTTGAGCGGTACGCCGAGCACGGTGACGTGACTGCGGCCCGCGGCGCGGGGCACGTTGTCGCCGGTGCCCTTGTCCACGACCACCTGCATGCCGAGCTCGTCGCCGGCACCGACCAGCCGGTCGCGCAGCCCCTTCCAGTCGCGGGGAGCTGTCACCAGCACGGCCAGCACGAGCCTGCCGCGGACCACGATCTGCTCGATGTCGATCACCTCGACGCCGTACGCCGCCAGCGCGGTGAACAACGACGACGTCACGCCAGGCTTGTCGTCACCTGTTACGGAGATCAGGAGGGTCTTCGGAAGCTCAGGTTCGGCAAAGGGGTCCATGACGTCCCCGAGGCTATCTCTCGCGCGAGAAGGCGCAGGCCGCGACGACAGCTCGTCTCGCAGCCTGGTCCAGCGGCACCAGCGCGTCACGACGCCGGGCCGCCTCACCCGCAGAGACGGCACCACCTTCGTCCTCGAGCGCGAGGTCGACGATCAGGCGGCAGCGGGTCGCGAGGCCCAGCATCCGGCTGGCGCGGTCCGAGGTGCCGGCGGGCAGAGTGAGATCGGCCGGTCGGCGCAGCGCCATCAGCTCGTCGGCGACCTCGGGTCGCCAGCGCGCGACATCGAGCGCCGCGAGGTCGTCGGCCGCTCGGACCAGTGCCCGCCGCAGCAAGGCGTCCGCCTCCGACGGGTCGGGAACCTGGCGCATGGAAGCCGCCGGCATCGCCTGCCACACGACCCCTGCGCCGGCCCGCACCGGCACCAGTCCGATGTCCACTCCGCAGAGTACGACGCCCTCCTCGTGCTCGAGAGCCAGTGCATTGAACGGCTGAGGCCCGGCGAGCCCGAGCGGATCCCCGGACACGGGCAGGGCCAGGCCGGCACCGGTCGCCCCGAGCGATCGCAGCTCACCCATCGCGACGATCAGGGGGGAGAGGCCGGAGGGGAGCCCGGCGACGTCGTGCGCGGCGTCGTCGCCCACGATCGCGTCGCGTGCCTCGTCGAGGCTGGTGTCGCCGGCGCACCACGCGGTGAACCACAGCGCGAAGCGCGCGGAGTCGGGCAGCCTGCTCACCCCGGGAGCATAGATCGCCCGGTAGGTTGTGCCGTGGGCCGAGCCCTCCCGCTCGGCAACAGCGGGCGCGAGCATCGGAAGGGAGCCATGGACGCCGTACTCGAGCTTGCCGGTGTCGGGGTACGACGTGGCAACACGATGCTGCTCCAGGATGTCGACTGGGTCGTCGAGGAGGACGAGCGCTGGGTCGTCCTGGGTCCCAACGGTGCCGGCAAGACGACGCTGATGCAGATCATCTCCGCGCAGATCCACCCCACCCTCGGCGTGGCCAGCGTCCTCGGCGAGCTGCTCGGCATGGTCGACGTCTTCGAGCTGCGTCCTCGCATCGGACTGACCAGTGCGGCGCTGGCCGAGCGGATCCCGCGCGACGAGCTGGTGCGTGACGTCGTGGTGTCGGCGTCGTACGCCGTGCTCGGCCGCTGGCGTGAGAGCTATGACGAGCTCGACCACGAACGTGCCGCCGCGCTCCTGGGCGAGCTCGGTGCGGGGCGGCTGCTCGACCGCACCTTCGGCACGCTGAGCGAGGGGGAGCGCAAGCGGGTCCAGATCGCGCGGTCCCTGATGACCGACCCCGAGCTGCTCATCCTCGACGAGCCGGGAGCGGGCCTCGACCTCGGCGGCCGCGAGGACCTGGTGTCGACGTTGTCGGTGCTGGCGATGGACGAGACCGCCCCGACCACGGTGATGGTGTCCCACCACGTCGAGGAAATCCCGCCAGGCTTCACGCATGCGCTGCTGCTGCGCGAGGGCCGGGTGGTCGCACAGGGACCCATCGGGCAGGTGCTGAGCGAGGACACCCTCTCCACGACCTTCGGGATGCCTCTCGTCCTGGCGCACGAGGACGGGCGCTGGTCGGCTCGTCGTCGCTCTCGCCGCGCGACGCCTGAAGGGCGCCCGGTCCATCCGGGGCCGCACTAGGCTTCGAATATGGACTGGCTTTCCGACCACGCTTGGCAGGCCTGGCTGGCCGCCGCCATCGCGCTCGGTGTCGCGGAGCTGTTCAGTCTCGACCTCGTGCTGCTGATGCTGGCCGCCGGTGCCCTCGTCGGCTTCCTCCTGGGTGCGATCGGGGCGCCGGTGGCACTGCAGTTCCTCGCTGCGGCCGTGGCCGCCGGGGCCGCGCTGGCGTTCGTCCGGCCCAGTGTGGTCAAGCGCCTGCATGCCGGTCCCGAGCTGAGGCACGGACCGGCCGCACTCATCGGCACCACGGGGTTCGTGCTGCAGGACCTGACGGTGCACGGCGGTCAGATCAAGCTGGGCGGAGAGGTGTGGACCGCCCGTCCGTACGACGAGACCGCGGTCATCCGCACCGGCGCCAAGGTCGAGGTCTACGAGATCAAGGGCGCGACGGCGTACGTCGCGGAGGTTCCGGAGCTCGAGAGCTAGAGAGCCAGACAAAGGAGAAACATGGGAACCGCCTTAGCCGTCGTCTTCGGGCTGCTGCTCCTGTTCGTGATCGTGGGGCTGGCCAAGACGGTCCGCATCGTGCCGCAGGCGCGAGCGGGAATCGTGGAGCGCTTCGGCAAGTACAAGGCGACTCTCCCGGCCGGCCTCAACGTGGTCACGCCTTTCGTCGACAGGGTGCGCTACATGATCGACCTGCGCGAGCAGGTCGTGTCGTTCCCGCCGCAGCCGGTGATCACCGAGGACAACCTGGTCGTGTCGATCGACACGGTCATCTACTTCCAGGTGACCGACGCGGTATCGGCCACCTACGAGATCGCCAACTACATCCAGGCGATCGAGCAGCTGACCATGACCACCCTGCGCAACATCATCGGCGGCATGGACCTCGAGCAGACCCTGACCAGCCGCGAGGACATCAACGCCGGCCTGCGAACCGTCCTGGACGAGGCCACCGGCAAATGGGGAATCCGGGTCAACCGCGTGGAGATCAAGGGCATCGACCCGCCGCCGTCGATCAAGGACGCGATGGAGAAGCAGATGCGCGCCGACCGTGACAAGCGCGCCGTGGTCCTCACCGCCGAGGGCCAGCGGCAGTCGGCGATCCTCACTGCGGAGGGCAACAAGCAGTCCGCGATCCTCAACGCCGAGGGCGAGCGGGAGGCCGCGATCCTGAGGGCTGAGGCAGACCGGCAGTCGAGGATCTTGCGGGCGCAGGGCGAAGGGCAGGCGATCCAGACGGTGTTCCAGGCGATCCACGACGGGTCGCCCGACCAGTCGCTGCTCGCCTACCAGTACCTCCAGATGCTCCCCAAGATCGCCGAGGGCAACGCCAACAAGGTGTGGATCGTGCCGTCGGAGATCGGGCGTGCGCTCGAGGGTCTCGGCTCCGCGATCGGCAGCATTCCCGGCATCCCCGAGAAGTCCGAAGGTCCGCGCACGCGCGTGGACCTGGGCGACCAGGTGACCCTGCCGGATCAGCTCGACCAGGCGCTCGAGGAGACCCACAACGCGGTGGCGAACGCGATCGCGGCCGCGACGTCGTCCGAGGTCGGCGGCCGGCCGGACGAGCCCAAGCACCTCGACGGTCCCGACCCCGGCCCGGCGGCGGCCGGACCCGAGGAGCCCCCGATCCGTTGACGTTCTGGGAGATGGCCGCCGTGTTCCTCGCGGGCACGGCGGCGGGCACCATCAACACCGTGGTGGGGTCGGGAACGCTGATCACGTTCCCGACCCTCCTCGCGCTGGGGGTCTCCCCGGTGACGGCCAACGTCTCCAACAACATCGGGTTGTTCCCCGGCGCCGTGAGCGGCGCCATCGGCTACCGGCGCGAGCTGGAGGGACAGAAACCGCGGCTGCTTCGCCTCGGGCCGGCATCGCTCGTCGGGGGCGCGACCGGCGGCGTACTGCTGCTGGTGCTCCCCGGTGACGCCTTCAAGGCGATCGTTCCGGTGCTCATCCTGGTCGGCGTGCTGCTGGTGATCTTCCAGCCGGCCATCAGCCGACGGGTGGTGGCCCGCGCCGAGGGTCGCGGCGGGGTGCCGGAGCACGGGGCGATGTGGGTCTGGGTGCTGGTCTTCCTCGCGGGCGTGTACGGCGGCTACTTCGGCGCCGCGCAGGGGGTGCTGCTGATGGCCATCCTCGGCGTGGGCCTCCAGGAGACGATGCAGCGGAACAACGCCACCAAGAACGTGCTGTCCGCGATCGTGAACGGCGTCGCCGCGGTCGTGTTCGCTCTCGTCGCCGACGTGGACTGGACGATCGTCGCGCTCATCGCCGTCGGGTCGACGATCGGCGGCCAGCTCGGAGCGACCGTCGGACGGCGGCTCTCGCCGCTGCTGCTCCGCGCCGTGATCGTCGTCGTCGGCTGCGCCGCCCTGGTCAGCTTCCTGCTGCGCTAGCTGCTGGGTTGGCGACGTAGGCGCCCAGCCAGCGGTCGACCTGGTCGAAGTAGGCCTTGCGCACGGGTTCGGCCGACAGGGACAGGTCGTGCAGCCCGCCCTCGATGCGCACCATCGTGAGGTGGCTGCCGAGCTTGGGCGCCCATCGCCACATCTGCTCGACGTCCAGCACGATGTCGCTGCTGTGGCAGGCGTCGTCCCACTGGCGTGGGCGGCCACTCCGCGCCGAGCTGAGCATCAGGATGGGAGCGCCGACCTCGATCCCGCGATGCAGCCGGGCGTGCCCGCGGCGGATGGCGCGAAGCCACCCGGCGTAGACGGGGAAGGACTCCAGCGGCTTCCAGGCGAGGTCGAACTCCCACTCGCCGCGATGGTCCTTGTGCAGGCTCTCGGCATAGAGCCCGGACACCGTGCGCGGGATGACCGCGAAGGGACGACGGGCACCCACCTGGTCGATCGCCTTGGTGCCGGCGGTGCGCAGCAGCAGGCTGCCTTGCAGGTCGAGCCAGGGTGAGTTGAGCACCAGCCCGTCGATGCGCAGGCCGCGATCGGCGAGCCAGAGGGGAGTCACGAGCCCGCCGGTCGAGTGTGCGCTGACCAGGACGCGGTCATGCCCGTCTCGCTCGGTGACGCGAGCGAACGCCTCGTCGAGCTCGGCGTAGTAGGCAGCCAGATCCGTGACGAAGTTGGGGGTCTGGTGCGGGCGGAGCGAGCGGCCGTACTTCCTCAGGTCCAGCGCGTAGAAGTCATAGCCGCGGTCGGTCCAGTAGTCGGCGGCCGGCGTCTGGAAGAAGTAGTCGCAGAAGCCGTGCACGTGCAGGACCGCACGACCGTCGGCGCGGCGCCGGGTCGGCCGCGACACCAGGGTCGCGACGACCTCGCCCTCCTCGTCGGGTGGGAGCTCGATGGTCTCGGCGAAGTAGGGCTTGCCGAGCACGTCGACCGCGGGCGTCATGGCACCGAATTGTAGGTTCGCAGCCGTGGCCGGCATCCTTCGGTGGGGCTCAGAACTGGTAGGTCCCGGTGACGATCGCGCGACCGAGGGTCTTGAACGCCAGGTTGAAGCCCACGACTGCCGGGCTCGCGTCGCCGTTGACCCCGAGGGTGTCCTCTCCGACCGCGTGTACGACGAAGTAGTAGCGGTGCACCTGGTCGCCCTCCGGCGGAGCCGCGCCGCCGAAGGCCCGCTCGCCGAAGTCGTTGCGGACGTGGAACGCCCCGTTCGGCAGCGAGTCGTCACTCGCCCCGGCACCGGTGTCGAGTGAGGTCACATCGGCCGGGATGTCCACGACCGTCCAGTGCCAGAATCCCGAGACGATGGGGGCGTCGGGGTCGAAGCAGCTGACCACAAAGCTGCGAGTGCCCTCGGGTGCGCCTTCCCACGACAGCTGCGGCGAGGTGTTTCCCAAGGCGTTGACCTGGTCGTCCTTGAGCGGCTGCCCGTCGGTGACGTCCGCGCTCGTGACCGTGAAGGACGGCACCTTCGGTAGCAGCTCGTAGGGGTCGGGGGAGACGGGCCGGTCGAGGTTGGGCACCTCAGCTCCTTTCGCGGTCGGACAACGTGTCGACCCTAGTCCGGCAGGTGGCCGCGTTCCACCGCGTCCGAGCCGGCCGGAACAATGGGCGCCATGACCCTCGAAGAGACCCTCGCAACGATCGCCCCCCTCGACGAGGAAGCGATGCGGCAGGCTGCGGAGCGGCAGGCCCAGCTGACCAAGCCGGCCGGTGCCCTGGGAGTGCTCGAGGGAGCATCGGTGACTCTCGCCGGCATCCAGCGCACCTGCCCGCCACGAGCGATGGTCAGCCCGGCGGTCGCGGTTTTCGCCGGCGACCACGGCGTACACGCGCAAGGCGTGACGCCGTGGCCGCAGGAGGTCACGGTCGCGATGGTCGAGAACTTCCGGGCGGGAGGCGCTGCGGTCAACGTGCTCGCGCGCCAGGCCGGAGCCAGCGTGCACGTGGTCGACATGGGCGTCGCGGCCGTGCTGGAGCCGGGAGGAAACCTGATCGACAAGAAGATCGGCCGAGGTACGGCGGACCTCGCCGTCGGGCCGGCGATGACCCGCGACCAGGCGATCCGCTCGATCGAGGCCGGGATCGAGGTCGCCGAGCAGCTCGTCCGGGCCGGGCACGACTGCCTGCTCACCGGTGACATGGGCATAGCCAACACGACCCCCAGCGCGGCGCTCATCGCGGCCTTCACCGGAGCCGCACCGGCGACGGTGACCGGCCGTGGCACCGGCATCGACGAGCCGACGCTGGCACGCAAGATCGACGTCGTGACCGGGGCGCTGCGGCGACCACGCGGCGACGCGATCGACACCCTCGCCGGGCTCGGCGGCTTCGAGCACGGCGGCATCGCGGGTTTCGTCCTGGGCGCGGCCGCACGCGGCGTTCCCGTGGTTCTCGACGGCGTCATCGCCGGAGCCGCGGCGCTCGTCGCACAGGCGCTGTCACCGGACGCGATCGGCTACTGTTTCGCGGGCCATCGTTCGGTGGAGCCGGGACACGTCGTCGCCTTGCAGCAGCTGGGCCTCCGACCGCTGGTCGACCTCGACCTCAGGCTGGGCGAGGGCACCGGTGCCGCGCTGGCCTTTCCCATCGTCGAAGCGGCGGGCGCCGTACTCCGTGAGATGGCGACCTTCGACTCCGCGGGAGTGGCTCACAAGGACGAGCGGTGACGGACTTCCCGCCGTACCCTTCGGGGCTGCGGCTCGCCGGCCGGCGGGTCGTCGTGGTGGGAGGTGGACACGTCGCCCAGCGGCGCATCCCCGGCCTCCTGGCCGCGGGCGCGGACGTGACCGTGGTGTCACCCCACGTCACCCCGGCCATCGAGGGGCTGGTCGGCGGGGGAGAGGTCCACTGGGAGGAGCGGCCCTTCGAGCCGACGGACCTCGACGACACCTGGTATGTCATTGCCGCCACGCAGAAGTCCGAGGTCAACGAGGCGGTCAGTGCGGCTGCCGAGGAGCGACGCGTGTTCTGCGTCCGCAGTGATGACGCACCGAAGGCGACCGCATGGACTCCGGCCGTCGGCCGGCACGCGGGCGTCACCGTGGCCGTGGTGTCCAACCGCGAGCCCCGGAGGTCGGCTTCGATCCGGGACGAGATCGTGGCGGG
>JADMIO011000812.1_pt1 | contig 19716 bp, 22 predicted proteins | sample 8958161 | NCBI WGS metagenome assembly JADMIO01 (sample SAMN16585339, study PRJNA669376) | soil metagenome | isolation source: Crop rotation soil | place: USA: Cullars Rotation, Alabama | collected 2011
CGCGACAACTTGTCCACGTGGAATTCTAAGCTTAGGATCCCAATGTGCTGGAAAGAAGTATCAGCACGTCGGCCGCGCGGGCGCCGACCGCGACATCGCGGAGTGCCGCGAGCTCGCGGACCAGGCCGGCGCCAAGCCCGGCGCCAAGGGCGGAGACGTCGCCAGGAGCGCCGGCGTGGGTGCAGTCGGCGGCGCCGCCGCGGGCGCGGTCGGTGGAGCGATCGGCGGTTCGCCCGGCATCGGCGCGGCCGCGGGCGCGGCCAGCGGCGTCGTCTGGAGCCTCTTCACGTCGATGTTCGGCTGGACGCACCCCACCCAGCCGAGCGACGTGCACAAGAACTACGTGAACCTGTGCCTCGCGAATCGCGGGTATCAGGTCGCCGGCTGGCAGTAGCGGATCGCTCGCGGCACGGTCGGCTCGTCGTCGCGCTCGGCGCGCTCGTCGCCGTGACGGGATGCAGCGCGCTCGTCCGTCAGCCCGCGCCGGAGCAGGCGATCGCCGCTCGCGTGTTGCAGTACGGATCCGTCGCGCGCGCGCGACTCGCACCGTTCTTCGCCGCGGCGGGCATCGCGTACCCGCCGCAGCGCTTCGCGCTGCTCGGACTCAAGCTCGAACGCGAGCTACAGCTCTACGCAGGCGATTCCCGGCACGATCTCACCTTCATCCGCTCCTATCCGATCCAGGGCATGAGCGGGACGCTCGGGCCGAAGCTGCGCGAGGGCGACGGTCAGGTTCCCGAGGGGATATACACCGTCGTCTATCTGAACCCGACGAGCATCGCGCATCTCTCGCTCGCCCTGAGCTATCCCAACGACTACGACCGCGCGCGCGCCGCGGAGGACGGTCGCGACACGCTCGGCGGTGACATCATGATCCACGGCGGGTCGATGTCGATCGGATGTCTCGCGATGGGAGATGAAGCGGCCGAGGACCTCTTCGTCCTGGCCGCCGAGGCCGGCTGGGAGAATGCCGTCGTCGTCCTCAGCCCGGTGGACTTCCGCAGACACAGCCTGCCCGTCGGGTATCGTCCGCAGCCGCCCTGGGTCGACGATCTCTACTTCGGGCTGCGATCGGAGCTCGCGAGATTCGCCCTCGGTCCGGCTCAGTAGCCGAGCGTCGGTCCCCAGTCCCTGGCCCGGCCCTCGGGCGTCGTGTCGAGGATGCTCCACATCGGCCACATGAAGTCGACGTGACGCCTGTCCTGGCCGGGGTCGTTCGCGGCAAACCACAGCTCGCTGGTCCACGCGTGATGGATGTTGCCGCCGCGCTTCGCGAAGACGTGCGCGAGCGGCCATTGCTGCCCGCTCTGCTCCTCCGCGTGATAGTCACGGTTGAAGCCGTTGCCTGCCGAGGACAGCAGCCGCGCGTGCCGCCATCCGCGCCGCTCGGCATGCTCCATGAACTTCTCGATCGGGGCCTTCGCCACGACGACGAAGTTGATGCGCTGCGCCACGTGGCGGGCAGCGCCGTCGATCGCGTCGATGATCGAGGTGCACGAGGGACACGGCGTCATGCTGTCGACCCGCTCGGGGAACATGAAGTTGTAGAGGAAGAGCGTGTCCTTGCCGGGTGCAAACAGCTCCGTGAAGTGAATCTTGCCGCCGGCGGGCGAGGCAGCGTCGAAGACGTAATCCTTCGTCACCTCGCCGCCGAGCGGCAAGGCGCGGCGGCTCGCAGCCACGGCCTCGATCTTCCGCCGCAGCTCGATCTCCTCTTGCAGGAGCCGGTCGCGCGCCGCGCGGTACTCGTCGGTCTCGCCCGGGAACCTCGTCGCGTGAATCGCGCTTGCCATCCGGCGAGTATGAGCTTCCCGGCGGCTGGCGCCAGACGGTGACCTACCGTGCCGGCGTGCGACCAGGGTCGGCGTGCGGCACGAGCTCACGCAGCTCGCCGTCCGCAGGGTAGCGCGCCGCGAGTCGCCCGAGCGCGACGGCCGCCTCGGCCTCGCGTCCGACGTCGTGCGCGACCTGCACGTAGTCCGTCGCGATGTCACGGTAGCCCTGCGGCAGGCGCGGCTGCTCGGGTCCGGCGTATGCCGTTCGCAGGGCGTCACCGAGCTCGTCGAACACGCGTCCGCTCTCGCCGCGCGCGTCGTACACCTTCGCGGCCATGATGAACTCCGTCGGGCGGTATCGGAGGTGCCCCGCGAGCGAGTGCAGCAGCGTGCCGGAGACGGTCGCGACGATCGACGCGGTGACGGCGCCGAGTGTCAGCGCGCCCCAGCGACGTCCGACGAGCATCCGTCCCATCCACGCGGCCGCCAGGCCGGCATGGGGAAGGAGAACGGCGATCGCGGGCAGCCGGTAGCGACCGACCACGGTGAACGAGAGCAGCCCTGCCACCGCGGACAGCAGAAAGTAATGGACGATCCGCTGCGACGACGAGCGTCGCCCGGCGATCAGGAGGCCGAGAACGCCGAGCGCGAGTACCGGTCCGAAATGGAGCGACCAGCGAAGCAGCGGCAGCCGGTCGGCGAAGTAGTACCAGTCGGCGTTGTCCATGCCCTCGAAGCTCGCGAAGACGGCCACGAGCTTCGCGAGCTCGGAGCGGACGAGCAGCGACCAGTCGCCGCCGTAGCTCCCGATCGTCAGCCGTACCGCCGCGCCGACGTCCCCATCCGCTTGGCGGAGCACCGATCGCGCCGCGGGCTGAAAGACGACTCCGACGGGGGAATTTCCGAGCGCGTGGCCGAGCGCGACCACCTCGAGCGTCCGGTTCGAGAGCGCCCACGGCGACACCCCGACGACGACGTTGCGGACGACGAGGGGGACCAGGCCGAGAATGCAGCCCGCGACCAGCCATCGTGCCCCGACGGCTCCGTTGCGCCGTACGGTCCAGAGCGTCGCGAGCGGCGCGAAGAGGAGAGTCGTCTCGCGCGCGAGGATCGCCAATGCGAGCAACAGACCGGCGACGAACCACCGGCCCGGCGACGCGACGTCGTCGCAGCGCACGAGGGCCCAGACGAGAAGTAACGACGTGGTGATGCCGACGACGTCGCGGAGCAGCAGCGTCTCGTGCAGGAGGAACGGCCCGTAGACGGCGGCCAGGAACGCCGCGACGATCGCGGCGGGAAAGTCGAACAGACGACGCGCGAGCAGCAACACGAGCGCGACGTTCACGACGCCGAGGAGGGCCTGCACTCCGGCGACGCCGCGAAACCCGTCGCCCACCAGCGCGCGGATGGCGGCGAGCGCGTACGCATACAGCGGCGCCTGATAGTAGACGGCGCCGCCCCACCACCGGCGCCAGGTCTCCACCGGTGCGATGTCCTGCATCCACGACGTCAATGGACCGGCGCCGCGCCGCCCGAGCACGTCGCCATCCAGGATCTGGCCCGACCAGACGACGTTCGTCGTCATGTCGGACTCCGGCCACTGGAACTGGTACGCGGCGATCGGAAGGCGTGACGTCTGCCACACGTTGACGACTCGCACGGCGACCGCGACGGCGACGACGGCGCCGATCGCGAGCGGCCGACCCGGCGACCTGGCTCGCGATTTTCGTCGTGGACGTCGATTCACGAAGGTGTAACTCTACTGCAACTCTCGGGCGCTAGGAGTGCCACATGACTTGGCGAACCAGGGCTCTCGCGCTGCTGCCGATGGCGGCGTCCTTGCTTCTCGACGCAACGGCGCTCGCCGGGCCGATTACCATAGGCACGAACGTCACGTCGCTTCCCGGCGACGTCGTCATCACCAACGGGGAGACGGCGAGCCCCGGCGACGACGTGATCGTCACCGCGACCGGCCAGGCGAATGCGCCGCGAGCATCATCACCACCGGGAATGCCGTGCACCTGAACGCCGGCGTCTCCGATGTCGACGGCCTCGGCGACATCACGATCGCAGGCTCGATCCAGGCGTCCAGCCCGGTTGCGGCTGCCGAGCGGCCTCTCCGTCGACGGCGGAGCCGGCAACGACGTGTTGGACATCCTGGTCGGGGGGACCAGCAACCCCTTCCTCACGGAAGAACGCGCCGGCGCCTGGGACGTGCCCGTAGCACCGGCTGCCGTTCGGCGGATTCAGCAGCTCACGGCTGACACACGCCGCCCGTGCAGTAACCGCTCGTGCAGAAAGCGCTGCAGCAGTCTGCGGAGGTGGTGCACGTAGAGCCGTTCGGGTGGCAGACAGGCGGGAAAAACGAGCAGACACCGCCCGGCGTGCAGTAGCCATTGCAGCACTCCGCCCCGACGGTGCACGGAGCGGCGTCGGGTTTGCAGGCGGGGGGCCCGCAGACGTTCCCCGTGCAGAGACCGGCGCAGCACTCGCCCGCAACGGAGCACGAAGTACCGTCCGCCTGGCACGAAGCGGGCCCACACGTGCTGCTGCAGCAATCGGTCCCGACGGCGCACGAAGAACCGCCCGGCTGGCAGGCCAGCGTCGTCGTGGTGGTCGACGCGGTCGTGGTGCTGGTGGTCGTCGTGGTCGTCGGTGGCGCCTCGGGGGCGCACAGCAGCTTCGGCGCCGACGGCACGAGCGAGCGCGTCCCGAACTGGTCGGTGAAGGGTACCGCACCGAGCGTCGCCTTCGGGCACTTCACCTTGTAGCAGGCGAACCGGCCGGCCGATCCCGCGGGAGCGCTCCCCGGCGGCGGCGGGGCGACGTTCGTCTTCGTCGTCTCGACGCACAGCAACTTCGCGGGCGTCTTGATCAGACACCCGGGCGCCGGCGCGAGGCCTCCGAGGTCCGCGGTATAGCTCGCCTTCGCGAGTGGATCTTTGACCTTGTAGCAGTTGAGGTGGTCGGCGACCTGCGCGGCTGCCGGCGCCATCCACGTCAGACAGAGGACCAACGACCCGGTCGCTGAGAGTGCCCGCTTCATGTCTGGCCTCCGACTACTTGTGCTGCGCCTCGAACTGAACGCCGTGGTTGGTTCCGGACGGAACTCGACGACCGTGGCGCGAATGCGCCGCGGGACGACGACCGATTCCTCGTGGCGCGCGTGTTATACGGCGACGCTCGCGGGGATGTCACGGAAAAAAACCGGGCGTTCCGCGAAGCGTCCCCGGGTGCGCGCCCGTCTCAGGCGGCCGCGAACAATCGCCACTCGCCCTCCACGCCCTTGAGAGCGCGGCTGCCGCGCTCCCGGAAGGTCAGCCCGGAGCCGACGACGAGATCCTTGACGGTGCTGGACGCCAGCACTTCGCCAGGCGCCGCTTCGGCTGCGATGCGGGCGCCGATGTGCACGGCGATGCCGCCGACGTTGTCTCCCATGCGCTCGCACTCGCCCGTATGCAGTCCGGCGCGCACCTCGAGACCGAGCGCACGCACGGCATCGCAAATGGCCAGGCCGCAGCGCACCCCCCGGGCCGGGCCGTCGAACAGCGCCAGGAAGCCGTCCCCCGCCGTCGCGATCTCACGTCCTCGGAAATGTGCGATCTGCCGTCGTACGAGCGCATGGTGACGCATGAGCAGGTCGCGCCATGCCCGGTCGCCCAGGCTCGAAGCCTTCTCTGTCGATCCGACGATGTCGGTGAACAGCACCGTCGCGAGCACGCGATCGTCGTCCAGCGCCTCGTGCTCGCCGGTGACGAGCTGTTGCACCGCCGACAGGATGCCATCGACGTCGCCCGTGTAGTAGCGGTGCTCCTCGCCGGCGATCGTTACGAGCGTCGCCCCCGCGATGCGCTCCGCCAGATAGCGTCCGAAGGCGTAAGGGAGCCAGAAGTTGTCGCGGCGGTGGAACACGAGCGTCGGCGCTCGAATCGACCCGAGCACGGAGCGGACGTCGACGTCGAGATCGCAGACCGGATACATCGTCTCGAGTGCCCCCGGGCTGAGCGCCAGCCGCTCGAAGCGCGCGCGCCAGGCGAGGGCCGCTGGATCCGTGCCGCCTCTCAGTGCCGGTGGTAGGCGATCCTCACGACCCCAGGTCCTGTACAGCAACGCCGCCTTCGCTTCGGCGGCAGCGTCGCTCAGCCCGTCCGGATAGTCGACCGCCATGCGGATGCGCGCGAACGTGTCGCCGAGCACGAGCACCTCGGTGCGCTCGGGATACGTCGCGGCGAACAGCATCGCGATCGGGCCACCGTCGCCATGCCCGAAGAGGACGATGCGCCTGCTACCCACCGCATCGATGACGGTGGTGATGTCGTCCATCCAGCGCTCGAGGGTGGGAATCGCGCCCAGCGGCACCGGGTCGGAGATACCGGTCCCGCGCTTGTCGAAGCAGATCACCCGTCCCATCGTTGCCAGCCGCTCCAGGAATCGGGCCAGCGCCGGCTCTTCCCACATGATCTCGATGTTGTTCGGGTGATCGGGAACGAACACGATGTCGCGCGGCCCCCGACCGAACACCTGGTATGCGACGTGCCCTTCCGGCCCTCTGACGTACTGTGTACGTGGCTGCATGTCGGGTCAGCAGGAGTCTAGTCGGCGGCACTCTCGCGTGCACCTTCCAAACTGGGCGGACGAGGGGGCCAACGACGACCACGTGCCCGTCCCGCATGGCGCGCCCGGGGTGAGTCGAACACCCGACCTGCAGGTTCGAAGCCTGACGCTCTATCCAGCTGAGCTACGGGCGCGTGCTGCGGAAGGACGCGGTATCAAAGGGGTTCGGGCACCGCAAGGGATGGCTCGGAAGCCCCGACTGTGCCCGAACTGTGATCGAGGGCGCGCGACGTAAACTCCGTCCCATTGTCGCACTGGATCACCGCCGGGAGTCCGCGCGTGGCCCCGAGGCGGGTCAGCACGCGCGCCACGTCGGTGCCGCGGAACTGCGCGCCGCCTTCGAGGGCCAGGCACTCGCGGGTATGGGTATCGACGACGGTCAGCACGCGCAGCTTCTGGCCGTTCGCGAGCGCATCACTCATGAAGTCCATCGTCCACCGCTCGTTCGGTCGCGTGGCCGTTGGCCGGGGCTGCCGGCTCATCGCGGCCCGTCGGCGCTTCGGCTTCTTGCGCCGTAATCCCAGGCCGTCCTCGCGATAGAGCCGGTAGACGCGCTTGTGATTCACGATCCACCCCTCTCGGCGCAGCAGTACGTGCACCCGCCGATACCCGTAGTGCACCCGCACCTCGGTGATCTCCCGCATGCGTCGTCGTAAGGCCGTCTGCGGCGGCCGGCGACCGATGTACTGGACACTCGAGCGCGCGACCTCGAGTGCCCGGCAGGCGCGTCGTTCGCTCAGCCGGTACGCCGCCCGGCTCCACGCGACGAGCTCCCGCCATCGGGCCGGCGCTACCACTTTTTTCCGAGCGCCTCTTTGAGGATCGTCTTGTCGAGCGTCAGGTCCGCGACCACCTGCTTCAGCTTCCGATTCTCCTCGCGGAGCTGGCGCAGCTCGCGCACCTCGGCCGTGCCGAGATCGCCGAACCGCTTCTTCCAGCGATAGAAAATCTGCTCGCTGATCCCGTGCTGGCGGCAAAGCTCGGCCACCGGCACACCACTGTCCCCTTGCCCGAGGATGTGCACCATCTGCTCCGGCGTGAACTTGCTCGTCCGCATCCCCGTCGTCCGTCCCTCTCTGTTGGGGACCTCGGGGAGGCTCTTTACGCGAGTCGGCGCGGCTCAGGAAGGCGGGGCAAGACCATCACGGCGTGCGGCGACAACGTGGTCGAGGCGGGCGAGGAATGCGACGACGGCAACCGCACCAGCGGCGACTGCTGCGACGCCGGGTGCCAGTTCGAGGCAGCGGGCAGCGCGTGCGGCGACGCCGACGACACCGAGTGCGACCACGCCGACTCCTGCGACGGCGCGGGTGCTTGCCTCGCGAACTTCGCGCCGCTCGACAGTCCTTGCGGGGATGCGGGCACGGAGTGCACGAATCAGGATGCGTGTGACGGCAACGGCACCTGCGTCGACAACGGCCACGTGGGCGCCGGCATGCGGTGTGGAGACGCGGGTACGGACTGCGTGCTGCAGGACACCTGTGATGGCGCCGGGAACTGCACCGACAATGGGTTCGTCGGCATGGGCATGCCCTGCAGCCCCGATGGCAGCGCCTGCACCGAGGACATGTGCGACGGCGCCGGCACCTGCACGCACGAGCTGCCTTCCTGCAGCAACCAGACGTTCGCGGGGCCTGCCATCAAAATCAAGGACGGCGGCTCCAACCCCAACGCGTCCGCGGTCAGTCTCAAGATGAGTGGCGGCAACCTCCTGCTCGCGGAGCTCGGCGACCCCACGGTGGACGAGGACTACACGCTGTGCGTCCACGACGCCGCCGGCCTGGTCACGGAGCTGAACGTCGCTGGCGGTGCGCAGTGCGGTGCCGTCGCGTGTTGGACGTTCACGGGCAAGCCCGGTGCCGAGACCGGCGTGAAGTTCACGGACAAGGAGAAACCCCCTGTCTACGACGGGCTCAAGGGCATCCAGGCGAAGACGAGCAGCAGCGGCAAAGCCTCGATCAAGGTGACGGGCAAGGGGGCGAATCTCCCCCGCCCGTCCTGGCGGTCACGTATCCGGTCGAGGCGCGCGTCGTGACCGAGAGCGGGACGTGCTTCGGCGTCACGTTCGTGGCCGCAGACGAAAAGACCAACGACGGCGTGCAGTTCAAGGCGGTGCACAAGTAACGAGCCGGCCCAGCATGCCGTGACGCTGGGATCGCAAGAGAATCCGCGCGAGCAGGGGATGAGTGCGCGTCGTCTAGGTGGCGCGCCGACGCGACGCGTCCGTTCTTGGTTCAGCCGCGGCGAGGCTGGGCGGCATGCGGGAGGGCGAGTCGGGCCGCTAGCTCGTCGTCGGCGGCGGTCAGCGTTGTCATTTCATCCGCTCGGCGACGCCGCCGTGCTGCGAGCAGCCGCCGGGACCGGCCATCGACGTCGTGCGGTCGAGGCAGGTAGCGGTCCTCGCGTACGCGAGGAGTGCGAGCGAGCAAGCTATCGCGACGACGAGTCCGACGAGCCTCATGGGCGAGAAGAACGCCTAGTCCGACCGGGCGTCAATCCCGCTCGCCGTCATTCCCGCCCTTCCTGCGATACTGGCAGTTCGCGCGGGTCGGTCTCGACGGGCGCGTCGTCAGCCGCACCCGCACGCAAGCGCCGCCTCGTCGGCACGCTTCTGCGCGATATACTCCCTCGCCGCCGCGAGAACGCCCCCCATCCGCTCCGGGCCGATGCCGTCGATCTCCGCCACCGTCTCCTCGTTGGACTCGGCCAACTCCTCGGCCGACTTGACCCCGTTCTGGTAAAGGAGCGCGGCGGTCAGGTCGGTGACGCCGGGAATGGCGGTGAGCGACGCGCGCGCTTGCCGCGCCTCGTCTTCCACCTCGGACTCGCTTCGGAGGTCGAGCTTCCAGCCCGTGAGGTGACACGCGAGCCGCACGTTCTGACCCTTCCTGTCGATGGCGAGCGACAGCTGGTCGTCGGGAACGATCACCTCCATCGCGTGCCCGTCCTCGTCCAAGCCTGTACCCGGGTGCCGCGCATGCCCACGCACGCCGCCACCGGATCCACAGCGCGGTCGTGCGAAGTCACGGCGATCTTCGCGCGCACGCCGGGCGCGCGCGCTGCCCCGGCGCCCGTCCGCGGATACTGGAACTACATCAGGCTCGACGGCGGCCGATCAGCGAATACCGGGACCTTCGCTCACGTGATCGGCATCAACGTTCCCGGCCATGCGACGGCGACGTCACGGCCGGGAAACGCACGCACCCCTTCGCCCGCGATCGTCCGCGCGCGGCTGATCACCGCGGCGCGTTCGATCGTCGAGCTCGCGATCAGTACTGGCGGCGTCCCGAGAAGCCGCCGCTGCGCGGGCGTCCGCCGCTCCCGCCCTCGCGCGCCTTCGCCTCGCTGACGTTGATCTGCCGGCCGCCGATGTCGCGGCCGTTGAGACTCGCGATGGCCTTGTCGGCCTCGCTTGCCGAGCTCATCTCGACGAAGCCGAAGCCGCGCGAGCGGCCCGTGTCGCGGTCCGTGACCACCGTTGCCGACTCGCATGTCCCGTGCTCCGCGAAGAGCGTCTCGAGGTCCGCGCTGGTGGTGTTGAAAGACAGGTTCCCGACGAAGATCTTCTTGCTCATGGCATTCTCCTGCCCCACTACGGGGCGACTGTGATTTTGTCGCGGTTGCCTGAGCGAGAGGCCGAGATCGTCGAAGAAAGGCGACGGAGCTGTCGCGCGCAAACAAGAGGACTGAATGGTGTATCGTCCAAATCCGTTCGCGGCGCAACCATGCGCGCCGTGCGGCCTATTCCGCGCTCGCCGGCTTCCGTCCCGCCGCGGGACGCGACCGGTCCGCCATCAGGAACGTCGAGCGCGCGACGGTCACGGTCTTGTGGCAACGCGGACACGGCGGCTCGAGCTTACTGCCCGCGGCGCCCTCGAGGTACGAGAGCGGGGCGTGACAGTGCGGGCAGGGGCCGAACCATCCGTACGACAGGGGAATCCTCTCGTCGTCAACTTCGGCTGACGATCAGTTGTACGCCGCACCCGGATGTTCCCGGCGCTGCAGTTCCGCGCGGATGTGTCCTTTCACGCCTGAACGCGGTCACACGACGTGACGAATGTCGACGAGCTCCCGACGCAGGGCGCCCGCGTCGAGCCCGAGCGCTTCACAGAGATTCTCGAAGCTGAACGGCCAGGTGCGATCGGTGCTTGCGACGTAGGCGACGGCCTTGCGGACGGCGCCGGCCCCGACGACACCGTGGCCCGTCGTTCGCCTGTACGGAGTCCCACCTCGACAGTCGTCCACGACCGCGCGCAGCACCGCCGCCATCAACCGCCTGTGCGGGTCGCCGACGCGTACGCGGCGCTCGACCTGTGCCGGGAGTAGGATGTGGATCATCGCATTCTCGAGCTCTGCGCCTCTGCTTCACGCTGCCCCTCGCGGAACTCGGCCCAGAAGCGCCCACGGGCCAGGGCTCGCTCCGTCTCGTCATGCCCCGTGTTCGCGACAATCGGAAGGCGCCGTCCAAAAACCGACGTCCACAGGCGAGCGAATCTCTGAAGCAACCGAATCTGCATCCTAGTTCATCGATACGAGGCCGGAATGCCGCCAGCCGTCACCGTTCCCGATCGAGTGATCCGCATGGCGGACCTCGGTCCGTGACCTGACAACCCTCACGTCCGCGAACGGGACGAGATCATCCGGGTTGTCCGTGGCCATGGCACGATTCTCCTTCCGGAGTCCGCGCCGAGCACACGTCGGTGGGGAGCAGCGCTCCCTTCGCAACCGCGGGTCTGAACGGGCTCGAAAATCAACGTATCGGACTCACGATGTCGGCGCAATCCGCGAGTGCGTCGCACGACGAGAACCACGAGAAGCACGCATGTACGTTTGACAGTGGGAGCGCTTGAGCCTACGGTGACCTCTCCTCGTCTCGGTTGAACTCGGCGCAATTTTGCGTCGAGTCTCTCAGGCCGGGATCGCCTCGCGCCCGAACGGCCTCCGCGCGGTTGGCGCCGTCTCAGGCTGGTACCAAGGGGTTGCGATGGCATTTCCTCGGGCTCCGCTTCGCACGCCCGTTCCCCCACGTGTCCGCGTTGCCGTCTTCGCTGTGGGCCAACGGGTATACGTTGCTGGCGCCGGCGACCGGTCGACACGCGTCACGCTGACCGACGGCGCCGAACGGCCGCTCGCGAGCCTCGGCGATGGCGCCGAGGTGACGATTCTCGCATGGCTCCCGGGCTGGGCCCGCACCACGCGCTACTGCGTCCGTGTAACGGACTCCGGCCTCGAGGGCTGGCTGCCGGTAGGCGACCTTCGTGGCACCAGGAACGCGCTTTCGTCGCCCTCCTCCGTGCCGCCTCCTCCGGTGGCCCGGCCCGCGCTCGGAGCCCCACAATCCGGCAGCTCCGGGCGCCGATTCGGCCAGGGTTTCTAGAGTGATGCGATGGGATCAGCGGAGCGGATACCCCTTGCGGCCCTCGTCGTATGGCCCTGCCGGACCATTCCAGGAAACTGGAGGCTGTAGATCATGACGGGCAGGGATCAGAGGCAGATGACGGATCGGGAGCGCGCGGAGGAGAAGGTCAGGGCCATCGTCGAGGAGCTCGACCGGCCGACCCTGGCGCTGCTCTACAGGACGCTCCACGACGCGCTGGGTTTTCGTATCGAGCTCACGGACATCGCGATCGCGAAGTTGGGCGGGTAGTCGAATCGCGGGCATGCCGCGACCGATCCCGGTGGGGCTCGGGACGTGGGGCATGGACGAATTCGTGGAGCCACACGTTCGACGTCTGGTCGCCGAGCGGCTTGCTGTCGGAGTCGAGGAACTCGTCTCCCACGTCTCTCTGCGTGACGATCTGGCCGCCGATTCGCTCGACCTCGTGGAGCTGGCGCTGGCGCTCGAGGGCAAGTTCGCGATCGTGGTGCCCGAGCGCATCCTCGATGAGGTTCGTACCTTTGGTGATCTCGTCCGTGCCATCGGCTTTCTGATCCGCGCGCCGCGACGCGGAGGCGCGCGGAGCAGAGCCGGCGCCGCGCATCTGGGCACGCATCGTGCCTGCCGCGGGCGCGAGCGGCACGCTCGAACGGGCGGGCTGGCTGACGCCGTACACCGCCGAGACGAACCGCGAAGACGCGATGCGGGCGAGCATGGGGACAAGGCTCCGAGATGAAGATCGCGGCGAATACTACCGAGGCCGTCGTCCGCGTGGAGCGTCGATTCGCCGGACTCGACAAGCACGGCGTTCGCCTGAGAGCATTCAGCGCGACGGCGAACTTGCGCCGCCGCTCCTCCAGTCGATCACGGACCGCATGAGCGCCACGCAGCCGGTCGCGGCTGTACGCACATAGACGACCTTGATCGATCCGTTGCTCGGGATCGTCGCGTGAACGACCGGGATCGTCTCCCGACGGTGCTAAACGTCGCCGGCATGAACCCGCTTCTCGAGCGGTAGGTCGCGAGCGGATCGCCGTACGCGCCCGAATCGACGAAGGCAAGGAGCGGTCACGACTCCAGGCGCGTGCGGACGGCGTCGACCAGGGCGTGTACGCCATCTACGAGTGCCGCACGAAGCGCTTGATCTCGGTCGTCGTGCTCGAGCCGCGCTGATCATTCAACCCGCCTGAACGGGTCCGCGCACCGGAGCTTTAGGCTGCTGCGTCTTGGCTGTCTGTCCGCGGCAGCTTGACCGTATTTTGTCGCCTGATCTAAGCCCGACTGCAGTGCGAACCGACGTGGACGGCACCCGATGACGTCGGGGAACGAGCTCGTTGTCAAGCTCGTAATCTCCCTAGCCTCCCTTGCGATGCTCGCCTGGCGTGCCTATCGCGAAGATGACGAGGTAAGCGCGGATTTGACGCTGACGGGTCTCGCAGCCATCGCGATGATCGCGTACACGAATTTCTTAACCTTTCACTACACCGCGCGCTCGTTCACGCACGGGCAGGACATGTTCCACTACCAGCTCGGGTCCAAATACTTCCCCGAGCTCGGCTACGAGCACTTGTACGAGGCGTCTGTAGTGGCTCAGGTCGAGTCGGCCCCGGGGTCGGTGCTTCCGCAAAAGATCCGAAATCTGACGACCAACGCGGTCGTGCCGGTATCGGAGGCGATCGCGCGCAGCACGGACACCATCGCGCTTTTCAGCCCGGCGCGATGGAGGACGTTCGTCGCTGACCATTCGTACCTCGCCCGTGAGGCGAGAAGCTGGACAAACCTCCGGGATATCCGGCTTGACCACGGGTACAACCCGTCTCCAGCCTGGACGTTCGTCGCTCGCGTGTTCAACTCTTGGCTCCCCCTCAACGCCATCACTGTACCGCTGCTCGCCTTGCTGGACTGGATACTGGTCGGCGCGATCCTAGTGGTCGTGTCCCGGATCTACGGCGGCGCCATCGCGGCGACGCTCGCCATCCTGCTCGGCCTCGGCCACCTGTGGGGGTACGCATGGATAGGCGGCGCCTTCCTGCGCTTCGACTGGTTCGCGGCGGTGGTCATCGGCATTTGCATGTTGAAGCGCGGGACGTACGGCACCGCAGGGGCACTCTTTGCGTATGCCACCGCGGTAAGGATCTTCCCCGTTCTGCTGCTGGTCGGGGTCGGGGTCGTGGCGACGCGCGATCTAGTCCGGCGTCAAGATACGCGCTGGCTCCTGCGCTTTGGCGGCGCATTCGTTGGCTGTCTGGCTGTCTGCTTCTTCGCCGGAGCACTGGCCGGTCGGGGGTTCGCCGCCTGGGAACAGTTCGCCACGAACATCAGGAAACACAATGCGACGTGGGCCATCAATCGGGCCGGCCTGGAGGTTCTTTTTCTCTACAACGCCGACATCCGGTGGCCATCGAGCACGTATGACGTGGACGTGGTGCGACACAGGGACGGTTCCCACGTTGTCAGCGTGCCTGCTCTCGGACTCCATGCAACGGCCGAGACGTTCGAAAAGGCCGTGGCCTTGGCTCAGAACGCGATCAGTAGCAACGACGAGCGATGGCAGGCGGAAATGCGTTCGACCCAGGCCCGACGGCGACCGCTCTACCTGATTGCTGCCGCACTCTTGGTCGCGGCCGTAATCCTCGCGGCGTGGCAACGCCCGGTCGATGAAGCGGCCTTGCTCGGGGTCGCGGTGATATTCGCTCTGCTGTCTCTCGACGGCTACTATTTCGTGATCTTCGTTGTGATGGCTTTGGACAGCAAGAGGAGCGGGTCGCTCGGGCTCTTAGCGCTCAACGTAGCGACACTTGCTGCAGCGCTGGTGACGCCAATGCTCCATGTCGCACATGAAGTGTTTTCGTTTGGTATCCTCGCAGTGCTCGGTGTGGTGATTTGGCCCGACGTGATCAGCACTCTATTCCCGAACCCCGCGATGGCGCTTCGCGGGACGACGGCGACGGTGGACCGCGGCAAGCGGGCCGCATCGATCACGCATGGTCAGCGTATTCGCTCGAGGCGGCGCGTTCGGCGGAAGTAGCGGGAGGCGGCGCGTCAACTAGGCGACTGTGATCGCTCCAAAGTACCGACTGTGCCCGAACTGTACCCCGGTACCGAGGAAAGCACCGCATCATCGTGCCTTGGCGATGTGCCTAAGAACGATCGATTTGGAGCGTTAGCCTCTCCGACTCGACTACATCCACGGGTGCCGAAGCGGTCGCGGCACGTGACCTCGGCGAGCGGCTTTCGCCGGCCGGGCCGTGACGACCGACCGGCCAGGCGATCGGCATCGTCGCGTACACGGGGAGTCGTCGGGCGGGCCGACGATCGCACGCACTTCGTCCTCGACCAGGAAGTGGTTGGTGGTGAGGCACGTTCCGAGGCGGAGCGCGCGGCAGGCGAGGATGACGTTCTGCACGGCCGGATAGACGCTGGCCGCGGCAACTAGGCGTCGTCGAGCCGGTGGCGCCGCGTGTCGTCGGTCACCGCGATGAAGCTCACGCCTGCGTGTTCCCGGCGGAGCGGGCTTCAGGACGCGAAGCATTCGGGCGGTGCGAATCGCCTCGAAGACGTCGACGGCAGGCGGCGTCGGATGACCGCCTCTCGCGACGCGCGCAACGACGTCACCGTTCGTGGTCGCGGTCGTGCTGGTGCTTGTACCACCCCTGGTGCTTGCCGCTGTCGTTGCGGATGTAGCGTCGGGTGCGGCCGTAGGTCGGCGCGTAATGGCGGTCGCGGATCGTCACATGGTCGTGCTCGACCACGTAGTGGTGCTCCACTTCGTAGTGCGGCCACGGGGTCCAGACGAAGACCGACTGCGACGGCTCCTCGACGACGGCGGGGGGCTCGTACAACGGTTCCCCCGGCGGAGGTCCGGTAGCGACGAAACAGCCGCTCAGAAAAGCGACGGTCACGGCGATCAGACTAGCGCGAAGCATGGATTGTCCCCCTTCCTGCGTACCACACGGACCGTAACGTCAGACGCGGTCGCGGGCCATCCCCCGCGATACGCACGCGACTACACGCGCGGCTCGCCCACCCGTCCATGCAAATCCACCATTCAAGTTTGCTTGGACGCGTCGTCACCGTAACTTCGCGGCTCGTGGGGGCAAGAAGCATCCAGGGAAGGTCAGCGCTCGCATCCCGACCGGGAGCGAGGGCAGAGTGGCCGACGGTGGAGGTGGTCGATGAGGACGCTAGTAGTCGGCATCGCTTGCCTGCTGGCAGTCGCCGCGGGTGCGTATCTCGCGATCGTGCGACCGGTGCTGCTCCCGGCCGCCGACACAGCGCGCGCCGAGCGGGCGGTCGTCACGTCCGATCTGGTCGTCCTCGGGTCCGTGAACGTGAAGCAGGCGGTGTTCCTCGAGAAGTGGTTCCTCGGGTCCCCCATCCTGGAGCCGGCGCAGGCGCCGAAGATGCCCGCCGTCCCGGATCGGACGCTGCTCGACCATCTCCGCGCCGCGGGTGTCACCCCGCGTTCCGATCTCGACCAGGTGCTCTTCGCGCTCTACCGCCCCACCACCGCAGCGCCCCGGCGAGCGATCGTTCTGCTCGGGCGCTTCGACCCTGCCGCGATCGAGGGGTACCTCGCGCGTGAGCTGAAAGCGGTCGCGCGGACCGAAAGCCGCCGCGCGGTGTACGACGTCACGCGGCCGGATCCCACCACGTGTGAGCCCACCGCCACGTGGACGATCGTAGTCGACCGCGGGTGGATCCTCGCAGCGGACGCGACCTCCCTTCCGGATCTGCTTTCACGCATGATCGACGATCCGCACGGCGCCGACGCGACGCTCGCGTGGTGGCAGCCGCTCGCGCACGCCGATGTCCTCGGGCTCGGTATCGTCGATCCGAAGCAAGCGGGTGCCGTGATGGCGCAGCCACTTCTCGAGGCCGCGTCGCAATCGGTGTCGTCCGAGGCCGAGGGCGTCGATCGCGCCTACCTCGGCCTCGGTGTGAACCCCGTCCCGCCACCAGGCCGGCTCCGCCTCGTGGTCGATGCCGCCGAGGCGACGAACATCGCGCAGCGGCTCCAAGCGTTCCGCAAGACGCTCGACGATTCGCGGATGCGATGGGCGGAAACGATGCCGACCGTCGCCAAGTTGTACGAGAGCCTGGACGTCCGCTCCGAGGGAAGTCGCACCACGATCGGCTTCACGGTCGATCGGACGCTCGGCCAGAACCTGCAGGCGATGGTCCAGGAGCTGTTCTCCGCCCTTCTCGGCGGACTCGGGATGCACGCCGGCACGCCCGGCGCCGCGCCGCCGCCGGAGCGGATCGACTCCACGCCGGCGGCCTTCCAGCCATCGGTCACTGCCGCCCAGCTTCCCGCCTACGACCCGCACGCGATGTTTGCGGAGGAAGTCGAGGCGCAGCAGGGGCCGTTCGGCATTCGCATCGACACGATTCGGATGCCGTCCGATCCGAAGATCGGCCTCGAGATCAAGGTCGTGGCGTTCTCGGGTCCGATCCCGAACGTCGTCGAGGGCGACGAGGCCCGTCTGTTCGTCGACAGCGTGCTGTCCACCTCCGGCCAGGAGCTGCTGCGGACGGAGGAGTGCGGGAAGGACCGCAATGCGCTGCCCGCCAAGTTCTCGTCATCGGGGTCGCCGGGGCTCCGGGCGGAGAAGACCGTCCGCCTCGTGCCCGGCGCCGACCCGCGCACGGTTCGACGCGTGTCCGGGCACATCGAGCTCCATCTTCCGACCCGGACCGAGACCGTGAGCATGCCAGCGTCGGGACGCGACACGACCGTCCAGCGATATGGCGCGACCTTCGCGGTCTCGAAGGTCGAGGCGGGAAACGTGAGCTACCGGATCGGCGGCGACAGCGAGCGCGTGCTGCACTTCGCCGGGCTGAACTCCCAGGGGAAGCCGCTGTCCCCGCGCGGCGGATTCTGGGGAGACTTCCTCTTCGGCGAAGGGCGCGCCGGGCAGAAGGAGTACGCGGGCACGGTCGATCGGCTCGAGGTCGTGTTCGCCTCCGAGCTGCAGACGCTACGGTTCCCGTTCACGCTGAGCGACCTCTCCATGACGGGAACGGGCGGTCAGTCGTTCCTCGACATGACGCCCGCGTTTCGGCCCTACGGGTACCAGGCGATGCGGGCGGACCGGTACGTCGGCAACGCGTGGATGCGTCTGCCTCCACCGGCCAAACCCGCACCGGATCACGCGACGACGAGCCTCGAGCCGTTCGAGCTCTCCTTCGACCGCGCGCAGTCGTTCTATGCGCTGAAGCTCGACTTCACGCTGCGGAGCCCCGATCTGCCGAACTTCCGGAAGGGTCTCTCCGTCGGGCACTTGCAGCTGACGCGCATCGAGCTGAAGGACGGGACCGTGCTCGAGCCACCCGCGGGCATGGCGACATCGACGTCCGCCTTCACGACGCCGACGTGGGACAAGCCGCTCGAGTTCGACGCGACCCCACGGGACGGCGTGCTCTCGACCTCGCCCTGGTTCGTCGTCGATGCGAAGGCGAAGCCGGAGGATCTCGCATCGCTCGCCGGAATCCTCACGGTCCACTTTCCGACTGCCTTCGACACGCTGCGGCTCGACGACCTCACCGTCGGGACGGCCGCGCGGCGCGGAGACACGGTGATCACCGTCACCGAAAGGGGTCACCGCAGCTTGACGCTCGCGGTGAATCGCGCGGCCGACACGATCGCATACGTCCGCCTGCTGAACGCGCAGGGGCAGGCGGTCGCCTTCTCCGGGCCGCACACGACTGCATCAGCGGATGGTGGGGCGAGCCTCGAGTTCATGCCGATGAGCCCATACGAGCGGGCGGAGGTGGTGATCGCCACGGCCCGGGACACGAAGACGTATCCCTTCGTCCTGGCGGTGGCCGGTCCGCCTTCCGGGTCGTAATCGTCGTCGGGCCGTGCCATCCAACCGTTCGTGATCAGCCCGGTGATTCCACCGTAAAGATTTCCACCGGCTTCGGCACACCCTTGAGCTCGTGGACGCCGAGCGGGCGCAGTCGAACTCCTGGGTCGAGCAGGGTCGCCGTAGCCGCGGAAATCCGAATCTCGTCGGTACCGGCGGTCGCCATGACGCGTGCGGCAACATGTACGGCGAGGCCACGGACGCCGGCCGCGACCTGCTCGTACTCACCCGTATGAATCCCGACGCGGATGTTCAGCCCGAGGGACCTCGCGGCCGCCACCAACGCGTGCCCGCATCGTACCGCCAGTGTCGCAGCATCGAAGACCGCGAGCAGTCCGTCGTGTCGATCTCCCGTCCGTGATGGCGCTCGAGATCCTGCCGGGCGGAGCTGTTCAGATCTGCGAGCAGTGCATGCCATGCGACGTCACCGACCCGCGCTGCGGTTTCGGTCGAGCCGACGATGTCGGTAAAGAGGATCGAGCCGAGCGCCCTGTGGCCCACGTCGCCGTCGACCGCGCCAAAGTAGCGCCGACCCAGTGAGTCGACCGCCACCCACGGCTCGTCGCCCACGACCCAGGCGTCGTGACCGGGCGGGATCTCGAACGCATCGTCGGCCTCGAGGTCGAGCGTCGAACCATCCGTCATCTCGACGCGGAGCCGGCCGGAGACGACGAAGCCGATGTGATGCACCTCGCACGACGACGTATGCACGAGCGGTTGCACGTCGGTCGACCATCGCCACCCGGGTGGATATGTAACGCGTCCGACTGCGACGTCGCCTAGGTCGACGAGCTCCAGCCGGCCGCGCCCGAGCGGACGCTGCTCATCCGGCCGCTGGAGGCTCTTCCGCTGGAGTCGGCTCATCTCCGGTCGAGCGGCGCGAAACGCTATCGCGGACCCGCGTCGGCAGGCAAGCCGCATGCCGCGTCCATGCAAATCCGCCATTCAAGCTTGTTTTGCTTGACGCTCGGTTGGCGATGGCAGGCGGCTCGGGGACGGGTCAGCGCCGCAGGACACCCGCGGCGCGCGCCGCGCGCTGCGCTGCCTTCACCTGCTCGCGCACCCGCCCCTCGTTGTGCCG
>JADMIO011475825.1_pt1 | contig 19716 bp, 18 predicted proteins | sample 8958161 | NCBI WGS metagenome assembly JADMIO01 (sample SAMN16585339, study PRJNA669376) | soil metagenome | isolation source: Crop rotation soil | place: USA: Cullars Rotation, Alabama | collected 2011
CAACTTGTCCACGTGGAATTCTAAGCTTAGGATCCCAATGTGCTGGAAAGGACGCGCGCTTCCACGCGAGCATGCGTTCGCGCAGCCGCGGCAGATCGTCGGCGTAGACCTCGGGCACGAGCGCGATCCGCTTCGACTTCGTCGCGAGCATCGCGGGCAGCCGCCGCTCCAGCGGGCCGAGGTCGAGGCCGTGCGGCGCGTCCTTGAGCTGGCGCAGCGACAGCTTGTGCGGGCCCGTGCGCAGGCCGACCTCGAGCAGCGCCTCGGGGCCGAGCTTGCCGATCAGCGGCCGCGCGAACCGGCCGAGCAGCTTGCCCAGCGGCATCGCGAGCCGGGTGTACAGCTCCGCGCAGATCTCCCAGTCGTGACGCTGATCCGCGGCGCGCTCGAACAGCGCCGGCGAGTACTTCGCGACGTTGCGCACCGCGAACGCGCTGAGCGCGATGTCGTAGTGCGAGCGCTCGAGCGGCGAGGTCGGCGGCAGGATCACGTGCGCGTGGCGCGTGGTCTCGTTGAGGTAGATGTCGATCGACACCATGAAGTCGAGCCCGGGCAGCGCGCGATCGAGGCGCGCGCCGTTCGGCGTCGACAGCACCGGGTTGCCGGCGCAGGTGATCAACGCGCGGATCTGGCCGGCGCCGGGCGTCTCGATCTCCTCGGCGAGCGCGACCACCGGCAGCTCACCGGAGAACTCGCGCAGCCCGCGGACGCGGCTGGTGTACTTGCCGAACGACGACTCGTAGCCGACCAGCTTCGCCATCTGCTTGAGGTCGACCGCGGCGGTGGTGAACATCGAGCCGCCGACCTCGTCGAGCCGGCCGCACACCAGGTTGAGCACGTTGATCAGCCACGTCGCGAGGCCGCCGAACTCCTGGACGCACACGCCCATCCGGCCGTACGCCACGCCCTTGGCCGCCGCGAACTCGCGCGCCAGCGTCTCGACCTCGGCCGCCGGCACGCCGGTCGCCGCCTCGGTCATCGCCGGCGAGTAGTCCATCGCGATCCACTCGAGCTCGGACAGCCCGTCGACGAACCCGCCGACGCGGCCTGGCCTCGCCAGCTTCTCGACAAAGATCACGTGCAGGATCGACAGCAGCAGCAGCGCGTCGGTGCCGGGGCGGACGAACACGTGGCGGTCCGCGATCTCCGCGGTCTCGCTGCGCCGCGGATCGACGACGACGACCTTGCCGCCGCGCGCGCGCACCGCCTTGAGCCGGCGCTTCATGTCCGGCGCGGTCATGATGCTGCCGTTGGACACGAGCGGGTTGCCGCCGAAGCACAGGAAGTACTCGGTGCGGTCGACGTCGGGCACCGGCATGAAGATGCCGTCGCCGTAGAGATGATGCGCGGCGAGCATGTGCGGCAGCTGATCGACCGACGTGGCCGAGTAGCAGTTCTTGGTGCCGAGCTTGCGCAGCAGCAGCTGGCCGTAGGTCAGCAGGCCGAGGTTGTGCGCCACCGGGTTGCCCTGATAGACGCCGACCGCGTCGGCGCCGTGCGCCTTGCGGATCTCGCCGAGGCGGCGCGCGACCAGGTCGAACGCTTCGGTCCAGCCGACGCGGCGCCACGACGTGCCCTCGCGGACCATCGGGTAGCGCAGGCGGTCGGGGTCCTCGTGCAGATCGGCGAGCGCGGTGGCCTTGGGGCAGATGTAGCCCTGGCTGAACGGGTCGGCGTCGTCGCCGCGGATCGCGATCACGCGATCGCCCTCGACCTCGATCGCGACGCCGCAGGTGGCCTCGCACAGCGTACAACTGCGATAATGGGTGCGGCTCACCGCCCCACGGTAGCACCGACGATGGCCGACCGATCGCCCTACACGCTCGACGACTGGCACCGCCTCCACCCGTGGCCGGCGCATCACGGCGCCGAGCGCCCGTCGATCGAGTACCTGTGGCACTTCGAGGTCGCGGCGCCGCCCGACGAGCTGTGGAAGCTGATCGCCGACACGTCGCGGATCAACCGCGCGCTCGGCACCGCCGAGATGCAGTTCGTCCCGCGCGACGGCAAGCTGATCGGCAGCTCGCGCAACGGCGGCGTCCGCCACGAGTGGTGGGAGGAGCCGTGGGACTGGGTCGCGGGCCAGTGGCTGTCCAACGTGCGGGTCTACGAGCGCGGGTTCATGAAGCTGATCCACGCGGTCCAGCGGGTCGAGCGCGCCGACGACGGCACCTCCCGGCTGTCCCTGTACTTCGGGTTCGTGCCGCGCGGCCGGCTCGGCGCCGCGGCGATCAAGCTCGGGTTCCCGTCGCTGGAGAAGGGCTACCGCAAGCTGCTGCCCGCGATGGCGAAGGAGCTGCGCGCCACGCGCCCGGCCGCGCTGCTGGTCGCCGCGCCCGAGCTCGCCGAGGACGCGCGCGCGCGGCTCGAGAAGATCCGCGCGTCGCTGATCGAGGGCGGCTGCGATCGCGCGATCGTCGACGAGCTGGCCCGGTGGATCCGCACCGGCGACGAGCAGGACCTCGCGCGGATCCAGGTCCGCGAGCGCGCGCGCGCCTGGGACACGGACGACGACCGCGTGCTGTCGGTGTTCCTCCACGCGACCCGCGCCGGCCTGCTGCAGCTGAGCTGGGACGTGGTGTGCCCGCACTGCCGCGCGGCGGTGGCGACGAGCGAGACGGCCGGCGGGATCCCGACGAGCGGCGAGTGCGGGATGTGCGCGATCGACTTCGGCACCGGCGAGGCCATCGAGATCACGTTCCACGTCCACCCGTCGATCCGCGCGATCGAGCGGCGCGCGTTCTGCTCGGCCGAGCCTTCGAAGAAGGACCACGTGCGGCTGCAGCGCCAGGTCCACCCCGGCCAGGAGGCGGTGGTCGAGCCCACGCTCGCGCGCGGCCGGTGGCGGATGCGCCTCCAGGGCGAGAAGCGCTACGGTTACCTCGACGCGAGCGACGACGCCGAGACCGACGTCGTGACGTGGAAGGCGAGCGATCCGCCGCGCGAGCTGCCGGTGAGCTCGTCGCCGACGGTGCGGCTGGTCAACGACACCGACGCGCCGGTGACGTACGTGATCGAGTCGCCGCAGTGGAGCGACTCGGCGCTGCGGCCCGGGCGCCTGCTCAGCTTCCAGGAGTTCCGCGATCTGTTCAGCGAGGAGTACCTCGGCGCCGACGTGCAGCTGTCGGTGGGCGAGCAGACGATCCTGTTCACCGACATGGTCGGCTCGACCGCGCTGTACGCGGTGCGCGGCGATCCCGGCGCGTTCGTCGAGGTCAAGAAGCACTTCGACGAGCTGTTCGCGATCATCGCGAAGCACCGCGGCGCGGTGGTCAAGACGATCGGCGACGCGGCGATGGGCGCGTTCAACGATCCGCTCGACGCGGTGCGCGCGTCCAAGGAGATCCACGACACGTTCCCGCCCGGCCGCACCGACACGCCCGCGATCCTGCGGATCTCGCTGAACACCGGGCCGTGCATCGCGGTGCGGCTCAACGCCAACATCGACTACTTCGGAGGCACGGTGAACGTCGCGGCCAAGCTGCAGGCGATGGCCGAGTCGTGGCAGGTGTCGATGACGCTCGCGACCTGGCGCGCGCCCGGGGTCGCCGCGTTCATCGCCGACAGCGGCGGCGCCGTCGACGATCTGGTCTACGAGTCCAAGGCGCTCGCCGAGGGCGTGCCGGTCAAGCGCTGGACCGTCCACGATGGACCTCGCTAGGTTCACCGAGCGGCTCGCCGCGCACGCGCCGCAAGATCCGAGCGATCTGCTCGTCCGCAGCCGCGCCGCGGTGGCGGCGATCCTGCGGTTCTCGCCCGCGCCCGAGGTCCTGCTGATGCAGCGCGCCGAGCACCCCGGCGATCGCTGGAGCGGTCACGTCTCGATGCCGGGCGGCCGCGCCGACGACGGCGACGCCGATCTACTCGCCACCGCGATCCGTGAGACCCGCGAGGAGGTCGGCCTCGATCTCACCGCCGCGCCGCTGCTCGGCCGCCTCGGCGCGACCCGCGCGATCGCCAAGGGCAAGATCCTGCCGATGACGATCACGCCGTACGTCTTCCACCTCGCCGAGCCTGCGCCGATCACGCTCAACCACGAGGCCACCGCCTCGTTCTGGTTCCCGCTCGACCGCGCCGCCCGCGGCGACCTCGATGGCAAGTACGAGTACAAGCTCGGCCCGATCCCGTTGTCGCTGGACTGCTGGAAGTGGGAGGAGCGGACGGTGTGGGGACTGACGTACGAGATGCTGCGCGGATTGCTGGAGATCGTGAAGTGAGGACGGCCCTGCTCGTCGCCCTGGCGCTCGCCGCCTGCAAGCCGAAGGAGAAGCACGGCGCGACCCGGGTGCTCGCCGAGGACGCCGCGACCGTGCCGGCGGCGCGCGTCGCCAGGCCGGGTGAGCCCACCGTCGGGCTCCGCGTGGCCGCAGGCACGGTGCGGGACGCGGAATCGTGGGACGGCTACGCGGTGATCGTCCCTGCGGGCGGAGATCCCGCCGCCGCAAAGGCTGCGATCGACGCGGTCGTCACCGCGCGCAAGCTCGCCGCGACCGTCGAGGTCAGCACCGTCGCCGAGACCGGCTTCGAGCCCGGTCGGCTGCGGTACTTCGGTCGCGACGTCCCCGATGCCGACGTCGCGCGCCTGGCACAGGCCAAGGACGCGGTCATCGTCATGGCGAGCGGGCCGTCGAGCGACGCCGCGGAGGTACTCCACGCCACCGCCGCGGCCACGCGCAGCGGCGCGGCCGCCGTGACGGGCTGGATCCAGGACCTGGTGACGAGCGAGACGTTCACGCTCGCGTCGTTCGACGCCGCGCGCCCCGTCGAGTTTCCGCTCGATGCGCGCACGACGGTGGTGTTCCACGCGGTCCGCGACGACGACTCGACGACCTTCTTCGAGAGCTTCGGCCTCGTCCGGTACGGGCTCCCGGAGCTGTACATGACGGGCGTACCGCAGAGCTTCTCCAGCGATGCGCACGAGCTGGTGAACGCCGCAGCGCAGACGTTGATCGAGCGCGGCGCGATCGACGGCGACGGCGTCCTCACGATCGACGCCGCCGCCCTCCGGACCGGCACCTGGCCGGACTTCACGAAGGCGCTCGCCGACACCGGCGGCACCGGCAAGGCCACGCTCACGGCCACCTGGTCGATCGGCGACAACGCGGGCGAGCCCGACGCGCCCGTCGAGATCGAGCTGGCGATTCCGGGCGGCACGAGCCCGGAACGCCTCCTCGAGACGCTGGCCGGCTTCCTCGGGAAGCGCGCCGACCCGGTCGAGTCGACCTCGGCCGGAGACGCGGAGCTCGACGCGGCCAGGAAGCGCGCACAGGATGACCTGATCACGCTGGCGCCGCACTTCGCGCAGGGCGTCCCGGAGCTCGAGCGGCTGATCGTCAAGGCGCCGTTCACCACCGACGACGGAGGGACCGAGTGGATGTGGGTCGAGGTCGACGCGTGGAAGGGCCAGACCATGACCGGCATCCTGATCAACGAGCCGTTCGCCGTCAGCGCTCTGAAGATCGGCGCGCGCGTCGAGGTCCGCCAGTCGGACCTGTTCGACTACGTGCACCACCTCGCCGACGGCAGCGACCACGGCGGGGAGACCAGCCGCATCCTCGAGCGGCGACAGTAGCTCTCGCGCTCGTCGCGTGTGGCGGCGGCGGCGTGGTCCCCGATGTGCGCCGGACGACCCGACGCTCGTCGAGCGTTGCGAGGATCTCCAGCAGCAGTGGGACGCGCTGCTCGACACGATCGACACCTCGTGCGACACGGCCGCCGACTGCGTCGTCGTCGACGAGCACGAGGGCGGCAGCGGCGCCTGCGACGGCGCCGGGCCGACGATCGGCCGCTGTGACGGCGTCGCGCTCAACGAGACCGCCGCGTCCGGCGCGAGCGGAGAGCTCGACGCGCTGCTCGCCGAGTGGAACACGTGCAACGAGGAAGCGCTGTGCCAGCAGCTCGAGTGCGCAGCCGACTGCGCCACCGGGCAGCTCGCGTGCAGCAACGGTCACTGCATCCTGGAGCCCTTCGACTGCCTCGGGGCGGACGACCAGGATGCAGGCCCGTCGAGCCTCGCTGCTACAGCTCGCCCATCGCCTCGAGCGTGGCGCCGTCGAGCTGGAGCCAGTTGACGGCCTCGCCGACCCGGAGCTCGTCGTCCCAGCCGGTGATGTCGGCCTGGTTGGAGAAGCCCGCGATCACCATGTCGGGGTAGGCGCCACCGCTGGCGAGATCGATCGCGTCCACGAAGTCGTCGGAGGAGATCGGCGCGTCGGCGTCGAACGGCAGGCGGCACAGCACGCCCCACGCGACGTTGTCGGGCGTGTAGCCGAACGCGAGCAGGCGCGTCGAGTCGGCGGTGCCGTCGGTGTGCAGGTGCAGGCCGCCCACATCGTCGACCAGCGTCAGCGCCGGCGCGCTGTCGATCGTGACCGTGCCGCCCTGCGTGGTGATCGCCAGCGCGTCGATGTCGTTGAACGGCTGCGCGACCGCGCCGGCGAAGTTGTAGTAGCCGTTGCTCCACGTCGCCGTCGCGTTCATCCGCGAGGTGACGAGCGTGACCACGCCGTGGTCCTCGCTCGAGAAGTCGGAGACGTCGGTGTAGTAGTAGCAGGACGAGTTCGCGGTCAGCAGCGCGGGGTCGAGCGTGGCGCTCGGCGCGTTGACGTTGAGCGAGGCGCCGACGCCGACCGCGCAGTCGAAGCCGGGCGCGGCGGTGGGCGTGCAGGTGCGGCGGTTCGCGACCAGGATGCCCTCGCGCGGCGGGCCCGCGTTGCCGGCGGTGGTGAACGTCGCGGTGCAGTCGATCGTCCCGCCCGCGGCGGCCGTCTTGGTCACGTTGCCCGTGCCCTCGCAGTCGCCCGACCAGCCGACGAACACCGTGTCGCCGCCGTCGATCGGGCGCAGCTCCGCGTCGTGATCGGCGTCGACCGCGTAGGTGCAGTCGTCGTTGCAAGTGGTGTCGATCGTGTTCGACATCGCCACCACCGCGACCGACCCGCTGGCGCCGTCCTCGTTGACGACGTGGACGTCGAGCTCGAACTGGGTGTCGGGATCGACCTCCGAGCTGCCGCCGCAGCCCACCGTACCGAACGCCGCCGCGGCGGCCGAGATCACCATGAGTCGCTTCATCGTTGCCTCCATGCCTGCCCAGAGCCCCGGCCGCGAAAATCGATCACCGAATTTTTTCGTGATCGATTCGGCCGCCCCGGGCTCTCCGCGGGTATGCGCTGCATCCTCGCGATCTGCCTGGTCCTCGCCGCCTGCGGCGACGACGGCTTCACGCCCACCCTCGACAACCCCTGGCACCCACCCGGGCCCGACCACCAGGCCGAGTGCACCGATCAGTGCAAGTCGGTGCTCGGCGGGACCGTCGAGCACATCGACTTCGAGATCATCGCGAACCCCGCGGACGACAGCCCGCGCGCCCAGTGGGGCAAGTGCTTCGTCCAGGTGATGGCGTGCTGGGAGCCCGGCGAGAACCTCGGCGCGTGCACGATCGCCGCGGACCGCTGCCCGCAGCCGTGCCGCGACGAGTTCGTCGCGCAGGGCGGCGACGGCGGCGAGAACCCCGCGTACGACGCGTTCAACCGCGTGTTCATGGACGCCGACGCGCCGTGCCGCCAGCCCGACGAGGAGGTGGCGCCGTGAGCCGCAAGATCGCGTTCGTGCTGTTCGCGCTCGCCTGCGGCGGCTGGGACACGAAGCTCTACGAGGACATCCACGGCGGCGCGCACTGGACGTCGGTCTACGAGCCGCCCGACGACGCGGCGTACGCGCAGCTCCTGACCGCGGCCGGCGAGGTCGATCCCGCGGCGCTCGCCGGCGGCAACGAGCACGCCGAGATCGCCAACATCTCGATGCTCCAGCTCGGCTGGGGCCCGATGATGTACGGCCAGCTGCCGACCGTGCTCGACCTCAACGCGTCGGTGTGGAACCCCAAGGTGCGAGACGCGCCCGACGAGCTCGAGGCCGACGACAACGAGGGCACGCCGCTGATCGAGCGGCGCATCCCGCACCCGGCCCGGTTCTCCGGGATCGGCGACATCAGCTACACGATGTACGACTGGATCAACCGCAACCTCGAGTGCCCGCCGCTGCCCGAGTCGGCGCCGCACTTCGACGGTTGCCACGTCCACAGGGAGTGGCTGGGCGCCGCGCTCAACTCGTCGCACTTCGGCGAGCAGCCGCGCAAGATGTACCAGCGCCTGCACGGCGTCGCGCTCGCGCTCGGCGCGCAGGCCGCGCGGATGCACGCGGCGTACGATCGCAACGAGCTCGAGGCCGACAAGCCGCAGATCGAGGCGATGATCCGCGAGGCCGAGCTCGAGGCGCTGGCCTACGAGGCCTACGCGCAGCACTTCCTCCAGGACCGCTGGGCGGCGGGCCACATGTGGAGCCGCTACGGCTCGCCGGAGTACGACGGCACCGGCGCGTCGTTCGAGGCGCAGCAGGCGGTCGGGCTGTACTCGGGCCTGATCCACGGCGCCGAGGCGGTGTTCAGCATGCAGCACACGATCACGACGTGGATCCCCGACGCGCTGAGCTCGCCGCAGATGGAGGACAACGTCGGCGCCGACGTGGCGTATCCGGTGAGCTACTTCGAGGGCACGGCGAAGATCCCGGCGGTCGGTGACTACCGCCTCGAGGACGCGTACGACGGCATGTTCGGCGCCGAGTACGGCTACGACGACGCGGCGATCGACGTCCACCACCAGATCGCGAGCATGCTGGTGTGCTCGCACGCCGGGTTCGGCGACGTCGCGCTCACCTTCGGCGCCAACCCCGCCGGCGGCTACGGCATCCTCGGCCTCCCGGTCGTCAACCAGCCGACCTACGACGCGACGTACACGCGCGCCAGCCGCGGCAACGAGTCGGTCGAGTGCTTCGGCCAGTGGGCGACCAACGCGTCGATGGCGGTCGCGGTCAACGACCCGATGAAGCCGAACCTGTACGACCTGCTCGACGAGGTCGCGTCGGGGACGATGAGCTGGCAGATCGCGGGCATCGCCGGCGGGTACCTCAAGATCGACTTCGCGCAGTTCGGCAAGGTGTTCCTCGACACCGAGCACTTCGGCAACCTGGCGCCGAGCGGCCACGACGTCGCCGACGGCACCAAGCTGCCGACGGTGATGGGGATCCAGCAGGGCAACGCGTACCTCGATCAGGTGCCCGCGTCGTACATCGAGCCGGAGCCCGCGGCCGGCGAGGATCCGTTCAGCGCGCTGCCGATGGACGTGCAGGGCTGGGACCTGCCGAGCGCGGGAGATCGCGTGGGCCGCGACCGCCACACGCTCCAGGGCTACTTCCACCAGGCGCACGCCGGCGCGTGGTGCGAGGCAGCGCACGACACGCTCGTGTACGACGCCAGCCTCCCGTTCGACGATCCCGAGCAGGGCCTGCGCTGGCCGGTGCCGGTCTCGCCCGATCTCGAGACGCCGACCGGCGAGCTCGCCGACGAGCTCGCGCGCCGCGCCGACGCGTGCGTCGTGCTCGCCGATCGCCTGTTCTCGCGCACGTACGCCTGGTACAAGGACGAGGTCTACCTCGGGCCGCAGCGCGAATTCCGCCGGCTCGATCACGGCGGCACGCTGGCCGGCAACGCGATGCCCGCGTGCGAGGTGCTCGAGTCGGTGCCGCCGAGCGCGGTCGGCAGCGCGAGCTGGAAGGACAACCCGTACGAGCTGCACCCGGGCTACGTCCACACGCCGTACGAGACCGTGCCGTTCTACGGCGACAAGGTCTACGAGAGCATCGTGTCGTGGTGCCGCGCGGTGCCGGTGGTCGACGTCGACGACGACGACGTGGCGGTCGACGGCGCGGGCGTCGCGATCGCCGTGCACCCCGGGTTCCGCGACGACGGCACGCTGTCGTTCGACGCCTCGGTCCGCACACCCCAGATCACGCTGCACGGACGCAACTTCGGCACCGCGCAGGGCCAGGTCATGCTCGAGAGCGAGTCGGGCTGCGTGACCGATCCGCCGGTCTCGAAGTTCGCGCCGATCGTCGCCTGGGGCGAGGAGGCGATCACGATCGAGGTGCCGCACACCCGGTTCGTGCCGGATCACTACCGGATCACGATCATCCGCGCCGACCGCGGTCCGGACAACCTGCGCGTGCGCAGCGTCGGCCGCGCGCGGCTCGACGTCCAGCGCGCGGCGTTCGGCGACGTCGGCTCGACGACCGCGCCGCTGCCCACCGACATCCTCGGCCAGCAGTTCGCCGCGCTGTTCCCGTTCTGCGCCGGCGGCAACGTGACCTCGCAGCGGATCACCGACTGCACCGGCGTCGACGAGACCGCGTGCGGCTCCGACGGCGGGCCCGGCACGCTGCTGTGGGCCGACGGCAACCCGGCCGGTTACCAGCCCGGGCCGTTCGCCGCGCACCAGTGGGGCGTGCAGCAGACGGCGATCTGCTCCGCGCTGCCCGGCTGGGTGACGTGCATGCCCGAGTACCCGAACTCGTACGGCTTCCTCTATCGCGTCGAGCGGACGAGCACGGCGCCCGTCACCGACACGCCGAAGCGGTGGCGGTTCACCCTGATCTGGCAGCGACCCGGCCCGTTCTAGGCGACGCCGCCGAGGGCGAGCATCTCTTCCACCGCGGTGCCGACCGCGGTGAACCGCTGGCTGATCGATCCGGCCTCGGGGCCGAGCGAGGACAGGCGGCCGTCGAGCGCGGCGCGCAGGCGACGGTGGACCTGCAGCCAGTGGCCGGCGAGGTCGTGCTCGGCGGCGGCGAGCTCGATGCCGCGCTCGTCGAGCTCGGCGAGCTGCGTGTGCAGGTCCTTGGTCAGCTCCTTGACCCGGTTGTCGAGCGCGGTGATCTGGTAGTCGAGGTCGGCGACGATCTCCGGCGACGCCTTCTGGCGCTCGAACCGCAGCTCGGCGATCGCGAACCGCAGCGAGCCCTCGCGCTCGCGCGCGGTCTGCAGCGCGCGCGCCTGGCGCTCCTCGAGCTGCTGGCGCTCGCCGTTGATCCGCGCGCGATCGTCGCGGACGCCGTGGACCAGCGCGAGCGCGATCGACAGGGCCTCGTCGCCCCCGCACTGCTCCACCGTCTGCTGCGCCAGCTCGAGGAGCGCGGAGAAGATCTCGTCGCGCACCTCCTCGGTGCCCGACGACGCGGTGTCCATGTAGCCGATCTGCCGCGGCGCCCGGCCCTTCTCCTGGAAGGTGATCTCGTCGTGGACCTCGACGCGCGGCAGCTGGATCGCCGCGTTCGATCCGGGCGAGGCCTCGGTCCAGTTCCCCGACGACGACGTCAGCACGCCGGTGCGCGGGAACTTCTTGCGCGGGAACCCGGGCACCTGCTCGAGCGCGGCGGTGAGCTGCTTCGCCGTCTGCAGGCGCGCGTCGACCTCCTTCGCGAGCAGCTGCTGGATGATCACGTCGAGCACCGCGGGCACGCCGGTGACCACGCGCGACACCGGCGGCGGCACGGTTTGCATGTGCTGCGCCATGACCAGCGGACGCGCGCCGAGGAACGGCGGCTTGCCGGTGATCAGCTCGGTGGCGATGCAGCCGATCGCGTAGAGATCGCTGCGCGGATCGTCGCGGCCGCCCGCCATCCGCTCCGGCGCCATGTACTCCGGCGTGCCGAACAGCTCGCCGCGGAGCGTGAGCTCGTCGCCCGAGCCGCCGGCGTCGACGACCTTCGCGAGCCCGAAGTCGAGCACCTTCACCACGTCCGGACGGCCGCGCTCCTCGACGAGCACGAGGTTGTTCGGCTTGAGGTCGCGGTGGACGACGTCGTGGCTGTGCGCGTGATCGATCGCCAGCGACAGCTGGTGGAGGATGTGCAGCGCGCGCGGGACCTCGACGCGGCCCTCGCGGCGGACCAGCTTGTCGACCGCCTCGCCGTGCGCGTACTCCATCGTCAGGTAGAGGCGCCCGTCGGGGAGCTGGCCGAAGTCGTAGATGCCGATGATGTTCGGGTGGCGCAGACGGTTGATCGCGCGCGCCTCGCGGCGGAAGCGCTGCGCGAGCCGCGGATCCGCCGCCATCTCGGGGCGCAGGACCTTGATCGCCTCGCGCCGGCCGATGTGGATGTGCTCGACGAGGTAGACCTCGCCCATCGCCCCGGCGCCGATGCGCTCGACCACCTTGTAGGTCTCGTCGAGGACCTCGCCGATCACGTCGCGCAGTATAGATCGATCAGGCGGCGATCGGCGCGGCCGCGCGGGCGGCGCGCTTCTCGAGGTCGCGCGTCTCGCGCTCGGTGCCGACGTACGGCTCGCGCGTGCCCATCACGTAGTCCATCCACGGCCGCGTCACGCACCAGTTCGCGTGCTGGTTCGGGCCCATGTGGTGGTCGTAGTGCCAGGGCAGGTGCTTGCGGGCCCACGCCGGATCGAGGTGCGCGCGGCGGTGCTTGATGTAGTAGTTCACCGCGCCGTACCAGACGGCGCCCACGAAGAACGGCGCGACCGGCAGCAGCGGCGTGACCGCGAGGCCGCCGGCGACGATCGCCAGCGCCTCCTTGGTCTGCGCGTTCCAGACCTTGAACAGGCTCTTGCCGTAGGCGTCATCGACCCCACCGTGCTTGCGAGCCGCGCGGTGATGGTCGTGCCAGTGAAACTTGAACGGGCTCTTCGGATTCTTGCCGAGTCCGTGCAGGATGTACCGGTGGACGACGTACTCGGTGGCGTTTACGAGCCCAAGACCCAGTGGAATTCCTAGCATTTGCTGCCTCGGCGTTGATAAGGTGACTATCTAGTCGCGATTTTAGCTAGCCGGTTTTCGATGTCAACCCCCAAGATCGATCGCGGCCACGTGCCGCCCAGACTGCCGTCCGAGCGCCCCGGCGCGGTCGGCGGGAAGCGTGACGCCAACCGCAAGCAGCGGATCGCGCAGCTGTGTGATGCCGGCCTCGCGCTCTACCTCGAGCACGGCATCGGGGCCGTCACGGTCGATCAGATCGTCGAGCGCGCCGGGGTCGCGAAGGGCAGCTTCTACCGCTACTTCAAGGACCAGCCCGAGCTGGTCGAGACGCTGATGGGCCCGCTCGCCGAGGCGATGCGCGCCGCGATGGCCAACGCCGAGGCGCGGCTCGCCGGCGCGACCGATCCGGCCGAGCTGCCCGCGATCTACCTCGGCATGGCGGCCGAGCTCGCGACCTCGGCGCGCAACCACGCCGATCACGTGCGGCTCTACCTGCAGGAGTGCCGCTCACCCGCGGCCGGCGCGCGCCAGCCGGTGCGCGCGCTCGCCGACGAGATCTCCGCGAGCGCGGTGCGCCTCAGCGTCGTCGCGCGCGACTTCGGCCTGCTCGACACCAAGGACGCGCGGGTCAGCGCGCTCACCGTCGTCGGCGCCGTCGAGCGCCTGACCTTCGGCGTGCTGAGCGGCGAGGACGTCGGGCGCCTCGACGCGCTGCCGCTCACGCTGATCTCGGTGATCCTCGACGGCGTGCGCAAGCGCGCCTAGGATGCGGCGCATGCGCTGGGTGCCGCTCGTCCTCCTCGCCGCGTGTCACAAGGCCGCGCCTCCCGCGGAGCGCGCGCCCGAGATCTCGAAGCCGGCGCCGGCGCCGCTCGACGCCGCGCCCGCGCCCGCGCCCGACGCAGCGATCCAGGCGATCGCGATCGACGCCGACGACTTCCCCGACTTCGTCTGCACCCGCACCACCGACAGCGGGTTCGACGACGGCGAGATCGGCGGCGGGCTGACCGGCGAGATCGGGCCCGTCGGCCCGCCGAACGTGCGGCTCAGCGTCGCGTCGGCGACCGGCGCGCTCGACGCCGAGAACGTCGGCTGCCACCTCGCGCTCTACCTCGACACCGTCGCCGACTGCGCCGCCGGGGACGTGTCGATCACGTTCTGGATCAAGGACGACGGCAGCGTCTCCCGGATCAGCGCCGGCGGCGGCGGCAAGGCGCTGCAGAACTGCGCCCTGAAGCTGCTCGAGCGCATGCGCGGCGACTTCGGCTTCCCGATCTCCGACGGTGAGACCGAGGTGAAGATCGCGCTGCGGTTCTCGTAGCTACATCAGCGGATCTTCGCCGCGGCACTGCCGCACGATGTCGCCGAGGCTGGTCGGCTCGCCGGCGAGCTGCGCGCAGATCGCGAGGTTCTCGGTCCACTCGTCGAGCACGGGGCCACACGGCGCTGCGGTCGTGACGCGCTTCTTGCGCTTCGGCGACGTGTAGACGATCTCCGTCGTGCTGATCGCCTTGCACGTGCCCTGCCCGGTCGTGTCGCGCCGGAACTTCGCCTTGGCCAGCGCCTGCTTCAGCGCCGCCAGGTGCTTCTTCGCGAGGCAGCCACGCGACATGACCTCGTCGCCGGGTCGCTCCCACGCGCCGCTCGCGTAGATCGTGAAGGTGCTCGACCGCACGTCGCTGGTGTCGACCGCCGCGTCCTTCAGCGGTCGGACCTGCTCGCGGAACAGCACCGTGCCGCCGCGCTTGCACTTGCCCGCCTCGGCGGCGCGGTGGCCGACGAGGATCAGCGCGATCGCGAGGACCAGCCTCATTTCGCGCCGCACACGCCGCGCACCTCGGCGGGCGTGAGCCCGTAGTCGACGCTGTCGGCGCACTGCACGAGCCGGCTGGTCGTCGCGTCGAGCGTCTCGCCGCACGGGTCCGAGATCGACACCTTCTTCTTCCGGCGCGGCGCCGCGTAGGTCAGAGTGCGCTCGGAGACCGCCTCACACATGATCGCCTCTTGCGGTTGGAACTTCGCTTTCGCGAGCGCGGCCTTGAGCAGCTTGAAGTGCTTCTTCGCGACGCAGCCCGACTGCGAGGACGGCTCCTGACCGTCGGGCATCTCCTGCACGCGGAACCACGCGCCGGTGTCGAGGATCTCGAACGTCGCGTCGGGAACGGCGTCCTCGTGTCCGGGCAGCGGCGCCTGGACCTCACGGAAGATCACCTTCCCGCGCTTCTTGCACGCGTGCGCCGTCGCGTGGTGCGCGAGCAAAATCGCGATCACGATCGCCAGCCTCATGCGTCGAGCCTAACGCGTGAGGACGAGCTGGGCCACGCCGAGCGTGCGCTCGGCGAACGCGGCCTCGGAGAACGCGAGGTAGAGGTTCCACGCGCGGACGAACGGCTCGTCGAAGCCGAGGGCGCGGACCTCGGCGTGGCGCGCGCCGAACGCGTCGCGCCAGGCGCGCAGGGTCGGCGCGTAGTCGGGGCCGATCTCGTCGATCGACGCGATCGCGAGGCCGGCGCGCGCGGCGGCGGCGCGGATCAGCCCGAGGCTCGGGATCTCGGTGCCGGGGAACACGTAGGTCTGCATCCAGTCGACGTCGCGGCGGTACGCGTCGTGGCGTTCGTCCGGCATCGTGATCGTCTGGATCACCGCGCGGCCGCCGGGCCGCAGGCGCCGCGCGACGACGTCGAAGAACGCGGGCAGCTGCGCGCACCCGACCTGCTCGAGCATCTCGACCGACAGCACGCGATCGTAGCGGCCGCCGACGTCGCGGTAGTCGCAGCGCCGGATCGCGACGCCCGGCACCTCGCGCGCCGCCTGCGCCTCGGAGACCGTGATGCCGGTGACCCGCGCGCCGCGCCGCGCGGCCTCGGCGGCGAGCGCGCCCCAGCCGCAGCCGATCTCGAGGACGTCGTGGCCGGCCTCGAGCTGCGCGAGGTCGCAGATCCGCGCCAGCTTGCGGCGCTGGGCGGTGGCGAGGTCGTCGCCGTCGGCCCAGACGGCGCACGAGTAGACCATCGCGTCGTCGAGGAACAGCCGGTAGAACCGATCGCCGAGGTCGTAGTGGGCGTGGACGTTGCGGCGCGCGGCGTCGCGATCGTTGCGGCGGCGGACGCGATGGCGGATCAGCGCGGGCAACCGCGCCGCGCGGGTCAGCGCCGACTCCTGGCCGCGCGCGCCGGTGGCGCGGAGGAACCGGCGCAGCACACCGACCAGGTCGTCGGCGTCCCACTCGCCCGCGACGTAGCCCTCGCCCCCGCCGAGCTCGCCGCGCAGGAGGAGGCGGAGGAACGCGCGGTCGTCGTGGACGCGCACGCCCTCGATCGACACGCGGCGCAGCATCACGGCGCGCGCCCACCGCGCGAGCGGCGCGGCGAGGCGCGGCACGGCGGGGATCAGCGGATGCGCGAGGGTGAGATCAGATCGCATGGTCGGGACCGGGGCGCCGGTACGGCACGCGGCGCCAGTGCTGCTTGAGCGCCTCCCAGTGGATCAGGCCGATCACCTGGAGGGTCATCGCAGGGTAGCGCACGAGGACGCGCGCGAGGGCGCGATCGTCGAGGGGAACGCGGTCGCCGGTCAGCCGCGCGTGGAGCACGACGTCGCCGTCGGGCCGGACCACGTCGATCCGCGCGTCGAGCCGCGGCGCCTCGGGCCGCGCGCCGCGGAACGTGTGCTCGTAGCGCGCCGGCCCGTGGACGAACGGCGACACGAAGAACGTCTTGTCGTGCACCCAGGCATCGCCGATGCGGTCGCGCGGGCCGAGCGCGTAGACGTGACGGCCGCCGTAGGTGTTCGACACCTCGGCGAGCACGGTCTCGAGCGCCCCGGCGGCGTCGTAGCCGAGGAACCAGCTCACCGGGTTGAACAGGTAGCCGGCGACGCGCAGCTGGGTGACCAGCTCGAGCCGCGCCGGCCGCGGCAGGCCGTGGCGCGCGAGGGTGGCGCGCGCGCCGCTCGCCAGATCGGTGTGACCCGACGCCGCGAGGTAGTCGCGCGCGCGGATCGAGAACGGGCGGCGCGGGCCGAGCAGGCGCAGCCGCAGCGACGGCAGCTCGTCGAGATCGACGCACGCGACGTACAGCGGGTGGCGGAAGGTGCGGCGCGCCCACCGGTCGGCGCGGGCGTGGACGGTCTCGCCGAGGTACAGGCCGGAGCGCGTCACGGCGCCGCGGCCTCGCCCGCACTTAGGCCGTCCTCGTGGAAGCCGAAGCCGAGGTACGCGCCCGCGAACGTGGTGCGGTGCGCGCGCAGCGTCGCGAGCCTCGCCGCCGCGGCGATCGCCGGCGCGTCGAGCTGCGGATGCCGCATCGTGGTCTCGACGAGGATCTGGCGCGGCCGCGGCGCGCCGGGCGGCGACACGGTGACGAGGTACGGCACCGCGTCGTCGAGCCCGCACAGGCGGTTCATCCAGTACGTCGTCCGGGCGCCGGACGCGTCGGCCGCGTAGTTCCAGCTGGCGCGCGCGGCGGGCGCGCGCGGCAGGTACGCGTCGTCGGTGTGGAGGACGACGCGGTTGTCGCCGTAGGTGAACGAGCCGAGCAGCGCGCGCTCCTCGGCGGTGGGGGCGGCGAGCAGCGCGAGCGCGCGATCGGCGTGGCACGCGAGCACGACGTGATCGAAGCGGTCCTCGCCGTCGAGCGTCACGCCGGCGTCGTCGCGTTCGATCCGCGCGACCGCGCGCGAGGTGTGCACCGCGATCGGCAGGCGCGCGAGCAGCGCGTCGACGTAGCGCCGGCTGCCGCCGACGATCGTCCGCCAGGTCAGCGGCCGCACCGGGCGCAGCATGCCGTGCTGGTCGAGGAACCGCAGGTACGTCTGCGCGGGGAACGTGCCGCACCGCGCCGGCGCGAGCGACCACAGCGCCGCGGCGAGCGGCCGCGCGAACCACGCCCCGATCTCGTCGGGAAAGCCGGCGAGGAAGTCGTCGAGGGTCACGGCCGGATCGAGGGTGGCGAGCGCGCGCCGGCCGGCGCGCAGGAACCGCGCGATCTCGTAGAGGAACCGCCAGTGCGCGCGATCGCCGAGGCGCCGGCGCTGCGCGAACATCGCGCCCAGGCTCGCGCTGCCCCACTCGAGCCCGCCCGCGCTGACCGAGAACGCCATCGACGTCGCGCGGGTCTCGACGCCGAGCTCGGCGAGCAGCGCGGTGAACCGCGGGTAGCGATCGCGGTTGTGGACGATGAACCCGAGGTCGATCGCGACCCGGCCGCGCGGCCCGTCGACCTCGACGGTGTGGACGTGGCCGCCGCACGTCGCCGCCGCCTCGATCAGCGTGACGTCGTGCCCGCGCGCGACGCACGCGCGCGCCGCGCCGAGCCCGGCGATCCCCGCGCCGACGATCGCGACCTTCATGGTCACCGGATCTCGGACAGCACCTGACCGCGGAACTTCACCGGCGTCTCCGGGCCGGTGCCGTCCGCCGCCCGGACGAGGATCTCGAGATCGAGCTCGCCGAGATCCGCCGCCGCGTCCGCGGACAGCTCGATCACCAGATCGAGCTCGCGCGTCTCGCCCGGCGCGACGTGGCCGAGGTACGCGATCCGCCCGTCGATCTCGGGCACGTCCGAGGTCAGCACGCCGCGCACCTGCCACGCGTCGCCCGGCCCGGTGTTCGCCACCGGCAGCGCGACGTGCAGCGCCTGGCCCGCGCGCGTCACCCGCGCCGCGCCGGTCGCGAGCCGCGGGATCTTGCGCAGCTCCTCCTTGCGAGCGTCGATGCCGGTCGCCTCGATCCACTCCCCGGTCGCGCTCGCCAGCGCCGACGCCTCGATCACCGCCTCGATCGCGTGGTGCTCGCCGTCGGCGTCGACGAGATCGGCGCTGATGTCGAGCGCCGGCACCTCGCCGATCGCGAACGCGTCGACCAGCGCGAACGGCGAGATCGCGAACCGGCCGTCGGCGTCGACCGCGCCGACCACGCGCTGGCGGCCGATCCGCAGCGACGCCGACCGTCCGGCCACCGCGCGCTCGCCGCACGGCTCCTCGGACGCGCCCTGGCGCAGCTGCGTCGTCGCACCCGGCACCTCGTCGGTACCGTTGCCGATCCACGGGCCGATCGCGAGCGCGAGCCCGCCGATCACGCCGGCGCCGCCGACGTAGGTCCACCCCGAGCTCGCCGGCGCGTCCGCCGCGCCGCCGCGCGCGAGCGCGATCCCGCCCAGCGCGGTCACCACCACCCCGACGACGAACGTCGCGAGGTTCGCCGACACCGTGACCTGCGTGCTGTTCTCGATGTCGACCATCACGTCGGCCGGGCACCGCTGCGGCTCGACGAACCGCAGGAAGCCGTCGGGGGTCACGACCACGGTCGCGGGCAGGAGGCGCGGCTGATCGGCGTGGATCACCGGGTGGCGATCGCCCGGGCGCGTCACCGAGACGCGCTCGCGGACGTGACAACCCGCGAGGATCACGAGCGTGGCGCAGGACAGCGCGCGGATCATGGAGGCCCAGTGTACGCTGCGCGGGATGTCGCGTGCCCGCCTCGCCGTCGTGAGTCTACTGGCGCTCGCTGCCTGCGGAGACGACGGCCCGGCCGTCGACGAGGCGGCGGAGTGCAACCCGCTCGGCGGCGGCGGTTGCGTCACGCCGTGGCCGTCGTCGATCTACCTGGCCGACGACGCGGCCTCGCCGACCGGCGTGCGCCTCGACCTCGCGCCCGGCGCGATGCCGGCCAGCGCCGACGACGTCGAGCTCGACGTCGCGGAGTTCAACGGCCGCACCGGGTTCTCGCCCGGCACGCAGATCTTCACCACGTTCGCCGGCGGCGTCGACGACGCCAACCTCGCGTTCCACGACGACATCGCCGCGAGCCTCACCGACGCCAGCCCGACGGTGATCGTCGACATGGACACCGGCGAGCGCGTCGCGCACTGGGCCGAGCTCGACGCCAACGCCGCCGACGCGCCCGACGAGCAGGCGCTCTACCTCCGGCCCGCGGCGCGGCTCGCGCCGGGCCACCGGTTCGCGGTCGCGATCCGCAACAGCCTGAAGTCCGCGGCCGGCGGCGACCTGCCGATCCCTGACGGCTTCCAGGCGATCCTCGACGACAAGCCCACCGGCCACGCCCCTTTCCAGCACAGTGGGATCCGAAGCTTGGAATTCACGTGACTTGAAGTCG
>JADMIO010888933.1_pt1 | contig 19715 bp, 27 predicted proteins | sample 8958161 | NCBI WGS metagenome assembly JADMIO01 (sample SAMN16585339, study PRJNA669376) | soil metagenome | isolation source: Crop rotation soil | place: USA: Cullars Rotation, Alabama | collected 2011
GGCATCGTCCTGCGCTTCCGCACGATGTCGATCCCCCGCGCGGCCGTCCTTGCCGGCCACGTCGTGAACGGCGTGCTGCAGACGACGTTCAGCATCCTGCTCGTGATCGCCGTCGCGGTGCTGACCGGCTTCCGGCCGACGACCGGCCCGCTCGAGATCGCCGGCGCGATCGGCATGCTGGCGATCGCGAGCCTCGCGTTCACCTGGCTCGCCGTCCCGCTCGGCCTGGTGTCGAACAGCGTCGAGATGGCGAGCAACCTGCCGCTGCCACTCCTGCTCCTGCCATTCTTCGGCAGCGGGTTCGTCCCGCCCGAGTCGATGCCGTGGCCGATCAGCTGGTTCGCCGAGTACCAGCCGTTCACGCCGATGATCGAGACCGTCCGCGGCCTCCTTCTCGGGACGCCGATCGGCTGGAGCGCCGTCATCGCACTGGCGTGGTGCGCCGTGATCGACCTGGCCGGCCTCTGGGGTGCCCTGCGACTCTACGACCGCGACCCACTGCCGGCCTGAGGCGACCCCGGGCCTATCGGGGCTCGAGCACGACGACCGCCGTCTGACCCGAGCGCCGCGTGGCGAACCCCTCGAGGTCTCCGTAGCCCGAATGCTCCCCGACCTTCTTCCATAGCCGGTCGCGCTCTTCGCCGCTGGCCGCCCGGGCGCGGACGGCGCGGGTGCCGGTCTTGAGCTCAACGGTCGCGTCCGGGCGCGCCTGGAGGTTCAGCCACCAGGCCGGCTCCGGGCTGGACCAGCCGTTCATCGCCAGCGTGACGAGGTTGGAGCCATCCTCGACGTAGCCGAGGATGGCCGCTCGCTCCTGGCCGGATCGCCTCCCGATGGTCTTCAGCCGCAGATGGCCGAACGACCCACCCGGCTTCGGCAGCGAGAGTCCGCGCCGGCCTCCCGTGAACCGATGGATCGCGCGGTGGCCGACCCACGCGCCGCGGATGAACCACCGCGGAGGAAGCCACGGGCTGCGGCTGGAGCTGGTGCTGGAGCTGGACTGGTCGACCGAAGGGCTGGTCATTGCCAAGTCTCCTATTCGCGCGCGCCGCCGGCGATTGCTATGCTTGGCGGCGTCCATACGGCGTAAGGATATCCATACGGCGTAAGGAAGTCAACACCGAAACGTGCATCGGCCCGGGCGGCCGGTGGTAGCGTTCGCCGGACCGCGAAGGAGTGCGTCACCGATGGCCGTCGCCAGCCCAGGGAAGCAGCAGCGTCGCTCCCCGCTCACTCGCGAGCGGGTGCTGAAGGCTGCGGTGCGGCTCGCGGATCGCGAGGGCATCGAGGCGGTCAGCATGCGCCGGCTGGGCAACGAGCTCGGCATCGAGGCGATGTCGCTGTACACGCATGTCCGCGACAAGGACGACCTGCTGGACGGGATGCTGGAGCTGGTCATCAGCGAGATCCCGATCCACCACGGCACCGACTGGAAGGACTCGTTGCGGGCCACGGTGCTCGGCGCGCGAAGCGTCGTGCTCCGCCACCGGTGGGCTCCCCGCGTCATCGAGACGCGCAACGATCCCGGCCCCAGCGGCCTGCGCTACTACGACTCGGTGATGGGCATCCTGCGCGAGGGTGGCTTCTCGCTCGAGATGACCCACCACGCGATCCACCTCTTCGGCAGCCGGCTGCTGGGCTTCACCCAGGACCTCTTCGACGACTCGCCCGACGTCAGTCCCGAAGCGATGCGGGCCATGGCCTCGGCGCTGGCCGACTCGCACCCCCACGTCGCCGAGATGGCGCTCGGGGCAACCCACGACGGGGCCCTCGGTGGCTGCGACGACGACGTCGAGTTCGCCTTCGGGCTCGACCTCATCCTCGACGGCCTCGACCGGCTGCGAGCCTAGGCCGATGGTCAGCATCGGCTCGATCGTCATCCGCGTCGACGATCTGGAGAAGCAACTGGCGTTCTGGACGGCGGCCCTCGACTACGTCCCGCGAGGGCCGGAGGGCGGCGACGACGAGGGCTTCGCGATACTGCGCCCACGCGACGGCAAAGGCCCGAACCTCTCGCTGGACCGCGTCCGGGCGCCGGTGTCCATCCCGCCACGGATCCATCTCGACCTCTATACCGATGACCAGGCCGGCGAGCTTCGCCGGCTCATCGGCCTCGGCGCGACCGAGGTGCACTGGGACAAGCGACCGCCCGATGCCGACTACGTGATCCTCGCCGACCCCGAGGGCAACCGCTTCTGCGTCGTCGACATCACTCGCTGAGGCGAGTGCGTCACGCCCGGGCGCGCTCGCGGAACAGCGTGAGGCCGACGATCCTCGAGATCACCAGCGCCACGTACATCAGCCCGGCCACCTGCTCGATCATCACGAACGAGCGCGCTTGGGTAAGGATCGGCATGACGTCGGACAGGCCGGTGCTGGTCAGAGTCGTGAACGAGAGGAACAGGAGCTCCATCCACGTCCGCGGCGCGCTCGGATCGACCGCGGCGATGAAGGAGCCGGGCCAGATGACCTGCGCCGCCACGTAGACATACGCGAACGCCCACGCCAGCACCGTGAAGGTTGCGCCGGTGGCCCAGAGCTCGTCTGGCGTCACGAATCGGTCGCGGAACAGGTACCGCAGCAGCCCATAGCTCGTGTAGAAGTAGAAGGCGGCGTGAAGGACCGCCGACCACAGGATGATCGTCGCGTTCTGGTAGTAGATGGCCTCGAGGATCGTGAGCGCCACCACCGGGACCCCGAGGAGCATGGCCACCCACGTCCACGCCGGCGTCGCGCGGACGGCGCGCACGGCGAGCACCAGGACGCCGAGGCTGAACAGCGAAAGCAGCGCGCGCCCGACGGGCGAGTCATCGAAGTACGGGTAGACCAGGACGCCTACCAGCTGCGCGATGAGCAGGATGGCCGAGGGGTGGGCCCACGGGATCCGGTACCAGCTCGCCACCGCCTCACTCTAGCCGCGCCGTCGGTCCTTTCGTCCGGTTCTTCGGTGGGGACGTGGCGGCCCGCAGTCTCGCCGCCGTCTGGCCGCAGTGGGCCGCGCGTACCGTGCCGGCAACGTCCAGGACACCGCGAGGAAGGCTCCGCAATGACCAGCCCGACACCATCGCGCAGGCCCGAGGGGCGCCGCGACTACGTCAAGACGATCACCAGCTACCTCGGCAACGAGATGCGACGCATCAGCTTCGAGCGGTCTCTCAGGAGCCGCAGCTGCGTCCACTCCATCGATGAACGGCCCGAGCCATCGGTGCTCTCCTGCTCGGGTTGCGACCGCGAGGGGACCACGTGGGTGAAGCTCAGGATGTGCCTGACCTGTGGCGCCGTCGGATGTTGCGACACCTCGGTCGGACGCCACGCCGTCGGCCATTTCGAGTCGACCGGGCATCCGGTGATGCGATCGATCGAGCCCAACGACACGTGGGGCTGGTGCTACGTCGGCGAGGCGTACCTCGTGCTCGGCGGCGCCGCCGGAGCCGGCGCGGACCGATGAACCTCGTCCTCGTGTGGAGTCACTGAGGCTGAATGGGCATCCGAGAGTTCGACATCGAGCTGGCCGACGGTCGGTCGCTCCATGCCTACGAGGCCGGGTCTGGCCCACTCGCGATGGTGTGGCACCACGGCACGCCGAACATCGGCTCGCCACCGGAACCGCTGTTCGAGGACGCCGAGCGCCTGGGCATCCGCTGGCTCGGGTACGACCGGCCGGGCTACGGCGGGTCGACTCCCCTCCCCGATCGCGACGTCGCGTCCGCCGCCGCGGATGTGGCGGCGCTCGCCGACGCGGCCGATGTCGAGCGATTCGTGGTGATGGGCCACTCCGGTGGCGCGATGCACGCCCTCGCGTGCGCGGCCCTGCTCCCCGAGCGGGTGGGGGCCGTCGTCGCCGCGTCGACGCTCGCCCCGTATTCCGCGGACGGCCTCGACTGGTTCGCCGGGATGGCGGCCCCCGGCATCGCCGCGTTGCGAGCCGCCGCCGAGGGACGCGCGGCGAAGGAACGGTACGAGGCGTCCGCGACCGACGACATGTCAGGGTTCACGCCCGCCGACCAGGCGGCGCTCGCCGGTGAGTGGTCATGGTTCATGAAAGTCGTCGGGCCGGCGCTGCGCGGCGGTCCCGGCGGGTTGATCGACGACGACCTCGCCTACGTCAACCCCTGGGGGTTCGACCCGGCTGACGTGCAGCAACCCGTCCTGCTCGTTCACGGCGCGGAGGATCGGATCGCCCCGGTGGCGCATGCCCGATGGCTGGCGAGTCGCCTTCCATCGGCGGAGCTGCGCGTGATCCCCGACGCCGGCCACGTGTCGGTGCTGAGCAACGCTCCTGTGGCCCTGGAATGGCTGGCGGCCCGCGCCGCCGGCCTCGGTGGCGGCGACAGCGGGCCCTGATCAGCGCGGAACGGCGAGGACCGCGGACAGGAGGGCGACCAGGACGGCGCCGGCGACGAACGGGACCGCGACGAGGACCGATCGCCAGGCGTACATCGGTCAGTCCTCCGGGGGTGTCTCGGTGGCGCGCTCGGGCGAGCGCTCGCGGCCGATGGATCGGGCCAGGAAGACCAGCATCACGCCGAGAATGACCGTGGCCGCCGGGATGACCCAGTCGAGCCGAATGCCGTCGAGCTGGCCGAGGAGCAGGACGACCCCAAGGGCGGTGAAGAGCATGCCGAACGTGAGCGATACCAGGTCGGGTGCGTGGCGAGTCATGATCAACGCTCCACTTCGCGGGTCTCGACCCGGACGATTCCGAGGCCGGTTCCGAGGTCGAGGACGAACTGAGGGCCGTCGCCCTCGATGACGTCCTGGCGCTCGAGGTTCGTGCCCTCATCCGCGTCGCCGAGGATGAGCAGGGTGCCGGCGCCCACCGAGGTGGTCATCTCGGCGCCGGCGTCCTCAGGAAGAACCACCAGCAGGTCGCCCATCGCGACGCTTGCGTCGATGCTGATCTGCTCCCCCTCGTCTTCGAGCTGGCTGAGGTCCATGTAGATCTGCCCGCCGGCGAGTCGGTACTCCTCGTCGAGGTCGGCGGCACTGGCCGGTTGGACCTGGAGCGAGCCGAACCCGCCCTCGAACGGCACCGTGATGAGGCCCGCCGCGATCGCGAACGGGAGCAGCAGGAAGCCGAGCAGGATCAGCAGGCGGGCGTGGCCGTACCACGTCCCGATCACGAGCCCGACGCCGAGGGTCGTCAGCGCCAGCCCGAAGTACCGCGCGATATCCACGCTGCCGCCGGAAACGACGGTCGTCATCGCCAGCAGGCCGATGCCGATGAGCATCGCGCCGAGCACGTACCAGCCAAGCGGTGACGGCGGACGTGAGGGCCGGCGCACGACGACCGGTTGGGGTGCGGGTGCGAGCGGTGGCGCCGCGGCCATGGTGTCGGTCTCGGGAGCGGTGACGGCATCGGCCGCAACGCCGGTCTCTGCGGCGATCGCGTTCGGCTCCGGGCGACGGAAGAGCACGGCGCCGATGCCGATCACGACGAGTGCGACGATCGCGAGCTCAACGAAGTCCTGGCGGGGCTCGAACTGTGGGAACAGGTTGTAGAGGAAGACCGCTCCCAGCAGGATCACGACGATCGCCGCGATCCGACCGGTGACCCCACTATCACCGAACACCCGCTGAACGACCGATCGGCCGTCGGTGTCGGTCGGGACCAGGAGCCAGGCGAGGAGATAGAGCCCGAGGCCGAGCCCGTTGAACACCATCAGCCCGACGAAGCCGATGCGGACGAGGAGTGGGTCGACGTTGAAGTAGTCGGCGAGGCCGCTCGCGACGCCGCCAAGGACGCGGTCGTCGCCGCGACGTCGGAGGGGCCGTGGGGCGGCTGGTTGCTCGGTTGTCATGCGCCGATGATCGGCGGCCCGGCCGCGCGAAACCATTGGGGACATCCCCGATCCGACCCTGAGTGAGGCGACGGACTCTCGGGGTTCTCCCCCATCGTGGACGCGGGAGCCCTGTGGGAACATGCGGCCATGGCCCAGGTCGACGCCCGTCAACGGGCTCCACGTCTCGAGCGCAGCCGCAGCGACCGATGGATCGCCGGCGTTGCCGGAGGCATCGGGAACCACATCGGCGTCCAGCCGAACGTCGTGCGCGTCGCGTTTGTCGTGCTGTCGTTCGCCGCCGGATTCGGGCTGGTGGTCTACGTGCTCACGTGGCTCCTCGCACCACTCGAGGCCGAGACCGAAGGGATCGAGGCGCCTCCTCGCCGGATCCGGCTGCCGTCCCTGGGTCGCGCCATCGGTATCGGCCTCGTTGTCGCCGGCGTGCTCGCCCTCCTCTGGGTGCTGGGGCTGTGGTTCCAGGGCAACCTCGCGTGGCCCGTCGTCCTCGGCGCCGTCGGTTTCGCGGTCCTGTGGGCGCGTGGAGACGGCTCCGGAGCCCGATGGAGCCTCGAGACGCTCGGTACGCCGCTCTCGCCCGCGCGCTTCGCCATCGGTGCGGTGCTCATCCTCGCCGGGATGGGCGTGTTCCTCGGCCTGCGCACGTCGCTCGAGGGCATCGGCAACGTGCTGCTGGCGATGATCGTCGCGCTGGTCGGCGCGGCCCTGCTGGCCGGACCGTGGGTGTGGAGCATGGGCCGCCAGCTCGTCGACGAGCGCAGCAGCCGCGTCCGTTCCGAGGAGCGCGCCGAGATGGCCGCCCACCTCCACGACTCGGTGCTCCAGACGCTCGCCCTCATCCAGCGCTCGAAATCGGAGCGCGAGATGTCAAGCCTGGCCCGCACCCAGGAACGCGAGCTCCGCGCGTGGCTGTACGGTCGCGCGCCCGAGCTGGCCGGCGTCCGCCTGCGCGACGCGATCGACTCGATGGCCGGGCGGATCGAGCGCCAGCACCAGGTGAGCGTGGAGGCGGTCGTCGTGGGCGACGCCGAGATGGACGAGCGCCTGCGAAGCCTCGTCAACGCGTGTGCCGAAGCCGTCGCCAACGCTGCGGTCCACTCCGGCACGACGGCGATCAGCGTGTACGTCGAGGTTGAGCAGGACGAAGCGGTGACCGCCTTCGTCCGGGACCAGGGCTCGGGCTTCGATCCCGCCGTCGTTCCTGCCGACCGGCGGGGTATCGCCGACTCGATCATCGGCCGCATGGAGCGCCACGGCGGCACCGCAACGATCACCAGCCGCCCCGGCGCCGGCACCGAGGTCGTGCTGAAGCTGCCGAGGAGGGCCCCATGACGGTCCGGGTCTTCATCGTCGACGACCACGAGCTGTTCCGATCCGGCGTTCGCTCCGAGCTCGGGCGCGGCCTCGAGATCATTGGCGACGCCGGCGCCGTCGACGAGGCGGTGCCCGCCATCCTCGAGGGGCGTCCGGACGTCGTGCTGCTCGACGTCCACATGCCGGGCGGGGGCGGCCGGGCGGTCATCGACGCAGTTCGGGCCGAGCGGCCGGAGGTGAAGTTCCTGGCGCTCTCGGTCTCGGATGCGGCCGAGGACGTGATCGGCATCATCCGGGCGGGCGCCCGCGGATACGTCACGAAGTCGATCTCCGCCGAGGACCTCTCGTCGGCCGTCCAGCGGGTTCACGACGGCGACGCGGTGTTCTCGCCGCGGCTCGCGGGCTTCGTGCTCGACGCGTTCGGCGGGGACGCGCCGCAGCCGCTCGACCCCGAGCTGGACCTCCTCAGCCGCCGCGAGCGCGAGGTGCTGCGCTACATCGCGCGCGGCTACACGTACAAGGAAGTCGCCCACGAGCTGCACATCAGCGTGAAGACCGTCGAGACCCACGTGTCCGCGGTGCTTCGCAAGCTCCAGCTGTCGAGCCGGTACGAGCTGACGCGCTGGGCTGCGGACCGTCGCCTCGTCTGAGTGCGCCATTCGTGACACGAACAGTCATGTTCGTGGAGCACGATGGTCGCATGACCATCACGCATCTCAATCCCCCGTCCATGCACAGCAGCCCCGCGTTCTCGCAGGGCACGATCATCCCGGCCGGCGCGCCCATCCTCTTCGTCGGCGGCCAGAACGGCGTGGGGCCGGACGGCAAGGTCGTGGGTGACACGATCGAGACGCAGACCGAGCAGGCGCTGCGCAACGTCCTCGCGGTCCTCGCCGCGGCCGGGGCCTCGCAGACGGACGTGGCCAAGATGAACATTCACATCATCGAGGGGACCGACGTGAACGCCGGGTTCGGAGCCTCGCTCGCGGTCTGGGGCGCGAACCCCACGGCGATCACCGTGCTCAGCGTGCCCTCGTTCGCGAACCCGGACTTCCTCGTCGAGATCGACGTGATCGCCGCGCTCCCGGGCTGACCGGCCGCGGGGTATTGATCCGCGCAATCTCGGGCGTACAGTGGGTGCCCCACATCATCGTTGCGACGGAGGAGCCCCACCATGGAGCAGCGATCGTTGTACGACCGACTCGGCGGCGCGGGAGCGGTGAGCGCCGTCATCGAAGACTTCGTCGGCAGATGCGCCGGCGACGACCGCATCAACGGCAAGTTCGCCCGGACCGATATCCCCCGGCTCAAGGCGAAGCTCGTCGAGCAGGTCAGCTGGGCCAGCGGCGGACCGGTCACATACACCGGGCGCAGCATGCGCGAGACCCACGACGGCATGAGCGTCACGGCGGGTGAGTTCGACGCCCTCGTCGAGGACCTGGTCTCCACGCTGAACGCGTTCAACGTCCCGGCGGCGGAGCAGCAGGAGCTGCTCGGCATCCTCGGCCCGCTCCGCAGCGACATCGTCGAGGTCGAGTCGTCCGACACCGGCACACCCCTTCCCGAGACCTACCAGCCCGCGGCGCCGCTCTCGGTCTAGGTTTACTCGCGGGGCGGGTCCAACGGCCATGGAGCTCGTCGGCGAGCGCCTTCCGCGGCGGTCCTACCCGCGGGACGGCTGATCTCGGGAGCGAACGAGCGTTCGGTGGTCGTTAGACCCGTGGTACGGGTCAGCGGCGCACGCTCCCTGCCGGGCGCGCGCACAATGACGGGGTGATCCTGCTCATCGGCATCGGCCTCGCCATCTTCGTCGTGCCGTGGCCCTGGAACGTGCCCGTCGTCATCCTGGCAGCGCTGCTCGAGTTCGCCGAGACGTTCGGCACCTGGCGCTGGTCGAAGCGTGGACGCATCAAGGCGGGTCCGGAGACCCTCGTCGGCGGTAGCGGCCGGGCGATCACGGAGGTCCGTCCCGAGGGCCTGGTCCGCGTGCGCGGCGAGGACTGGCGGGCTCGGAGCGAGAGCGGGATCGATGCGGGACATCGCATCCGCGTCGTCGGCCGGGACCAGCTGACATTGCTCGTCGAGCCGATCGAGTGAGCGAGGAGGCACGCTGGTGATCAAGGTCCGTCGCGACGCCGACATCTACGACATCGACGGCGGCTGGTTCCGCGCGCGCTGGCATTTCAGCTTCGATCGCTACGAGGACCCCGAGCACGACTCCTTCGGCGCGATGCGCGTGTTCAACGACGACCGGCTGAAGCCCGGGGCGGTCTGGCCGCTCCACCCGCACCGCGACGTGGAGGGATTGACGTACGTCGTCGAGGGCACGTTCGGCCACCAGGACAACGTCGGCGGGCCGTTCGGTCCGCTGCCGGCCGGATCGGTCCAGCGCATGACCCTCGGATCCGGCGCGCTCCACTCGGAGCTCAACGCGTCGGAGACGGAGCCGATGCGCTTCATCCAGATCTGGATCCTGCCCGACAGGGCCGACCTGCCGCCTGGCGTCGAGCAGCGCGTCTTCACCACCGAGGATCGGACGAACCGGCTGCTCAAGGTCATCGGGCGGGAAGGCGGCGAGGTGGTTGAGCTCCACCAGGACGCATCGGTCCACGTGGCGCACCTGGAGCCAGGCACGGAGGTGAGCCACGCGATCGGTGCCGGGCGCGGCGTCTACGCCTACCTGATCGAGGGCGCGGCGACGTTCGGTGGCGAGGAGCTGACGACGGGCGACGCGGTCGAGGTCACCGAGCAGGCCGAGCTGGTGATCCGTGCATCGGAGGCATCGGAGCTCATCCTCGTCGACGTGCCGATGGAGTTCGAGGCGGTCGGGATCTGGCGCGGCCGGATCTGAGGACGAGCCTCAGTTGAGGCGGCTCTCCCAGTCGGGCGGGACGCGATCCGCGGGTGCCGGGACCCCCTGATCGAGGGGATGCTCGTTCGGCGGCACGAGCTCGGGCCCTTCCGCGTACTGGTCGGACACGAAGTCGTAGAACCAGTCCTCCTCGGGCTCGAAGCTCCGAACGATCGGGTGGTGCTCGTCGAGCGCGTGGTGCCGAGCGTGCTGCGACGGAGAGGTGTCGCAGCAGCCGATGTGGCCGCAGTGCGCGCATCGGCGCAGGTGATACCACCAGCCGTCCGTCGCCAGGCACTCCACGCAGCCGGTGCCGCTCGGCGGAATCGTCGGATCGATGGTGGGTGGGCCGTTCGCGTCCATCAGAGACCATATTGCCACCACGGGCCGAAATCGAGCGTTCGATCGCAGGGCAGGAGTAGAGTGGCCGGCGAGGGCACGCCTGGCGCGCGTCCGCACTACGGAGGAATGGTCAACTCATGGATTGGTTCGTCGCGCTGCTCTCGATCACCATCGGGCTGGTCGCCACGTTCTTCGGCTATCGGCTGTTCCGGGCGGTCCTGCCGATCTTCGGCTTCGTCGTCGGCGCCATCGTCGGCGCGCAGGCGGTCAGCCTCATCTTCGGCGACGGCTTCCTGACCACGCTGCTGAGCATCATCACCGCCGTCGTCGTCGGCATCGTGTTCGGGCTCCTGGCCTACACGTTCTGGGCGCTCGGCGTGATCATCGTCGTGTTCGGCATGGGCTTCGCCATCGGCACGGCGCTGCTACCGGCGCTCAGGATCGACAACCTGGAGCTCGTCAGCTGGCTGATCGGTGTCGCCGTCGGGTTGGGCTTCGCGGCCGCCGCCTACGTCCTGCGGCTCCCACGGGCGGTCGTCGTGGCCGTCACGGCGCTGTGGGGCGCCGGCTCAACGCTCGCGGGCATCCTGATCATCCTCGGCCAGATCGAGCCGGAGGACATCGGCTATGGCGGTGTCGACGCGGTCGTCAGCAACTCGTTCATCTGGCTCCTCGCCTTCCTCGCGCTCGCGGTCGTGGGCGCCGTCTTCCAGGCCATGACGACGGGCGACATCGACGTCATCTGGACCGACGAGCAGGTCCAGCACGTTCGGCCGAATCCCCCGATGCCCGGCGGCGGCTGAGCCCGCTCCTTCCGATCAGGCGCCGGCGGCCGGAGGTCGCCGGCGTCTTCGCGTCGTGGTGGTCGCTGTCGGCTTCTTCGCAGGCGGCTTCTTGGCCGCGGGCTTCTTCGCGGGCGCCTTCTTCGCGGGTGCCGCCTTTGCGGCAGGTGCCTTGGGAGGTGGTGCCTTCGGAGCCGATGCCCTGGCCGAAGAAGGCTTCGCCGGTGCTGCGGCAGCGGCCTGGGTGGGCGCCGGCTCGGGTGGTGGGGGTGCCATCGGCGCTGCCGAAGCGTCGTTGGCGGCCACCGTCGCTGGCTGGCGTGGGCGATCGGACACGAACGCGGCGATGACCAGCCCGATGCCGATGACGGCCAGCGCGAACGCCGTGCCGCTCAGGCCGTTCACGAGGGCATGGACGATGTCCCCGGCCGCGGCTCGCCCATCCGCCGTGGCGGCGGCGTCGACGACCTGCGCGGCGAGGAGCTGGACGATGCCCCACCCGAGGACGGCGGCGACCGCCGCGGCGATCCCCACGCGGATGACGCCGGCCGACGTGGACGGCGCCAGCCACACGGCCAGCACCCCGAACAGGATCGCGGCGATGACGAGGACCCACAGCGCGATGTCGAACGCGCGGATGAGGCCCTGCGCGCGCTCGAGGGACGCCTCCGACGCGATGCGGACCTGCCCGAAATCCGGGGGCAGGTCGCGGCCGACGACGGTCGCGAGGCGCTGTACGGCTGCCGTCGCGTCCTCCGTGCTGTCGAACGCCGGGATCTGGCGCTCGATGCCGAGGACGTCGAGCCCGGAGTTGGCGAGCGAGCGCAGCACCTCGGCGACGATCGGGAGGAACGACAGCCTGACCTCTCCCTCGGTGACGACAACATTCGGCAGCTGATCCATCTCGTCGCGCAGGAGCAGCACGGACCGATCGTGAGCGACCTCGATCGTCCGCAGCAGGAGCTGCGACCCCTCGGGCGACGCCACGAACCGCTCCACGGCGTCGCGAATCCTCGACTCGACGCCCGCGGCGATGACCGGCGCGAGGGACTCGAGGCCGAGTCGGGTGGTCTGGAGACGGCTCACGACGGCGTCCGGCAGGTCGAGCGACTCCGCGAGGCGATCGAGCAGCCGCTGCTGGGCCTGCGTGAGCCGATCGGTCAGGCGCGTCTCGAGGTCGAGCGCCTCGATGATCTGGTCGCTGACGCGGTCGCTCACCACCGCCTGGACAGATTCGCTCTCGACGATCGGCGTGACGGCGGCCATGAACGCGTCGGTGTCCAGGACGGTCCGATGCACCCACAGGCCGATCACGGAGCCGGTGACGGCAATGGCGGTCAGGACGACGAAGACCCATGCGGAGACGCGCCGCCAGGTGCTGCGCGGGCGTTCGTCGGTGATCGTGAGCGTCATCGGTCAGGTCTCGCTTCCATCGAGGAGCTCGCTGACGTTCGCCCGGAGGACGAAGATACCGGCCGCGATGGCGGCGACGATCACCGCCAGCTGCCAGTAGTTCACCAGCAGGATCACGCCGGCGATGAGCGCGAGGGCTCGGACCCAGGTGGCCAGCAGGCCGACGACCCCACCGCGCAGGACGGACTCGATCAGCACGAACAGGCCGATCACGCCAACGGCGATCGCCAGTCCGAAGCGTGGGGACAGCACGAGCACGCCGACGAGGACGAGGAGCATGAGCCCCACGCTGACGGCGGCCCACGCCTCGAGCAGCCGTCCGGTGCGGTCCGCGCCGGGCGGCGTCGGGACCGGGATCCGGCGGAGATGCGCCTGCGGGTCCGCGCGCTCCCCGGCCTCGGCGGCCACTCGTCGGTGCTCCAGGTCGATGAGGCGGAGCTCGTTCTCCTCGCGCTCCCGTTGTAGGCCGGTGAGCTCGTCGCGCAGGCGCTGCCGTTCGGTGATGCGCGACGGCGTCCGAGTGGCATCGTCCGCAGACGCGGCGTCCTCGGCGCCGGCGGCAGCCAGCTCGCGCTCGAGCTTCGGGATCGCTCTCGCCAGCTCGGCCTGGCGGCGTTCGACGGCCTCTGCGCGCTCGCGCAGGAGCGTGGGCGCCTGCGACGGCGGTGGCTCGAGGTCGAGCTCGGCGAACGCGACCGGGTCCGCCCACGACGTGCGCACGCTGCGGTCGCGGTTGAACATCGGCCCGGCGGGGGCGTCCTCGCCCTGGAACGGATCCTGGACCGACATCCCCCACAGGCCGCTGTAGCCGGCCACCCACGGCTGGCTCTCGTCCATGACCACCGGCTCCCATTCGCGGTCGGAACCCGCACCGATGCTGACGCCGTCACCACGGGCGAAGTCGACGAAGGCGATCGACATGATGCGTGCCTCGCCGCTGCCGCGGCGGCCGCTCATCAGGCGCGAGATCGCGTTCGCAACGCGCTGGACGATGGACGGCAGGCGCATCGGCTGCTCGGCGAGGTACTCGCCCGGCCGAAAATACGACGCGTGTGACCCCGCGCCGGCGTACACCACCGGGTGGTCGCCGATGCGATCGAGCTGCTCGGAGTCGTCCCAGCGACGGCGGAGGTCGCGACCGTGGTAGTCGTGCTGCGCGTACGCGGCCCAAACCGGCTCGGCACGGCCGTGCTCATCGGCGTCGAGGTAGACGAGCACCTGCTCCCAATCTGCCTCGTGGTCGTTGGCGCCGTTGAATCCGGACCGCCAGTCGTTGAAGGCGTAGAAGAACCAGTACTGCAGCGCCGTCCACGTGGCGGTGCGCACGACACGGCCGTAGTACGGGTGCCCCGTGGACTGCGCCGACATCGCTCGGTAGCGCAGGACCGAGCGCCGCGCCAGCGACCCAGGGACCCGGCCGCGGGCGAGCAGCGAGATCGCGAAGATGGCGTCGATCAGCCGGGACGCGTAGCCGACGCGCGCCAGGCGGCCGCCCTGCGAGTGGAACCCGATGGCCTGGCGGCTCTCCCGGTTGAAGATCGTGGCGACGTCGTCCACGCCTCCCGTCCCCGCGACCGTCAGATAGTCGCGAGCAGCGGTCGCATCGTCCCTGAGGTCGAGCTCGGACAGGTCGCCGAGCTCCCCGACGACCTCGTGGTGGCCGCGACCATCGGTGCGCATCCGAACCGCCGACGCGAGGTAAGTGCCCACGCTCATCGGCAGGAACGACTCGCCCTTCGTGTAGCGGACGACGGGCTCGAAGGCACGCAGCAGCTCGATGTCGGGGGCGTCGATGCGTGGCCGCGAGGCGGCCGGCGCCTCGGGGGCCGCGGCGGTCCGGGTCTCGGTCGCGGTCATTCGCGGCGTGGGCCGACGTGCTCGGCCCGCATGTCGGGCGACGTGACGAGGATGGCGCAGAGCGTCAGGAGCGCCATCGCGATGTAGTCCGGCGATCCCAGCCACCACTGCGCGAGCTCGGCGGCGAGCGCGCCGCCGATGATCCCCACCGCCAGCAGCCAGCCCCAGCGGCCGCCGGAAAGAAGGAGCACGGCGGCGAGCATGCTCAGCACGGCGAGCCCGATGACGAGGAGGACGCGGTCCGGCGGGGTGTCGGCCAGGGCGAGCTCGACAAGGGCCCGCACGCCGCGCCCGAAGAGCAGCACGACCGGGGGTCCGATGAGCAGCCACCGCTGACGCGGCCGCAGCGTCGTGGGAGCGGGCTCGGGTGCCAGGGTTACGCCTCCGTCTTGGATGTCAGCAGGATAGGCCACGCGGTCGAGTTGCCCGCGCGTTCGGCCTGGCGGACGAGCGTTGACTTGGTGGGCGGGCGCATAATCGCTCGAGAGGCCGCCGATCGCACCGCAGGGCGGCACCCACACGGAGGACACCGGAGCATGACGATCGCGTCACCCCCCGACTCCGCCAGCGGGACCGGCCGAGGCTGGTTCATCGCGCTCGGCGTCATCCTGATCATCCTCGGGCTCGTCGCACTATGGAACATGGTCGACGCCACCCTGGTCACCACGGTCATCATCGGCTGGGTGCTGGTCATCGCCGGAGTCATGAACATCGTCGGCGCCTTCACCTCGAGCGAAAGCGCCGGCTGGCGCATCCTCCAGGGCGTGCTGGCGATCCTCTACATCCTCGTCGGGTTCAACGTCATCGCGGATCCATTTGCCGGCGCGATCGCGATCACCGTCGTCTTTGGCGCGCTGCTCATCGCGGACGGCATCTTCCGCATCGTGGCGTCGTTCATGGACGGCGCCAGCAACTCCGTGTGGATGATCCTGCTCGGCATCCTGAACATCCTGCTCGGCCTGTGGCTGTGGACCGGCATCCCGTTCAGCGGCGTTGCGATCGGGCTCTTCGTCGGGATCGAGCTGCTCGTCGCCGGCACGGCCTGGCTCGTGGCCGGGTTCATGTCAGGTCCGCGCACGGAGCCTGCCGGCGCGTAGCCAGCGGCAACGGGCGTCGAACCGATGCGATTCCTCCGCGTCTGGGTGCGGGCGCTCGTCGAAGGCGCCCGCGACCCCAACGCCCGCCCGCTCTACATCGCCTTCGGAGGGCTGCTGCTCACCGGCACGATCTTCTACACGATCGTCGAGCGCTGGCGGCCCCTCGACGCGCTCTACTTCAGCGTGACGACCCTCGCCACGGTGGGATTCGGCGACTACGCGCCCCAGACCGACCTCGGCAAGGGCTTCACGATCATCTACATCCTTGCGGGCATCGGCGTGATCGTGGCCTTCGCCAATGCGGTCCTCGAACGCGCCGGGACCGCCCAGCGCGAGAAGCTGGAGCGGGCGGCGCGGCCGCAGTTCCCGGACTCCGAGGCCTAGGTCCGCGTCAGGCGGGAACCTCGGCGGGCATCGGGCTCATGAGCTGGAAGTAGTTCCCGTCCGGGTCGGCGAGGGTCGCGATCAGCGCGTCCTCGGGCGCGTCGCCCATGCCGTACGGCTCGGCGACGACCGTCGCTCCGGCGGCCTTGAACCGCTCGAAGTCACCCCGCACATCGGTACTCTCGATGTTCCAGATGATCCGGCCGGGATGGACGTTCTTGCCCTTCACCTCGTCGTGCGCGCCGACCGTGACGCTGCCGGAGCCGAGCAGCCAGCCGGTGTAGCCGTTGTCGTTCCAGCTGGGCGTGCCGAAGAGCTTGGTGTAGTACTCGACGAGGCGCTGCGGCTCCTCGGAGCCGATCAGGATGCTGTTCAGGTTCATGGGTGCTCCTTCGTGATGTCGGGATGAGGACCGCCGGCCTGGGCGGAACTCATCGGTTCGATCCTGATGGCTGCAAGTCGCTGGCCGGGCGATAGGATCAGCCGATGGCCGCAGTGCACATCGGCGACGACGAGCGGCGCGCCCGGGTGGGTGTGCGGCACCGCCTGGCGCCCGGGACAGGCGCTTCGTCGCTGGCCGAGGCGGCCACGGCGATGGTCGTGCTCCACGCGACCGATCCGGCGACCGTGTTCCTCGAGGCCCGCGCGCGCATGAGCGAGTCCTCACCGGAATCGATCGAGCACGACCTCTACGAGAAGCCGACCGTGCTGCGCATGCTCGCGATGCGCCGAACGCTGTTCCTGGTGCCCCTTCCCGACGTCCCGATGGTGCTCGCCGCGGGCTCGCGAGACGTCGCGGAGCGTGAGCGACCGCGGACGCTGAAGATCCTGGCCGATGGGCACTCCGTGCCCTACCCCGCCGACCATTTCGCCGAGCTCGAGGAGCTGGCCCTGGCGGCGATCCGCGAGCGGGGCGAGACCGCGACTGCCGAGCTGCGCGGGGTGGACGCGCGGCTAGGTGAGCGCGTCACGATCGCGCGCGGCAAGTCGTACCAGGGCACGATGGCGGTCATCTCCCGCGTCGTGCACCACCTCGCGCTGGACGGGCGCATCGGCCGCGGCCGGCCCCGCGGGTCGTGGGTCAGCGGCCAGTTCCGCTGGAGCCCGATCGAGCGCTGGTTCCCGAACGGGATCCCGGCGGTCCCGATCCCCGCGGCGCGGGCCGAGCTCGTGCGGAGGTGGCTGCGGACGTTCGGGCCGGCGACGCGCGACGACGTCCGCTGGTGGACCGGCTGGACGGTCGGCAACACCCGCGCGGCGCTCGAGGCGATCGGCGCCGTTGAGGTGTCACTCGATGGCGGCGTGACCGGCTACGCGCTGCCCGACGACCTGGAGCCCACCGCGCCTGTCGACCCGTGGGTAGCCCTCCTGCCCGCCCTCGACGCCACGACGATGGGCTGGGCCGGGCGCGACTGGTACCTCGGCCCGCATCGGCCTCAGCTGTTCGACACCAACGGCAACGCCGGCCCGACGATCTGGGTCGACGGCCGCGTCGTCGGCGGCTGGGCGCAGCGACGCAACGGCGAGGTGGTCGCGCACCTGCTGGAGGACGTCGGATCGGAGACCGAGCGGAAGATCGAGGCCGAGGCGGCGCGGGTGGAGGCGTGGATCGGACCGGCGCGCGTGACCGGCAGCTTCCCGACGCCGCTCGAGATCGGGCTCCAGAGCGATGAGTGACGCGCGCGCCATCGGTCACACTGACCGGACACCTCCGAAGGAGCATTCGATGGACTTCAAGCTCGAGGCGATCGTGATCCCGGTCTCCGACGTGGATCGGGCCAAGGCGTTCTACACGGAGCGCTGCGGGTTCTCGATGGACGTGGACCACAAGGCCAGCGAGGCGTTCCGGGTCGTGCAGTGCACGCCGCCCGGCTCGGCCTGCTCGATCACGTTCGGCGTCGGCGTCTCCCAGGCGCAGCCCGGCTCTTACAGCGGCCTCCACCTGGTCGTGGACGACATCGAGGCGGCACGCGCCGAGCTCCTCGGCCGCGGCCTGGAAGTCAGCGACTTCTTCCACTTCGGCCCCGAAGGCCAGACCGATGGACTGGACCCCCAGCGACAGGACTACGGCACCTACCTCTCATTCGCCGATCCCGACGGCAACGGCTGGCTGGTCCAGGAAGTCCATCACCACGTCCGCTAGGAGAGATCCACGATGGAGGCACGCGTCATCCGGCCCGAGGAGGCCGCATCGATCACGCTCAAGCGGACCGTCTTCCGGTACGGGTTCCGCGCCGAGGACGTGGACGGCCGCGTCTCGATCCTCGAGGTCACGATCCCGCCGAGGACGCTGATCAAGCCGCACGTTCACACGCGTGAGGACGAGTTCAGCCTGATCCTGGAGGGAACGATCGGGGTCAAGACGGCCGACGACACCATCGAGGAGGTGCCGGCCGGCTCGTGGCTCGTCAAGCCACGGGACATCCCGCACGCGATGTGGAACCTGTCGGAGACCGAGAACGCGCGCGTGCTCGAGGTCGTGATGCCGGGCGGGATGGAGCGCTACTTCGAGGAGATCGAGCCGGTGCTGCGCGAGCACGGCCCGGAGTGGACGCAGCGCTACAACGCCCTCGCCGAGCAGTACGGCCTCGACATCCTCGACGACTGGTCGAACGAGCTGCAGGCCAAGTACGGGATCACGCTCTAGGCCGTCGGCTCAGGACTTCTTCTTCTTCGCCTTCGACTTCTGCTTGTTCACGGTGCGCGCCGCGCGCTCCTTCGCCTCATCGGTCGAGACGCCGCGCTCCTCGTACGAGTCCTTGATGTGCTCGTACTGGCGTTCCTGCTTCTTGGTGACTCCCATCGGCATGGTCTGCCTCCTTTCAAGCTGCAACGATCAGACAGTGGCTGGCTCACGCTCAGTGAGGCGCGAGAGCTCGGGCTGGAGCTCCTCGCGGAAGAACCGGAAGAAGCCCTCCTGGTCCGGGCCCACCTGGTGGACGTACACGTTCTCAACCCCGGCGTCCACGTACTCGCGAACGGCGTCGACGTAGCGCCGCAGGTCCGGACCGACTGGCGTGTGCTCGGCGAGAGACTCTGGCGTCACGAGGCTGGCCGCATCCTCGAAGTGCTTCGGCAGCGGTAGCTCCTGAGTCAGCTCCCCGCGGAGGCCGGCTGTCGGCCAGATGCGGTGGAGCGTCTCCGTGGCCTCTGCCTCGGATCGGGCCCAGCAGACCGTGACCTGGCCATACACCGGCTTGCCCGCGCCGTCGTTGCCACGGAAGGCGTCGAGGACCTTGCCGTCGGGGCTCGTCACGATCAGCCCGTCGCCAAGCTGACCCGCCATGGTCGCCGTCTGCTCGCCACCGGCCGCTACCATGATCCGGATCGGATCCGCCGGGACGTCATAGATGCGGGCGTTCTCGACGACGTAGTGGTCTCCGTCGTGGCTGAACAGCTCGCCCTCCCAGAGTCCGCGCATGATGTCCATGGCCTCGACCAGCATCTCGCGCCGGTCCGCGTACGGCGGCCAGTGGTCACCGAGAATGTGCTCGTTGAGGTTCTCACCTGTGCCGACGCCCAGGAAGAACCGACCCTCGAACAGGTCGGCGGTGGTGGCCGCCGCGTGGGCGATGATCGCCGGGTGGGTGCGGATCATCGGGCACGTGACTCCCGTACCGACCTCCAGCTTCGAGGTCTCGCGTGCGATTCCGCCCAGCACGGTCCACACGAACGGTGAATGGCCCTGCGCGTCGATCCATGGGTGGTAGTGGTCGCTGATCAGCGCGAACTCGAACCCGGCCTCCTCGGCCTGCGCCGCATTGCGTACGAGGTCGGCTGGCCGGTGCTCCTCGCTGGACAGCGCGTATCCGAAGCGTGTCATGGCAGCCAGGCTTTGCAGGACCGATGCCGACGCTGAGGGATCGGCGATCCT
>JADMIO011081485.1_pt1 | contig 19715 bp, 11 predicted proteins | sample 8958161 | NCBI WGS metagenome assembly JADMIO01 (sample SAMN16585339, study PRJNA669376) | soil metagenome | isolation source: Crop rotation soil | place: USA: Cullars Rotation, Alabama | collected 2011
CGGCGGCGAGCGCAGCGGCGGCTTCCCCCCCAAGGCGGGTGGCTCGCGGCGCAAGCGGCGCCAGAAGCGCATCCTCTAGGGCTGCTTTCCAGCGCGTTTGTGCCTGACGTGGCCGCGGGCCGCGTCGGGCACAGGCGCCGGCGGCGGCCCGGCGCGGCTCATCCGAGCTCGACCAGCGGCTTGCCCGCCTCGCACAGGACCCCGGGCGCGACCGTCACCTTCACCACCCGGCCCGCTCGCGGCGCCACCAGCGTGAGCTCGGTCTTCATCGCTTCCACCACCACCAGCGGCGCGCCCTTCTCGACCTCGTCGCCGGGGCGGATCAGGACCTTCACCACCTTGCCGGGCATGGGCGAGACGATGTCGCCCAGCTCCGCGTCCGCCCGCGCCCGCGAGCTTCCCTCCACGCGCTCGAGCACGACGTCGCCGAGACCGCGCGCGCTGACGAAGCGCCGGTTGCCATCGCGCGTCACCCAGGCGCGCGTCGCGCCGTCGGCTCCGACGAGGTCGAGGCCGCCGGCCGCGGGCTCGAGCGCGAGCTCGAGGGTCATGCCATCGACGGCGACCCGGTAGCGGCCGCCGCCCACGGCCGACACCTCCACCTCGTGGAGGCGGCTGCCGTGGCGATAGACGAGCCGCATCGCCCGTGCCTCAGGCCCGCCCGCCGAGACGGAAGCGCCCCAGGGCGAGGAAGGGGTCCTGGCGGTCGCCCTCGCCGCCGTTCCCGGCCCCCGGCGCGGCGGCGGCGTGAGCGGGCTCGAAGCCCGCGATCTCGGCGAGCGCGGCCGCGGCCAGCATCCGCGGCGGCACCGCGCCCTGGCTGGCGGCGAGGAAGCGAGGCAGGAGCTCGCGCTCGAGCAGCGCGGTCGAGAGGCGCCCCTGGCTGACCTCGGGGGTGCGGGCGAGGAAGCGCAGCAGGCCCAGGTTCGTGCGCACGCCGTGAACGCGGACCTCGTCGAGCGCGCCGCGCAGGCGCGTCCACGCCTCCTCGCGGTCGCGACCCCAGGCGATCACCTTGGCCAGCAGCGAGTCGTAATGGGACGGCACGACTCCCGTGGCGGCGAAGCCGGTGTCGATGCGCAGGAACGGCTGCCGCGGCAGGTCGAAGCGCAGGAGCCTCCCGGCCTGGGGGAGGAAGCCCTGCTCGGGGTCCTCGGCGGTGAGCCGCGCCTCGACCGCGTGCCCGCGGAAGGCGATCGCCTCCTGGGCCGGGAGCGACGCGCCCTGTGCCAGCGCGAGCTGCGCCTTCACCAGGTCGAACCCGGTCACCGCCTCGGTCACCGGGTGCTCGACCTGGATGCGTGCGTTCACCTCGAGGAAGTGGAAGCGGCCGCTGTCCTCGAGCAGGAACTCGCAGGTCCCCGCCGAGAGGTAGCCCGCCGCGCGCGCGAGCGCGCAGGCCGCCTGGCAGAGCCGGTCGCGGGTCGCGGCGTCGAGCGCCGGAGAGGGCGACTCCTCCATCACCTTCTGGTGGCGGCGCTGGAGCGAGCACTCGCGCTCGCCGAGGTGGATGGCGCCGCCGCGGCCATCCCCCAGCACCTGCACCTCGACGTGGCGGACGTTGTCGAGGTAGCGTTCGACGTAGACGCTGTCGTCGCCGAAGGCGCTGGCGGCCACGCGCGCGGCCGCCTCGAGCGCGGGCGCGAGCTCCGCCTCGGTATCGACCCGCCGCATGCCCTTGCCGCCGCCTCCGAGCGCGGCCTTGACCAGCAGCGGATAGCCGATCTCGCGTGCCGCCCGCGCGGCATCCGCCGGGCTCCCCTCGAAGCCGGGGACCACCGGCACGCCGGCGCGGCGGGCGAGCTCGCGCGCCGCGCGCTTGTCGCCCAGACGGCGGAGGGCCTCCGGGCTGGGCCCGATGAAGAGGACGCCACGGTGCGCGCACTCGATCGCGAGGTCGGCCGACTCGGCGCGGAAGCCGTAGCCGGGATGGAGGGCATCCGCGCCCGTCTTCTCCGCCGCCCCGAGCAGCCGCTCGATGTCGAGGTAGCTCTCGGCCGGCTCGGGCGGGCCGATCGCCACCGCCTCGTCCGCGAGCCCGACCCAGGGGCCGTCGCGGTCGGCTTCGGAGTAGACGGCGACCGTGGCCAGGCCGAGCTCGCGGCAGGCGGCGATCACGCGGCCGGCGATCTCGCCGCGGTTGGCGACCAGGACCTTGCGGATCACGCGCTCACTTGGCGTGCGCGGCCGCGAGCTTCCGCGTCTCCTCGATGAGCGTCTTCTTCTCCGCCGCGTCGGGAGCGTCGGGGGCGAGCTTGAGGTAGGTCTCGAAGGCCTGGGCGGAGCCGGCGTAGTCCTGGGTGAGGAGCAGGGCCATGCCGAGCTTGCGCTGCGGGCGGGGATCCGACGGGGCGGCCTCGGCCGCCTTGCGGAAGGCGGCCGCCGACCCGGCGTTGTCGCCCGCATCGGCCTGGATCTCGCCGAGCGCGAGCAGGCCTTCGACGTCGTCGGGCTTGCGCTCGAGCCCCTGGTGGATGAGGTCGACAGCCGCCTTCGTGTCGCCGCCCTCGCGCTCGATCTGGGCGAGCACGAAGTAGGGGCTCGGCAGGGTCGGCTCGAGCGCGATCAGGCTCTTGAGCGACTCCCGCGCCCTGGCCTTGTCACCGGCTGCCATCGCCTCCTGCGCGCCCTTGTATGCGGCAGCGGCCTCCTTGGAGAGCTTGACCCCGCCGACGGCCAGCTGCGCCTCCGGGGCCGCGGCGGCGGTGCTGGCCGCGTCGCCACCGCTCGCGCCGGCGCTGGCGCCGCCCATGGACACGTCGACCGTCTCGCGCGCGCCGAGCGCCAGCGTGACCGTCTGGGTCCAGTCGGGCGACCCGGCGGCGTGGACCGTGACCGTCCACCGGCCGGGCTTCATGCCGATCTGGGTGAACTTCCCCTTGGCGTCGGTCTTGAGCGCCGCCTTGGTGCCGAAGGCCTGATCCACGAGCTGCACCTCGGCGCCGGCGAGCGGCTTGCCCGACGCATCGTGTACGGTGCCCGACAGCGCGCTGGTGGTGGTGCCGGCATGGACCGGACGGGCCGCAGCCGCGGTGGCGGCCAGGAGCAGGACGATACGGGCGAGCTTCATGGCGTGGACCTCCGGGTCTCGTGTTTCGCTTCCGTGGTGAGCGCGGCGAGGAGCCGGACCGCTTCCGGGTCCTTGGCGTCGACCGCCAGGACCTCGCGCAGCAGCCGCTCCGCCTCCCGGGGCTCGCCCTGGTCGACCAGCAGCGAGGCGAGCAGGGTGCGGATCCGGGGGTTGAGCGGCTCGAGCGCGGCCGCCCGCTCGAGCTCGGTGCGGGCCTGGGCGGGCGCGCCCTGGCGGACGCGCACCAGGGCGAGCGCGACGTGGGCGGCGCCGTTGGCGGGCTGGGCGGCAAGGACGCTCTCGGCTTCGCGCTCCGAGGCCGCCGTCTCCCCCAGGCGCAGCAGCGCGGTCGCGAGGTCGACGCGCGCATCGACCCGCCCGGCATCCAGCGAGAGCCCCTCCTCGAGCGCGCTGCGGGCGCCGGCGGAATCGCCCGCGGCGAGCCGCCTGCGTCCGTCCTCGATGCGCAGGGCGGCGCGCTTGCCGGCCTCCTCGCGCTTCTGCGCCTCGCCCTCGGCGGCGGCGAAGCGGGCGAGCAGGGCCTTGGCCTCGGCCTCCCGCGCCGGGTCCGGCGCGATCAGCTGGGCCAGCGCGTAGAGGGCGTCCTTCTGCCCGGGATCGATCGCCAGCGCCTGGCGCAGCGCCTTCTCGGCGGCGGCGCGATCGCCGCGGCGCTCGTACAGGCGGGCGGCGAGGCGGGCGAGGACAGCGTCCTCGGCGAGGTCGTGGTCCCGCCCGGCGAGGAGCGATGCGGCGCCGGCCTCGTCGCCCTTGGCGAGGAGCAGGTCGAGCAGGGCGCGCCGGGCCGCCCGCTGGTCGGGGTTGCGCTCGATCGCGGACCGAAGCTCGCGCAGGGCCGCATCGGTCTCGCCGGCGTCCTTGTGGATCAGCCCGAGGAGGTAGTGGAGCTCGGGGAAGTCGGCGCCCTCGTCACGGGCGCGCTCGGCCTCGCTGCGCGCATGGATGCGGTCGCCGGCCGCCTCGAAGGCCAGGGCCAGGTCGAGCCGCGCGCGGCGGTTGTCGGGATCCCGCGCGAGCGCCTGGGACAGGGCATCGGCGGCGGCAGCGGGTCGGCCGAGCGCGAGGTAGAGGGCCCCCAGGTTGACGTAGGCGCCAGTGCGGGCGGGATCGAGCGTGAGCGTGTGGCGGTAGGCGGCGAGCGCGTCGAGGGGGTGGTCGGCCTTCTGCGAGGCCAGCGCCAGGTCGTAGGCATAGTCGGCCTCGGCCGGGGCCAGGCGCGCCGCCGCCTCGAGGTGGGGAAGCGCGTCGGCGGGACGGCCGGCGCGGGCGAGGGCAAGGCCGTACTCGTGGAGCACGAGTGGATCGGACGGAGCCAGGCGGGCGGCATCGTCGAGGGCGCGGAGCTGTCCCGCGTGCTCGCCCAGGCGGCCGAACGCGGCGGCCAGGAAGAGCCGAGCCCGGGCATCCGCGGGCGGCTGGAGTGCCGCCCGGTCGAGGGTATCGCGAGCCGCCGGGCGACCGAGCCGGAGCTGCGCCAGGCCGAGCCAGGTGAGCCCCTCCGCCGATCCGGGATCGGGCCCGAGGAGGGTCTCGACCTGAGCGAAGTCGCCGCGAGCAAAGGCCGCCTGGACCTGTTCCAGGGAGCTCGTCGAGGAGAGCGCTAAGAGGACGGAAAACGCCGCCGGAAGCATCGACCCCATGCTATCACGCGGCTGCCGCGCTTCGGCGGTCGCGAAGCGGGCTCTTCGATCCGGGAGGAAGGCGGCGCCGATCGCCGCCTTCCTCCCGGGAAGGGAAGGGCTCTAGAAGAAGTAACGTCCGGCCAGCCGGATCTGGCGCGGAGTCTGGAAGTTGGTCGGATCGCCGAAGACGATCGTGCCCCGGCTGCGGCTGCGCACCGCGGTGACGGTATCGGCGTTGAAGAGGTTGAAGACGTCCGCGATCAGGCCGAGGTGGCCATAGCCGACCTTGAACTCCTTCTCGACCTTGAGGTCGAGCTGCTGGAAGTTCTGCAGCCGGTGGTTGCCGAGCCGCTCGACGTCGATGGTCACCGGGCCGCCGCGCAGGGCGACGAGCTTGCCGGTGGCCGGGTCGACGGCGGCGGTGATCTGCTGCTGCTGCGTGAACGGGGCTCCCGACTGGAAGAGATAGAAGCCGCTCACGTTGATGCCCCAGCGCGCCTGGTAGAGGCCCTGGAACTTGAGCTGGTAGGGGCGGTTGCTCTCGAGGTTGCCGAAGGCGTTGATGAGCGAATCGGGGCGGTTGTAGAGCGCGGAGATCGAGGTGCTGGCGCCGAAGCTCGTCCCGATCAGCCCGGCGGAGCGGCTGATGACGAAGGAGCCGAGCGCCTGCCAGCGGTTCGAGAGCCGCTTGTTGGCCGTGATCTCGAGCGCCCGGTACTCGCGCTTGGCCGACGACGGGTTGGTGATGAAGAGCTGGTTCGGCGTGCCCGGGATGGGATCGGAGATCACGTACACCTGTCCGCCCGGAAGGGTCTCGATCGTCTTCCCGGTCTCGTCGACGAGGTGGTCGGGCTTGACGGTGTAGTTGAGGAAGCGGAATCCCTTGGCGACCTCGACGTCCTCCGGGATCCGGTGCTCCTGCTTGTCGATGAAGCTGACCCCGATGGAGAAGTTCTGGATCGCCTCGCGCTCCACGCCGACGATGAACTCGTCCCCGACCGGCAGCTTGAGGTTGGGGTCGATGCGGGTGTTGGCGGCGCCGAACTCGGTGAAGGGAACGCTCGAGAACTTCGCGCCCGGAGCGCACAGGGTGCCGTCATCGGCCGGACCGCCACAGACGATGAAGCCCTTGCCGGAGATCGCGTTCGGGTTGACCGAATCGAAGTACTGGACGATGTCGGCGCCGACCAGGCGCGAGTAGGAGAAGCGGATCGCGCTCTTGCCGTCGCCGGAGGGGTCGAAGCTGACCCCGAGCCGGGGCGAAAGGTCGTTGGTCTTGACCACGGTCGCCGCCGAGAAGCTGTTCCCGTTCGCATCCTTCTGATCGGGGAAGCCGCCGGTGTTGTGGTCGTAGCGCAGGCCGAGGTTCATCGTGACCCGGTTCTTGATCGTCCACGTGTCCTGGGCGAAGCCGCTCTCCCGGTGCAGCCGATCCTTGAGGGTGGTGGGGCCGATGGTGTAGACGTACGTCGGCGTGTTGATGCCATTCAGGCCGGTGTCGTAGTAGTAGAGCCCCTGGTTGACCGAGAAGCCGCGCTCGGAGTTCGAGGCCTCGTACTCGAAGCCGAACTTGAAGTCGTGGTTCCCGCCCTTGCCCTCGAGGTAGTGCGACAGCGACCCCTGGACCTGGTTGCGCTTGCGCGGGTTCAGGTCGACGATGCCGGCGCTGCCGTTGACGATCCCGGTCTGGATGTTGAGGTGGATCGGCTCGTCGTTCTTCGGCCGCAGGTTGAAGGTGTTGTGGGGGAACGCGGCGCGGACCTGGAGGTATGTCTGCGGTGAGAAGGTCGAGGTGTACTCGAGGTTGGGGGTTGTCTCGTGGCCGTCCTGCGTCCGGGTGGTCTCCACGGAGTGGAAGGCGTCGGCGCCGCGGTTGTCGAGGTCACGGGAGTCGTAGTTGAGCGAGCCGACGAGCTTGTTCTTCGGGTTGAGCTGCCAGGTCAGCTTGCCGTAGCCCAGGTTCTGGTTGGTGTTCGCCGGAACGGCGAAGCCGACGACCTGGGTGTCGGTGTCGATGTAGTTGTAGGAGCCGAAGAACCAGATGTGGTCCTTGGAGATCGGGCCGCCGAGGTTGCCCTGGGTGTCGATCTTCTTCTTGAGCTTGTTCGGGGTCAGGTTCGGGAAGCGCTTGGTGATGGCCTGACCGTTCGTGGACACGAGGCCCTTGGCGTTGTAGAAGGCGTTCGCCTCGCCGGAGAGGTTGTTGCCGCCCGACTTGGTGACCGAGTTCACGACCGCGCCGGAGGCGTCTCCGTACTCGGCCTTGTGGCCGCCGGTCTCGACCTGGATCTCCTCGAGGTTGTCGAAGTTGAACGAGACCTGCTGCGTCCCGACCACCGGGTCGGTGACGTCGACGCCGTCGAGCTGGAGCGCGTTGCCGCGCTCGGTCGAGCCGTGGACGGTCGCGGCGCCGCCGACGCCGTCATCGGCCGCGCCGGGCGTGAAGCGGATGACCGAGTTCAGGCTGCGGTTCGACGGCAGGCTGCTCAGCATCTCCTTGGTGAAGTTCGTGCCGATCTTGGTCGCTTCCTTGTCGACGATCGGCGTGCCCTCGACGGTGGTCGAGATGCCGAGCTTCTGGACCTCCATCGTCACCGGGACTTCCAGGGTCTGGTTCACGAGCAGCCGCCCGGTCACCTCCGTGGTCGCGAAGCCCTGCATCTCGACCTTCACGGTGTAGGTGCCGGCGTCGAGGAGAGGGAAGCGGAACTCGCCCCTCTCGTTCGTGGTCTGGCTGAGGTTCTTCTGGATGAACTGGGGGCTGTTCACGGTCACGGTCGCCCCGGGCAGGACCCCCCCGTCCTTGTCCTTGACAACGCCCTTGATCACGCCCCGGACGCTGCCTTGCGCACCGATGGGAAGGGCGAAACCGAGGACGAGCAATGCGAGAAGAAAGCGGCTAGAAATGCGCGCCATTCAATGCCTCCAATGATTTGGGGATGGGGAGTCCGGGTCGGTTCACTCCGCTCCTGCCGGTGGATTATATAATCTTCTGCCTGCAATTCAAGAGGCGGCTGCCCCTTGAGCGTCTCGCTTTCGCGGCCTCCTGCTCGACTCTTCGCGCGGCCCTCCGAGCGGGCGGCGAGGCCGGCCCCCCACCGGGACCTCTTCGAGGCCCGAAGACAGGCCATCCGCGCTCCGGTTTTCATCAGGATGGATCCAAGATCCAAGAAGCGTGGAGGTGCTCGCCGCATCCCTGATCCTGCTATCCTCGGAGCGATGACGACCACTCCTGCCGCCGCCCTGACCGCCTTCCTGGCACTTCTCTCCACGAGCCCCGATCCCGCGCTTCCGGAGCGCTGGCAGCAGTGGCTCGGCCACGACGTCGCCGTCATCATCTCCGCCGAGGAGAAACGGATGTTCCTCGATCTCACCACCGACGAGGCGCGCGAGCGCTTCGTCGACAAGTTCTGGCAGGTGCGCGACCCCATCCCCGGGACCAAGGTGAACGAGTTCAAGGAAGAGCACATGCGGCGGCTCGCCTACGCCGACGAGCAGTTCGGACGCGACGGCACCCGTCCCGGATCGCGCTCGGCTCGCGGCCGCATGTACATCCTCTTCGGCGAGCCCCAGGATCGCCGCTTCTTCCATTCCAGCGCCTACGGGCTCTACCCCGCCGAGCTCTGGTTCTACCAGACGCCCAAGGACATGGCCGCGGGGTTGCCATCCTTCTTCTATCTCCTCTTCTTCAAGCCGCGCGGGGTGGGCGACTACAAGCTCTACAGCCCGGTCGGCGACGGCCCCGACGCCCTCGTCGGCGGCTTCGCCACGAGCCTCAACCGCAACAGCGCGCTGTCCGCCCTGAAGGAGATCGACCCCGAGATCTACCGCGCATCGATCTCGCTCGACCCCGGGTCCGGCGCCGATTACGACACCGGCAGCATCGACCTCTCCTCCGAGCTCCTGCTGGCCAAGATCGCCAACCTGCCCAACACCCTGGCCGAGACCCGTTACCTGCCGCGCTACTCCCAGACCGAGAAGGGCGAGGTCAAGACGACCATCACCTACTCGCAGTTCCAGCTCGATCCGCTGGTCCTCGCCGAGGCCGACGCCGATGGCGTCACCGGCATCGACTACGAGGTCCTGGTGCCTCCGGACGACCTCGGTCTCGACGTGCAGGGGGGCAACCTGACGGCCGGCTTCGAGCTCTACGTCGTCGTCCGCGACGGGCAGGGACGCACCATCACCCAGCGCACCGAGCCGGTGACGATCAACCTCGCCCGCGAGCTCGAGGCCCAGGCGCTGAGCGCGCCCTTCGCCATCCAGGGCCGCGTGGGTCTCGTCCCGGGCAGCTACGAGGTGAGCTTCCTGCTGCGCAACCGCCAGACCGGGCAGTTCGGTGTCGGCAACGAGAAGGTCGTGGTGCCCGAGGTGGGAGAGAATGCTCCCGCGGCGACCGAGCTGTTCGGCTTCCTGCTCGGCTTCCACGCCGAGCCGCTCGGCGACGCGTCCGCGTCCGCGAGCCCGTTCGCGGCGGGCAGCTTCCGCGTCTTCCCCGCCCGCGGCGGCCAGATCGGCCTGGACGAGACGCCCTGGGTCTCGGCGCGCCTGCGTTACCCGCGCGGTCCCGACGGACCCCCCAAGCTGATCAAGACGGTCACGCTCCTGCGCAAGGGCCAGGAGGTGTGGGGCTACATGGGGTTCCTGTCGCCCAACCCGGCCTTCGACGGCGGGGTGCTGACCATCGCCGAGGAGCTTCGCCTCGGGGACGCCGCGGGGGCATCGGCCTCGGCATCGGCCGCGGGTTCGGCTCCGGGCGGCGAGAAGGCCACGATCGCGCCGGGTGAGTACGAGCTGCTGCTGCGCATCCAGGGTCGCGAGGGGAACACCCTGGCGGAGCGGCGCCAGCCTCTCCTGCTGGTCGAGAAGGGGCCGGCGCGGGCCTGGTCGCTCGCGCGCGAGAGCCGGCGTGCGGGCATGCGCCAGGAGCTCGCCCGCCAGTACCTGGTCCGCGGCGAGCGGCCGCGGGCGGCACGGGAGCTCGAGCTGGCGGCCGATGAGGAGAAGGCGGCGAGCAACCGGCTGCAGATCGCGGCGCTCCTGCTCGACATGGGCGAGGCCGAGCGCGCATCCAAGATCGCGATCCCGATCGCAGCCTTCCCCGACGCGCCGCCCCTGGCTCACGTCTACGCCGCCGCCAGCCTGGCGATGAGGGACCGTCCGGCCGAGGCGGCGGTCGAGTACGAGAAGGCGCTGTCGACGCAGGGCGACAAGCCGGAGGTCGCGCTGCTCAATGCGCTCTGCGAGTGCTACGGCCGCTCGGGAAAGAAGAAGGAGGCGCGCGACTGCTTCGGCCGCTCGCTGCTGCTGTCCCCCGAGCAGCCCGCGGTGAAGAAGGCGCTGGCCGGCCTCGGCGGGTGAGCGGACGCCCGGTCCCGCTCGGCTGCGGCGTCGTAGCCTTCGCGATCACCGCGCCGGAGCTGGAGCCGGAGCCGACTCCGCTCGAAGCGCTTCCTCCAGCAGCTCCTGCAGCGCCGGCGTCGGACCGTCCCGCGCGATGGCCTCGCGGAAGGCGCGCGCGGCGCCGCCCGGGTCGCCCGCGGCGAGCAGGGCCAGCCCGAGGTTGGCGTGGACGGCGCCGTTCTTCGGCCCCAGCCGGATCGCCTCCTCGTAGACCCCGATGGCTTCCCCGGCGCGCCCCTCGCGATAGAGCCTGAGGCCCTCGCGGTTCAGCGTGCCGATCTTGCCCTCGGTATGATCGGCGCGGTCACGCGACTCCTGGAGGGCGTGGAAGCGATCCAGCGCCGCCTGCGCCTCGGCGTCGCGGCCGAGGTCGGCGAGCAGGGTGCCGATCTCGTAGTAGGCGGGGGCGAGCTCGGGATCGAGCCTCACGGCTTCCTTCAGTGCAGCGAGCGCCTCCGGCTGCCGCCCCGTCCGGGCCAGCGCGGTGCCGAGCTTGTGGTGGGTCTCGGCCTCCGAGGGGTCGAGCCGCGCCGCCACCTCGAGCGGCGCGATCGCTTCCGCGGGGCGGTTGAGCGCGAGCAGCGTCGCCCCGAGACGGCGATGCGGGCGCGGATCGCCCGGGAACCACTCCGCCCCGTGGCGGTAGACCTCGCTGGCCAGCGCCAGGTCGCCCGCCGACTCGAGGGCGTGGCCGTGCTCGAGCAGGAAGGCCGGGTCGCGCAGGCCGAGGCGCTCGCCCTCGGAGTACTCCGCCGCCGCCTCGCGGTAGCGCTTGGTGTAGTAGAGCACCCGCCCGAGGGCCCCGTGCGCGGTCGCCGAGGCCGGGTCGAGGACGAGGGCGGCACGGACGTCGGCCTCGGCCAGCGCCGTCATCCGCGCCCGCACCAGCAGCGACGCCTTGGCGAGCCGTGCCGGCACCGAGTCGCCGCAGGCGATCGAGGCGTCGAGCAGGCCGAGCGCCTCGTCCTCGCGCCCGAGCGCCATCTCCACCCGGCCTCCCTCGAGCAGGGCGATGGGGCTCTGCGGGGCGAGGTCGAGGGCCACCGCCAGCGGCTCGAGCGCATCGGCGGCGCGGCCGTCGCGGCGCAGCAGCGCCCCGAGCTCGATCCAGGCCGGCACGAACTCCGGGTCCCGTCCGGTGAGGCGCAGGAGCGCGGCCTCGGCCGCAGGCCTATCGCCCTTCTCGTCCAGGAGGAGCGCCGTGGTCAGCGAGGCCTGGGACGCCTGCGGTGACCCGCGCGCGGCCCCGGCTCCGGTCCCGGGAACGGGAGCGGCGAGGAGGAGGGCGGCGGCCGTCGCGAGGACGGCCGCCGCCCCGTGGTACCGAAGCGCTGCCGCTGTTACCAGATGAGCCGGGCAGCGAGGCGGACGGTCCGCGGGTCGAAGAGGTCGAGCGGCGCGCCGAAGCGGTTGGAAGCGGCCGCGGTGCTGGGGTCGCCCACGGTGCGGGTGCGGACGTCGACCGGGGTGTCGATGTTGAGCAGGTTGAAGACGTCGAGGATGCCGGAGAGGCGCGCCGGCCCGAGACGGAACTCCTTCTCCACGCGCATGTTCAGCTCATGGATGGGGTCCAGCCGGTGGCTGCCGCGGGGCTCGGCGAAGATGGTGACCGGCTGCGAGTTGACCACCGCCACGCGCGCCGTCCGGGTGTAGGGCGTGCCGGAGATGAACTGGTAGAAGCCGCCGAGGTTCACGCCCCAGGGCCCCTGGTAGGTGCCGTTGATCTTGAACGCGTAGGGACGCGAGAGCTGGAGGTTGCCGAAGGCGTTGATCAGGTTGTTGGGGCTGCCGAAGATGCCGGAGATCGACGAGCTGTCGTTGAAGTCGGTGCCCAGGAGCCCGGCCGAGCGGCTGACGACGAAGGAGCTCATCATCTGCCACTTGTTCGACATGCGCTTGCTGACGATGAGCTCGAAGGCGCGGTACTCGCGCTTGGCGATCGAGGGGTTGGTGATGATCTGCTGCGAGTCGGTGATGGGGTCGAAGACCGTGATCTGCTTGTCGGGGATGGTCTCCACGACCTGGTTCTGGTCGTTGACCCGCTCGTCGCCGCGGATGGTGGTCGTGCGCGGCGCGAACTGGCGCAGCTCGACCGTCTCCGGCAGGCGCTTCTCGCGCCGCTCGATGTAGTTGGCGCCGAAGGAGAAGTTGCTGAACACCTCGCGCTCGACGCCGACCGAGTACTCGTCGGTCAGAGGCGTGCCGAAGTTGGGGTCTATGGTCGTGGTCGAGGCGCCGAACTCGGCCAGCACGTCGCTGAACTTCTGGCCCGGCGCGCAGACGCCCTGATCGGCCGGACCGCCGCAGACGATGTGGAGCTGGCCGGAGATGGCGTTGGGGTTGATGCCGCTGAAGTACTGGGTGATGTTGGCGCCGACGATGCGGGAGTAAGCGGCGCGGATGGCGCTCTTGCCGTCGCCGGTGGGGTCGAAGGCAAGACCGATGCGGGGCGACCAGTCGCTGAAGTCGGCGACGTCGTTGACGGCGGCGATGGTCTGGCCGTTGGCGCCGGTCTGGGTCGGGAAGAGCGACTTGTTCTTGTCGAAGCGGACGCCGGCGTTGACGGTCAGGCGGTTCTTGATCGTCCACGAGTCCTGGGCGTAGAAGCTGGCGCGGTGGATGGCGTCCCGCTCGGCCGGGTCCTGGACGGTGTAGACGTAGGTCGGGATGCTGGCCGCGCCGGCGCCGCCGGTGTCGTAGTAGAAGAGGCCCTGCTGGGCGGTGAAGTCGCGGAACTCGCTCGAGTTCTCGTACTCGAAGCCGAACTTGAAGTCATGGTTCCCGCCGAGGAAGTTGTCCTGGTAGTGCGAGAGCGAGCCGACGAACTGCTTGCGCTTGCGCTTGTTGATGTCGAGGCGGCCGTCGCTGACCTCCTGGCGTCCGGTGTCGAGGTTGAAGTGCGCCGGCTCGCCGTTCTTCGGGATGAGGTCGAAGTTCTCGTCGACGAAGGCGGCGCGCCCCTGGACGTAGGTGGTGGGGTTGAAGGTCCCGGTGTACTCGAACTGCGGCGTCCAGCCGTGGCCGGTCTGGCTGCGGGTCGACTCGGGCGGGACCAGGCTGCCGGCGCCGCGGTTGTCGCGGTCGAGCGAGTCGTAGTTGACGAAGCCGACGACCTTGTTCTTCGGCGTCGGCTGCCAGGTGAGCTTGGCGAAGCCGAGGTTGGTGTTGCGGTTGGAGAGCTCGGGGAAGCCGGAGACGACGTCGTCGCGGTCCTGGTAGCCGTAGGAGCCGAAGAACCAGATCTTGTCCTTGATCACGGGACCGCCGAGCTGGCCCTGGGTGTCGATGAACTTCTTGATCTGGTTGGGCGTCAGGCCGAAGGTGTTCTTGATGTCCTGGCCGTTCTTCGAGGTCAGGCTCTTGCCCTCGTAGTAGATGTTGCCCTCGCCGGAGAGCTTGTTGCCGCCCGACTTGGTGACCGAGTTGACGACCGCGCCGGCGAACTGGCCGTACTCGGCGCTGTGGCCGGCGGTCTCGACCTGGATCTCCTCGATGTTGTCGAAGTTGAGCCCGGCGAGCTGGGTCCCGACGGTGGGGTCGGTGACGTCGACGCCGTCGACCTGGAGGGCGTTGCCGCGGACGCTGGCGCCGTTGACGGTGACGATGCCGCTGTCGGCGGTGTCCTCGGAGGAGCCGGGGGTGAACTTGAGCACCGAGTTCACCGAGCGCCCGGAGGGGATGTTCTGGAGGACCTCCTGGGTGAAGTTCGTGCCCAGCTGGGAGGCGCGCTTGTCGACCACCGGCGACGACTCGACGGTGATCGTCTTGCTCACGCCCTCGGGCTCGAGGATGACCGGGATGTCGAGGGATTGACCGAGGAGCAGGCGGATCCCGGTGGTGCTGCCGGTGGCGAAGCCATGCAGCTCGACCTTCACCTCGTAGATGCCCGGGTCGAGCAGCGGGAACCGATACTCACCCCGGTCGTTGGTCGTGGTGGTCGCGTTCTTGATGATGTACGAGGGACTGTTGATGGTGACCGTCGCGCCGGGCAGGACGGCGCCATCCTTGGACTTGACCGTGCCCCGGATCACGCCGCGCAGCTGCTGGGCGTGAAGGGACGCACTGGCGAGCAACGCGCACAGCGCCAGGGCGGTGCGGAAGCGAATGCGAACCATTGTCTTTCCCTCCCAGTATTCTTTTCTCTTGGAACGAGTCCCACCTGCCGGGCCTCCGGCGGGCGCGGTTGGGTCGAAAGTTGAGGCATTATATAGGCGCGATGAACCCCTTCAACATCCGGAAGGAGCACTCCATGTCGCGTCGGCTCGGATCCTGTCTCGCACTCGCCATCTGTTTCTTGGATATTGGATCCGTCCTGGCGAAGGACAAGCCTCCGGCGGGCGAGAAACCGGCCTCGGAGATGAGCGCCAAGGAGCTCCACGACTGGCCGACGACCGAGGTCGTCTACCTCCTGCGCGACGCGGAGCGCCAGAAATGGGGCGAGCTCAAGGGGGACGACGAGCGCCGCGCCTTCATCGAGGACTTCTGGGCGCGCCGCGATCCCGACCCGAGCACGCCGCAGAACGAGTACCGCGACGAGATCGCCCACCGGGTGACGGAGGCGAACCGCCTCTTCCACGAGGGCCGGGCGGGCTGGTCCACCGATCGGGGCCGCATCCTGATCACCTTCGGACCGCCGCTCGACGTCACCGAGGACTCGGCCGGAACCGTCCTGGAGAAGCCCCGGTACACCAACGACAAGCCGCAGCCCGGGAGCGTGGGTGCTATCCTCGAAGAGAACGGCCCCGACGGTGGCCAGTCCAGTCGCAGCACCACGCAGGGGCGGATCACCTGGACCTACGGCAGCCTGCCCGGCTGGGAGCTCCCGGCCAACCTCAAGCTCGTCTTCGAGAACAACTCCTCGGGCTCGTACCGGCTGACGACACCGGTCGCCATCAACTGGGAGAAGTACAGCGGGCCGCTCGGGGCGATGCCGGTCACGCATATGTCCGGCCTCCCGCAACCGTCGAAGGGCAAGGACGTCAAGGAGAGCAAGGAGGGGAAGTCGAGCGGCGGCAAGGCCAAGGATGAGGAAGGCGCCAAGCGGCGGGAGCTGCTCATGACCGCGCTGCAGTCGCCGGCCACGGGCGGCGGCATCGAAGCGCAGCCGCTGTTCTTCCCGGCGGCTCCGGGCAAGGTCCTGGTGGTGGTCCCCCTCCGCTTCGATCCCGCCCTCACCGCTGGAGCGCAGGACCTGGTCCTGATCGCCGGCGTCGCCCCGGCCGCGGAGGACAAGCTCGTCCACGCCGCGGGCATGCCGTTGCGCCGGGAGGGCAAGCTGCCGGCCGCGCCCTCCTTCGAGGTCGGCCTCGATCCGGGCAGCTACCGCCTGGCGCTGGCGCTCGAGGACCCGAGCGCCCCGGCGGCACGCGCCTCGTTGACCGTGCCCCTGACCGTGCCCAGCTTCGACGGCGGACCTTTGCGCCTGTCGAGCGTCGTCGTGGCGCGCAAGGTCGACGTCCAGAGCTCGGGCGACGTCAAGCTCGACCAGCTCATCGACGGGATCGCGATCGGCAACATCAGCCTCGACGCCAGCGCCGGCAACCGGGTCGCGAAGGACTCCATGCCGGAAGCGGTCTTCTTCCTCAGCGGGGCGAAGGCCGACCCGCAGACCGGTGCCCTCGACGTCGCCGCCAGCTACCGCATCCTGGGGGCCGGAGACAAGGAAGTCGGCAAGTTCCCGGTCCAGGCGGTGACCGGCGCAGTGACCTCGCAGCCGCTCCCGATCCAGGGGTTTGCGCCGGGCGACTACCGCCTCGAGATCAAGCTCGAGGACCGCAAGGGCGGCAGCTCGGTGACCGACAGCGTTGGCTTCCGCATCGAGTAGACCGCGGCTCGACCTGCGCGGCGGCGCGCCCGTGCTCCGGCTCGTGCTCGCCTTCGCCTTTGCCTTTGCCTCCGGACTTGCCTTCGCCGCCGCCGGGGACACGGCCGGAGGCGGGGGCGGGCCTCGCTTCGAGGACGTCACCGCGGCCTCGGGACTGGTCTTCCAGCACAGCAACGGCGCGTCCGCGGAGAAGTACTTCCCCGAGACCATGGGCGCGGGGGTGTGCCTGTTCGATGCCGACGGCGATGGCCGGATCGACGTCTACCTGGTCGACGGCGGCCCGCCGGTGAAGGACGGCGCTTTCCCCCCGGGCCCGCCCGATCGCCTGTTCCGCAACGTCAGCCCTCCGGGCGGGCCGATCCGCTTCGAGGACGTCACCGCCGCCTCCGGCCTCGGCGACCGCGGCTACGGCATGGGCTGCGCCGTCGGAGACTTCGACAACGACGGCGACGAGGACCTCTACGTCACGAACTACCTCGGCAACACGCTGTGGCGCAACGACGGCAAGGGGAAGTTCACCGAGGTCGGCGAGACGGCCGGAGTCCGCTGCGGGCGGTGGTCGACGAGCGCCGCCTTCGGCGACTTCGACCAGGACGGCCTGCTCGACCTCTACGTCGCCAACTACGTCGATTTCACCATCCGCAACAACAAGTACTGCGGCGACCTGTCGCGCGGGCTGCGCTCGTACTGCCACCCCGACGTCTATGACGGTGTCGCTCCGGCGCTGTATCACAACCTGGGCGGCGGCCGCTTCCGCGACGTCGCCCAGGAGGCGGGCGTCGCGCTCACCTCCGGCAAGGGGCTGGGCGTCGTCCTCGCCGACCTCGACGGCGACGGCCTCATCGACATCTATGGCGCCAACGACTCGACCATCCACTACCTCTTCCACAACCTCGGCAAGATGACGTTCAAGGACCTCTCGCTGCTCTCCGGCGCCGGCTTCGACGCGAATGGCCGCGCCCTGGCCGGGATGGGGGTCGACGCGGGCGACACCGACGGCGACGGCGCGCCCGAGCTCTTCGTCACCAACCTCGACCTCGAGACCAACACCCTCTACCACAACAATGGCGCCGGCCGCTTCCGCGACGTCACCGGCGAGGCGGGCCTCGCCCTCCCCGGGCTCCTCAACGTCGGCTTCGGGACCGTCTTCGCCGACGTCGATCAGGACGGCGACCTCGACATCGTCATCGTCAACGGCCACATCATCGACAACGTCGAGAAGTTCAAGGACAGCGTCACCTACGCCGAGCCGCCGCAACTCTTCGTCAACGACGGCAGGGGCAAGTTCGAGGACGTCTCCGCGGGGGCAGGGCCCTTCTTCTCGCGGCGCATCGTCGCCCGTGGCCTCGCTGCCGCCGACCTCGACGGCGACGGGGACCTCGACCTGGTGCTGACGACCAACGGCGGCCCCGCGTACGTGCTCGAGAACCGCACCCAGGGAGGCCACGCTCTGCTGGTCAAGCTCCGTGGCACGCGATCGAACCGCGACGGTTTCGGCGCCCGTCTGACGCTCGAGATCGGAGGAGGTGGCGCGAGTTTCGGCACCGGCAACGGTACTGGCACCGGCACCCGCGCAGGCCCCGGCGCCCCCGCCGCCGCTCCTGCCGAGGCTCCCGCCAGCGCTCCGCGCAAGCTGGTCCGCGACTGCAAGAGCTCGTCGAGCTACCTCTCCCAGGGTGACTCACGTGTCCACTTCGGTCTCGGCGACGCGGCACCGGGAAAGCTCACGGTGCGCTGGCCCAGCGGCGGCACGTCGGTCATCGATGGCCTCCATCCTGACGAGCAGGTGGTGATCGAGGAGGGCAAGGGGATCGTGTCCCGGTCACCTCTGGCGCCGCCCGCTGCGCGTGCGCGATCGCCTCTCGGCAGCCCACCCGTGAAACCCTGACCGGCCTGTCTCGTTCTCCGGGTTTGGGGCTTGGGCGCCAGCCACTCCCCATACAAGATGCCCTACCCGCGTCGTTTCCAGTAGGCCGGTGTGCGATACGGTCTTGCCAATAACCTGTTTCGCATCGATGTCGCTCTCTGACATCGGTGCGAAACAGGTTGGCCGCGCCGGCAGGCGTCGTGCACGTGAGTACGCGCCATCTCTCACCGTACGAGCACAGTCGTACGCCGCGAGCCGGCCGAAGGCCGCGAGCCTGCCCGCGCCCGAAGGCCGCGAGCCTGCCCGCGCCCGAAGGCCGCGAGCCTTGCCCGCGCCCGAAGGCCGCGAGCCCGCCGCGGTCGCGCCGAAGGCCGCGAGCCGTCGCGCCTACCGCGCCCGCGCGCCCCCCACATCCCGCTCCGCCCGCGCCAGCATCTCACGCGCCGGCGCGAAGCCAGGGTCGATCTCGATCGCCTTGCGCAGCAGCGCGATCGCCTCCTGCGCCTGGCCACTTGCTCGCAGCAGGGCGGCGAGGTTGACCAGCGGCTTGATGTCGTCGGGATCGGCGGCGATCGCCGCGCGGTACTCCGCGACGGCGTCCTCCACGCGGCCGCCCTGCTCGGCCAGCAGCGCCAGGTTGTAGTGGGCGACCGGCACCTTGGGATTGAGCTTGACCGCCTCGCGCAGCTCGCTCTCGGCGCCGGTGAAGTCGTGCATGCGCAGCAGCAGGCCGCCGACCTTCGCGTGCAGGATGGACACCTCGGGACTGAGGGCGATCGCCTTGCGGTAGGAGGCCAGCGCCTCGTCGAGGCGCCCGGTCGAGCCGAGGAGGTCCGCCCGCTGCGCGAGCGCCTCGCCGTGGCGCGGGTCGAGGGCGATGGCGGCGTCGAAGGCGGCGAGGGCGCCCTTCGGGTCGCCGGTCTTCACCAGGGCCAGGCCGAGCTGGTAGCTCGCGAGCGGGTAGCGGGGGTTGAGCGCGAGGACGCGCCCGAACTCCGTCCTGGCCTCGGCGGCCGCCGGTGGCTTCTCCTCCATGAGCGCGAAGCCGAGGAGGAAGCGCGCGTCGGGGAAGTTGGGCTCGTCGGCGATGAGCTCGCGCAGGCGGGCGATGCCTTCCGCGCGGTTGCCCTTGTCGATCAGGCGGCGCGAGTCGACCAGGGCCTCGGCGACGCCGATGGTGTCCTTGGGGTCGGCGCCGGTGGCGGTCGCGGATGCGCCGCCGCCGCCGAGGTAGCCGAGCGCGGCCAGCTTCTCCACCGCCTCGGCGTCCGGGGCGCTGCCGGTCAGCGGCGGCCCCATGCCGGCCACGAGGTCGTCGAGGCGTCCGCGCAGCCTCTCGACCTCGGCCGGCTGCCCGGATGCGAGGTCGTGCTCCTCGCCGGCGTCGTGGGCCAGGTCGTAGATCTCGGGGCGCGGCGCGGCGACGAACTTGGTCGGCCCCTCGGTCAGCGCGCGCAGCTCGGCCCAGCCGAAGTGCAGGTGGCCGAACATCGACTCGGAGTACGCCGGCCGGAGCTGCTCCTCGCGCCCGCCCCCGAGCAGCGGAGCGAGCGAGGCCCCGTCGAGGCGCGCCGGAAGAGGCAGGTGAGCGAGGGTCAGGAGGGTGGGCGCGAGGTCGACGGAGCGGGCGGGGGCGTCGATGACGGCGGGATGCCTGGCGCCCCCGAGCGCGGTGAGGACGAGGGGGACGTGGAGCGTGCTCTCGTAGAGGAAGATGCCGTGGGTCGACTCGCCATGGTCGCCGAGGCCCTCGCCGTGGTCGCCGATCACCGCCAGCAGTGTGTCCTCGCCGCGTCCACTGGCGCGCAGCGCCGCGACGAGCTGTCCGAGGCAGCCGTCGGCGAAGGCGATCTCGCTTTCCAGCACATTGGGATCCTAAGCTTAGAATTCCACGTGGACAAGTTGTCG
>JADMIO012752945.1_pt1 | contig 19715 bp, 14 predicted proteins | sample 8958161 | NCBI WGS metagenome assembly JADMIO01 (sample SAMN16585339, study PRJNA669376) | soil metagenome | isolation source: Crop rotation soil | place: USA: Cullars Rotation, Alabama | collected 2011
CTTTCCCTTCCATCGGGCAGATTCCCGATCACGATCGATTGGCCGGGATCTGTGCGGTCATATTCATCCACCGCTCCAATTGAAAGTCCGCGAAGGGACGTAGGGTCTGCGCATGAACCCCAACTGCCAAAGGCCCCTGCGTTCGGAAGAGAAGGATCGTAGATAAAAGAATCAGCAATACAGAATCCGTTTTTTTCACTGAGAACTGCCGGTGCCCCGATCGAACCATCTGCATTCTCGTAATACAGGCCGAACATTGCGAAAGGGAAGTGGAAGTGCCCATGTGCAGCGTGGAAAACGAATGCCCCAGCTACCGGAACAGTGCGAACGAGAGTCCACCGCCCAGACTGAAATGAATAAATCTGCTGGTAACCTTGATAGTTGCCGGAGGCAGGATTATAGACGGGCTGAATTGCAAGTGGACCTGAACCGCCGTTAAAGGTGTCGTGTGTATAACGGAATTCCCTCGCCGAACCGGTGCCCACGACCGAGATCAATGCCGCCGGAATAACCTCGCTCAGATCAGGAAAATTCGTTGTGGTGCCTGAAGATTGAGCAGTAAAATTTACTCCAGTAACATTTGCACCATTCAAAGCGACTGAACGGTTAGCCGGGGTAAAGGAGGTCGCTGTTTTGCTTGGCGTGACAGTATAACTCCCGTTGGGAAGCCCTGTGAAACTGTAAGCTCCAGAACTGTTCGCCGTAGCTGTTCGCGTCTGCGGTCCAACCAGGGAAAGCAGCGTTCCATTCCCGAGTGAGGTCGGAGTTACGCTGCCCGAAATCGAGTAAGTTTGAGGAATTGCACTAGCCGCAAAGTTTGCGACTTGATCCGCACCGCTCAGAGTTACGTTTGCCGATGAAGGGGTGAAAGTGAATCCAGATTTGCCCGGAGTCACAGTATAAGTACCGTTAGGCAGCCCAGTTAAAGAATAATTGCCGGAAGAATCCGCAGTTGTTGTTCGTAGCGTAACTCCGTTTTGAGTCAAAACAACCGATGTCCCTGAACCGTCGGCGATGGGCGTAATTGACCCGGAAATATTATAGGTAGGACCTAACACGGTAGCCGGCAGAATCTCCACCACACTTAAATTAAACCGATCGTTTGTCGGAGCGGTATCGCTGATGAAAACCTGAGCGCCAGCAACCGCCGTCGGGCTATTCTGCTGCTGAACCCACCATGTGTCACCCACTGTAGCCAGAAACGATTGCAACACTGTTTGATTTGCTCCAGGCGTCCGAGCGACTGCCCGGTCCCAATCATTCCCCACTCCAAAGACCCACGAGCCATCTCGTGTCGTGATCAGGGATGCTGAAGGCGCTCCCGAAGTCGCACTGGCTTTGGCGATGTTCCCGATAGCTCCCGATCCATTAAGCCCTGTGGAATCCGCACCAGTAAACGAGACAACGCCAATAAATGCAGGAACACTTTGAGAAAGATTGGCCGTGACTGTTACATTCGCAAGCGGATTGGCCGAAAAGGCGCGCCAGATTTCCGCTGTTCCAAGCTGTGCATTTGCTCTTTGAACGAGAACCCAGGTCAAATTGCCCCCCGTGACACTGCTGGCGATCATGCCGGACGATTTTGCGTCCGTAGCAACGAAAGCAAGCAATAGTTCGCTGGCAGAGCTTGTGGCGAAGGTAGGCGTGGCGATTGTACTTGCCGATGTTGAACGGCCAGTCGAGCGATTAACATCTATTGCGAGAGCACCGAGTGCGTTTTTGGAGGAGGACAGAAGTGCAAACGACGAAACGAGCAATACGAATATTTTTAGCGAAAGGACCTTTCGCAAAGGTGGCAGCTTTGACATTGTTTGATTTTTTTAATTAATTTTATTTGTTAGCGAATCTTAACCGCGCGGACGCTAAGGCTTACCTTCTGCTTTAGCAAATAGAAACACTGGCGGGTTATGTGTTGTGGAACCCTGCAGAAAACAGATACAGCCCGTGCCTGCTATCACTTCGCTTCTTCGTCGTCTTCTGTTCCTTGGATAGGAATAATTGGCTTCGGATGGGGCGGCGCGATCGTGGTTCGTTTAGGCCAAACCCAGTCGAAATGTGGTTGGATCCAGTCAACACCGACTTGCCGGCGCCCCCCCGGCAAACCACCTCGAACGTTTTGCTTTCCGCCGTTGTCCGCCTGGTCCAGCGCAATAGAATAGAGAAGAAACTCTCCATTCGCTTCGGGTGCGTAGCGGAGGGATTTGCCATCAATGGGGTCTTCGGGAACAGACTTGAGGAATTTAGGAACAAGTAAATCTAGAGAAGAAGGAATGGCCCCATGTTCCAACCGATACCGTTCAATCGCCACTGCGGTAAGCATAAGCCGGCGGTTCGCTTCAGCCTCGAGAATCCGCCCGAGTGTGCCAGCCTGTGCACCCTCTGAATAACTAACCCAAGCCATGATCATCCGTTGGCTCTTTAACCGGGGAAGGATCCGCGCCTGACCAAGGCCAGCCTGATTAATTTCATTGGTCGCAACGGGCAACCAGATCGGCCGCATCTGTTGCCAGGTTTTTTCGTGGAGAGCTTTTTTCAACGCCGTTTCTTTCGCGATTAAATCTTCGAGAATCAATCCTTCTTCGATATAAGACCATTTCTCGACCCATTCTTTTTGCGCTTTTCTTTGCTGCCATGCGCTCTGCGCCAGTGGAATTGCCTGCCGCGGATTTTGAGCCACCGTTTTTAATTCATCGATAAAGGTGGAATCCGGTTCGCGAGCCGCCGCAAAGTTCGCCGAGATCGTGGCTCGTTGGAGCGCATACGCGTCTGGAAGTTTGGAGAAAAGATCGATCCTTTCGAGTATCTGCTGCAGATCAGACAATTGCTCTTCAGACCACCTCGGGCTGGAAAGCATTTCCCAAAGCGTCGCGTAAGTAATCTTCACCAACGCACCTCGCACCAGGTAGGAAATTTCGATCGGGTCGACTTCCCATCGCGCCGTCATCGTGGCGAGAGTCATTAAATCGCTCCAGGCCTCCGCGCGTTTACCATCGTGCAAATTCAAAATGGCGCTATCAGAAAATGTTCCGCCGCACCTTTTAAAACTCGCCAGTTGCGGCAGGAGAATATCACCGCCCGGACCAGCCTTCAGATCGAAGCGTATCGGCGTCTTGACAACCGTCCCGCGAAGCGCGTCCAGCAGCTCCTTTTGCTCCTGCAGCGATTGACGCACGCCAGGCCACAGATCTTGCTGGTAATTTTCCGGCAAAATAGCCTGGCTCGAAATCACCAGGGAATAGTTTTCCGACACCGGCTTCATCGGCGGCAACCTCTGCAGGGTAGGGCGGTGACTCACCACGTTCCCAAAATTCGTTATGGCCGCTGCGGCCTGCATCTGGGCAAGAGAAGAGCCCGCAAGCTGGAATTCGCTAAGCTCCAGTTTGAAACCCAGCCGCCGCCACTCCGCTTTCGCTGCCAATAGATCATTCCGCGTCCAATTCGTAATGGGATTAGCCTCTGTGCCCCCACAAAAACAAAACGTGGTGAGAATACAGAACAGGCACAAATAGATTCGGCGGAATGTTAGCTGCCCCGGCCTGGCGTTCATTGGTTAAGATTAAAGATCATCCGGCCGGGCCCCGCAAGTCCGCGCAACTCACTCTATATATTCTGCATCGACGCGCAAAACCGACTCTGGCGTAATTGCGCGGTGAATTCGCCGAAGCGCTGGGGAACATTCAAACGTATTGCAGTGGCATTTTCGGCTCTGGTTCTCCTCACATTGTTGGTCACCACCGCTTTTGTCGCCACTGAATGGACGTTCATCCAGAGGATCCGTCATTTCCAAAAACAGCTTCCCACACCGCCTGAGTGGTTCGAGCCGAAGGAAATTGTGCGCGGCACTTCCACAGAGCGCTTGATTCCCACCACAACGCCACAAGAAGCGCGCATTTCCACAAACGTAATTGAAAAGGCCCTTGCCTCAGCCATTTCCGGCAAGGCACTCAGTTTTATCATCGCGAAGGAAGGGGCGATCGTCACCGAATACTACGCGCAAGGTCATGGCCCCGAGAAATGGACCGATTCCGCATCGATGATGAAAACGGTGACAGCACTACTCTGCGGCATTGCGATTCATGAGGGGCAGGTCAAATCACTCGATGAACCTGCCGCCACTTATCTTCCCGCGTGGAAACGTGACGGAAGGGCGAAGATCACCATCCGAAATCTTCTGCAGATGCATTCGGGCCTGCGCCCGGAAGGAGAGTACGCCGATCCATTTTCCGACGCCTGCTATCTCGCACTCGGCGAGGATGCCCGCTACATCGTTGAAGGTTCACCCCTCGTGGCCCCACCCGGCACTCGCTATGATTACAACAACGTCAATTTTCAGGCGCTTGGCCTGATAATTGGAGGCAGCCACCGGCAAACGTTACGCCCAGTACCTCTCAGAGAAACTTTGGATCCCCCTTGGCAACACCGACGCCGCTGCCTGGCTCGACAAAAAACACGGCCACGCCCGCACCTTTGGTTTTCTTTTCGCCACCGCTCATGACTGGATTCGACTCGGCCAATTGGTCCTGGATCGCGGACGCCTCGGAGAACACCAGCTCGTTCCGGCAGCTTGGATTGATTTCATGTGCACCCCTTCTCCCACCGAGCCTGGCTATGGAGCGGGACTTTACACCGGCATCGACAATTCGGAAGATCAGCCCTTTCCATATCCTGGAGTAGTGGCTTTTAACGGCAAAGATAAACAACGAGTCTACCTGCTCCCAAAAGAACGCCTCCTCATTCTCCGCCTCGGCCCGCAAGTCAGAGGGTGGGACGACGGCTTCCTGCCGAATCTATTTTCCCGAGGAAATTGAATGAAGCTTCCGACACCTATAGAAGAGACTACCTCTTCCCCATTTTCATAACGGCAGCTTCTCCCACTCCAACTCTCAAGTGAGATTGGTTCCTCGATCCAGAGCCAGGATTTCTTTTAAACTGCGGATCTCGGTGTCTAAGCTTTCTTTCTCCAGGACATATTCGGCCACAACCGATCGAAAGTTGCGAGCGAACATTCGTCGAGCCGTCGTGAGAGCATTGGAAGCTTCAATGGAAGATTTGAAACCAAACTGCCGCATCAGTTCGGTATTCGAAAGCGGATCGAGTTGTTTCTGCAGCGGACGGAGAAAGCGTCCCTCAAACACACCCCAAAGGTCCGGCCGAGTGGAGGAGGCACACTCCGCGCGCATACGACGTACAGCCTGAGCAAAAACCTTTCGCGCAAATGCCAGATCGAGTGCTTGCGCGCATTCTTTAACCAGAAGCGAGAGTTCCGCTTTGGAAACCGAATCGAGCGGGATGGCCGCCGCTTCGGGAGAACGTTTCTGCGCCTTGGCACGACGCAGTTCTGAAACCACAAAGTGGCTTGCCGCGTTAACCAGGAATGACCGGAATCGCCCACGAGCCGGGTCCGCGCGCCCAATGATTTCCCGGTTAATTATTTTCTGGAGAACAAAATTTTGCAGAAAATCTTCTGCTTGGTGACTGCTCAGGCGGAAACGAGCAGTCAGATACTCTTTGAGAATAGGCAAATAACGTCGCAGGAGTTGCTCTAAAGCGTCATTGCGGAGTGTCGTCTCTGCACGGCTCGCGGCGCGGACCGCCTGCCAGTCCGTGGCCGGAAATTGGCTTTCTGCATTCACTCGAGTGCTTTCCAGACTGGTAAAGTGCGCCTCTTTTAGCAAAATAAAAGAATCGCCCCTATAGATCGCGAAGTTTCCACGCAGAATCGGTCAGAAAACTGCGTAGTGCTTATGGGAAGATGTTCTTAGCCCCTAATGATGATAACGCTACGGAATAGTGCTCAATCGCCGAAGGTTCTGGTCGCTGGTGTGATCGGGGCTATCTGCCTGCTGTCGCTCTTTTTTCCGGGCTTGGTCAAACCGCTGGAAATGCTGACCTATGATGCACGGATGAGGCTGGTGGCTTCCATATCCGACCGTAGCCACTTCAGTTCGAGGCTCGCGACTGTGTTGATCGACGACGCCGCCATGAGGCAGGTCAACAACGGCAGCCTTGCGGAATATTACGCGCCCGCCACGAACCTCGACAGCGCACAGAAGCTATTCTCAAGGGACTGGCCCTGGCCCCGCTTCATCCATGGGCAACTCGTACGGGAATTGAGCGCCCAGGGTGCCACCGCCGCCTGCTTTGACATTTTATTTCCGAACTTAAGCGAGCGGAGGGAGGAGGAGACTGTGGCGGGACCCTATCGAGAAGAGAAGCCAGTTGAGCATTTTGTCCGACGAGTTACCGGGCCGGTAGAGTTTTCAACCGACGAAGGGAAAACCTGGAAACCTTTGCGCATGGGCATGAAGCTTCGGTCCAATTGGGTTCTGCAGACCGGTGCCGGAGCGAGTGTCGAGTTATTCAACCCGGACCAGAGGTCCGCAATTCGCGTGACTGAGCGTACAAGAATGTCTGTTGGAGCGACTCTCCTGACACCCGTTGCCGAAGTGCGTATAGGCGATGCTTTTGTAAGCAAAGGCCGCCTGAGTTCAGATGAATTCTTCGCGCAGCAGATGCGGCAGGCCGGCAATGTTTCGCTCGCGACCGAATCGGAAGGCGTCATTCCGGCCGATTTATTTCTAACTAATGCCGCGGGGCTCGGCTCGATCCGTTTGGAGATGGATGCACGTGGCGTGATGCGCAGAGTTAAACCGTTCCAGGAGATTCGAGAATGGCATCCGCTCATCCGGGAACTACTGGGGCCACTGGACCTCAGGATTATTGAAGCCAGAGTGGTAGGCGGCCGATTGATCGTGCCGAGATCGCCAAACGTCGAGCCGGATAAGGAGCTGGAATCCCTCGCACTCCCCTTAAACTCAAATGGCTCCCTGAAACTCACACGTGACGGCGCCATCGATTTCGCCGATGACCCCCAGGACAACGGTCCGGAAACAGAATTCCCATTTCGCCTCCGACGTGTTTGGAATCTCGGCTTTGTAATGGCCGCCAAAGTTCTGCAATTCGATTTGGAAAAGGCTGAAGCCACTCAGGACGGGATTTTTTTAATAGCGACCAATGGCCTGCGCCGGTTCATCCCCCTCGACGCGGAAGGAAACATGAAGATCAACTGGCTCATCCGCTACCAGGATTTGAGGGAACGCAAGCTGCCGATTTATAATGGGTCCATAGCGGAGTTACTGAGTACTGATAAATATCGCACGAGCGGCCAGCCAGGCAGCATGTCTGCATTCAGCAATCGAGCGGTACTGATCGGTCCGGCCGCAACCGGAAGCGCCCTTACCGATATCGGAACAACACCGGTGGAAGGAGGGGTGCCGATGGTAATGAGCTACTTGAACGTGGCAAATTCGATTCTAACCGGACGTTTGTTGCAGGAAACAAGTAGCACGACAAACCTCGCACTCATCGCCCTTACAGGAGTAGCCGCCGCCGGAATTGGTTTTCTCATGCGTCCGGTATGGGCCTCCGTCGCCGGAGTCTTGCTCGCGGCCCTCTATGTCGTCATCGCCATCGCAGTATTCATGAATTACCTCTACGTGCTCCCCATCGCCATGCCGGTGGGATGCGCCCTCCTCGTGACCCATGTCTGCATCTTGGTCGAACGGGTGGACCCCATGACCGTCGCACGCAGGTTCTTCTCACGCGCCGGTTTTAGGAAGATTGAATCGATGACACCCACCGTCTTGCACTTGCATCCGAACGAAGGTGAAACAGCCGCTTTAGCTACTCTTTGGACCAGGGGCTCGGAGAAAGTCGAGGAAGAGTTGTGCAACGCAGTGCAAATCGCAAAACGAAAGGGAGCCGGTGAGCTGAAAATTTACCTCGTCTATCAACGGGAAGGACCGCCCAGCACCATGGTTCAGCAATGGCGCCAGAAACTCGGGTGCGAAATTATCCCGCTGCTTGGCGCAATGCTGGAGAAGACCTCACCCGAGCATGGGTTTGAGAGGCGCTTACGCCAACTCGAAGAACCCTATTTGATTCGAGCAGACCCCTACGCCGAATTTAAACCGATTGCTGATCCGATGTGGTTTTATGGCCGCCAGGAATTGTTGCAGAGATTGCCCGCGCTCCTCGCGCAGGGCCAGCATGCCGGAGTCTTCGGGTTGCGAAAGGTTGGGAAAACGTCACTTACAAATCAGCTTCGGGAGAGATTCGTATCCACACCTTCCGCCTTTCTCGACTGCCAGGGCCTCCCATCCAAAGCCGAGAGCTACTTCGATGCGATCTATCGGGAACTTCACGCCGGTGTTAAGCGGCAGGGCATTACGCGATTGCCGAAGCTGGAGAAAATTACGGACGCCACAACCTTCCGCGAAAGAATTGTGGAGTTGTTCGGTCGCTGGCGCAGCGCGGGAAGACACGAGCCCTTCGTGCTCATATTCGACGAAATCGACAAATTTTTCCCGAATCCGGAAATTGCCCAAAGGGATGAAATCCTCGCCGAGTACGTCCGCGTATTTCGAGTCATTCGGGACCTTGCGCAACGGTGCCACTGTTTCGTCGCTTGCGTCATCGCATATCGCCCGACCGTAAACCGGCAAAATATTTTAACTGCTGAGATTGGCGAAAACCCGATGTTCAGTTCCTTCCAGGAAATTTACCTTGGGTTCCTGAACGCCAGCGAAAGTGAAGCGATGGTCCGCGAGATCGGCCTTTGGAAAAATATTTACTGGGAGGAAAACGCCGCACGTCATGTTTTTGAATTTTGCGGAGGACACCCCTTGATCACGCGACACTTCGCGAGTTGGGCCTGTCAGAGAGGTAATCTGAAGGTCATCAGCGAAACCCGCGTGCTCGAAACGGCGATCGAGGTCGAGAAAACGCTTCGCAAAAACGAGATCGGAAACTACTATCGCGAAGCCATTGGGAATCTGTTACTCCCCGAGGAGCAAAGATTGCTGAATGTAATCAGCCAGGCGGGAGAGAGCGGCCATCCTGACGAAAGACTTTCTCCAACCGAAGAAGAAGCTCTCAGCAACCTGGAGAACTTCGGTCTGGTCAAAAATGAAAATGGACGGCTACGGATAACAGCCGGATTTTTCCGCGCGTGGCTTGATCGCCGGGCCAACCTGTAAGGGGGTCCTGCAAACCATGAATCCATACAATTGCACACGGCCGGGGAACCTCTTTGTCGGCTACGAAGAGTTGCGGCGTGAATTGCTGGAGGATCTGTGCAGCGGGAAATCCTTTGCGGTGCTGGGCGGTCGCCGCTGCGGTAAAACATCCCTCCTTCTGCAGATTGAAAAGGACGCGAAATCTCGAACCCCGGAGGGACGGAAACTCCTTCCAGCTTTCATCGATATGCAAAGCCTGGGGGAACTGACTCCGGCCGTCTTGTTTAAATCAATGTATGACCTCGTGGTGAAGGATATTGCCGCTCCCCGATGGACTGGATCAGCGCCCGGCGAAGAGTATCAGGAGTTCCTCCGGTTACTCGACACCGCCAGGGGGCAGCTCGATCAGTTTTACGGCGCGGCTTGGACGATCCTTTTTCTGGTCGATGAGTTGGATGCGGCGGTATCGCGCCTTCCCAACGACCAGTTCTTCCAAAATCTGCGCAATTTCCTGATGGTATCTAGATTCAACGATCATTTTCGATTGGTGGCCAGCGGCGTAAAGGAGATGGCCGAATTGATTTCCTCGGGAAGTTCGCCACTCAATAATTTGTGTCACACCTATCTGCGTGTGTTGAACGCCGACGAAGTTTCCCAATTGATTCACTGCGGGTTCCCAGAAGGTCTGCCCACCGATGCCGAAGGTGCGCTGCGCGAGCAAACCGGTGGCCATCCCTATCTTTTGCAGGGCCTGCTGGAGGGCCTCAGGAAAAGGTCAGGCCAGCTCACTCCCCAAACCGTTGAAAACCGCGCAGCGGAGTGGATGCGTGAACACAAAGACTTTCGTCGTTGGCTGGACGGCTTTGGGCCGGCAGAACGAGTTGTTTATCAAATGCTGGCCGAAGCTCCGAATAGAACGCTAAGCATCCAGGAGATTCGATCGAGACTTGACGCGGGCTTTCTGGAGGGGCGCGAAGATGCCATCACGGTCCTGAGTTTTCACGGCATCATTGATGATTCAGATCCGGAGCACCCTCGTGTCGGAGCCCGAATGTTTCGGGATTGGTTCATGCAAAATGGTGAGCCCGGGCAAAGGCGGGACGAGGAAAACCGCGATCTCCTTTTGAGCTTGCTGGAGGAAACCGGAAAGCAACCGCACGAATTAGCGCCGGGCACACCGCCAACCAAAGGAATCGCATCGACGACTCTCCGGCCTCCAACCATTGCCGATCATCAGTTGCCGAGGGCCAGCCCCATCGGAAGTGGCAGTTATGGGACAGTATGGCTTGCAAAAACTTTGATGGGGACATTCCGGGCCATCAAGGTGGTTTATCGGGAGAGCTTTGAGGAGCAGACTCCGTTCGCTCGAGAATTCAACGGCATAAAAATGTATGAGCCTGTCTCCCGCAGTCATCCCGGGCTCGTCCAGATTCTGCAGGTTGGTTTGAACGATGCCGATGGATATTTCTACTATGTAATGGAAGCGGGCGACGACGAAATTCGAGGGCAGGAGATTGAGCCGGAAAGTTATGAACCAAAGAATCTGAGCCGCGAATTAATGAAACGCGGAAGGCTCCCCGTCTCCGAGTGTCTGGAGTTGGGTCTTGCCCTCGCCGATGCCCTCGGCCACCTGCATCAACACGAACTGATTCACCGCGATCTTAAGCCCTCCAATATTATTTTCGTCAAAGGCGTACCTAAGTTGGCCGACATCGGCTTGGTCACAGAAATGCGCAGCGGCGCAGGACAGGCCACATGGATCGGAACCCAGGGTTATATGCCCCCCGAAGGTCCCGGAACCGCCTCGGCAGATATCTATAGCCTGGGCAAAATCCTATACGAAGCCGCAACCGGCCTCGACCGTGGAAAGTTCCCGTCCCTCCCAACCGCCTCGGTTCCCAGCCCTGACATGGAACAGTTTCACTCTTTGAACGAGATAATCCTCAAGGCTTGCGAAAATGAACATCACGAGAGGTACCAGTCCGCGCCCGAGCTACACGCGAAACTCCGCGAATTGCAGAGCAGCACCAGCGAGCAAAGAACCAAAACTCCTCGACGAGGTTTTTGGAACCGCTTCATGCCTCCCAACTGGGGAAAATAATTTTTGCGCTTAGTTGAAAATAAAAAGAAAAGTGAAAATTTACGTTCGACTTTTGGACGAGGGAACCGAAGTTCTTAGACCGACTTTCGGGAAACCGATTGGAAATGACACTTTCGAGCTTTTGCCCACTTCAGACTACGATCCAAGAGACGAGAAATGGGAATTCGCGCCGGGCTCGATTGTCAAATGTGTAACACGGAAATCTGGCGGGAAGAATATTGCCGTTGCCGAAGGACTTTACACAGCAAAACCTAAGACGTGAGACTAAAGAGAGTCTCGAGAGCGATGTTTGAAATACTACCCAAAATTGGGACCTGTGGCTTAAATGGATAATCGGGCCGAACGCAGCCAATCCCCCTGCATACCCATGAAATATCAGCTTGTCCTTCAATGGCCAGCCTCGTCACTCAGAGAATACGATGCAATTGTCGACATCGAGAATACCTTGATCGAGAAGCTCTCGGAATCCCACGACGTTGACGGGCACGATGCTGGTTGCGGCGAAATCAACATCTTCATTCGCACTGAAGACCCGCACGGCGCATTCTATGAAGCCAAAAGCATTCTTGGTAGCCGCGACTTCTGGGTCGACGCCCGGGTCGCCTATCACGAACTCTCGAAAGAACAATACACGATCCTCTGGCCAAAAAACCTGACACAGTTCGATGTTAAATAACGAATTTTTCTACCCCGAGAATTTTTACAACACACCGCACCATCTCGCCAAACGGTCTTATCCTGGAGTGGTGGACGATTTTGAAAACTGCTATAGGCCTGGGAGTTCAACGCAAAAATTGTCTAGTGAGAGTGAAACGATTCAACTGCAACCCACCGACCGATAAATCCTCGATTCAGCAGTTTGAAACTGAGGCGGGACTTCGGCTGCCGGAGGGCTACGCTTTGTTCTTGCAGCAAGCTGACGGTGGCGAAGGTTTTGTTGGCAATGCGTACGTGATCCTCTGGGGTGTCGGCGAATTGATAGAGATGAACAAAGCCTACCAGGCTGCGGAGTATGCCCCAGGGCTTTTCGTATTTGGATCCGATGGCGGCGGCGAAGCGTTCGCCTTTGACATGCGCAGCGAAGTGAAGCCAATCGTCTCTGTGCCGTTCGTGGGTATGGAGTTGAAGTTGGCTCGCCCTGTAGCTTTCGACATCACCACCTTTCTGAATTATTCAAGTCCTGAAAGTTCAATAGCAGTCCCCAACAACCTCCGCAATAGTCGCGTCCAAGAGTGTGCTGGAAAAGAAATCTTTGAAATACAGCCACTGATTTTGGGAGGAAGCCCCAGCGATCCGGCGAACAAGGCAATCCTCACTCGACCGCAACATATCGAAGCCGTGCGGTATTGGAACAAAGTAGTTCGCGAACTCCGGACTAAAGGGTGATTGCCAATGACAAAGAAGGCCCGGCCTCTGGAGCTGAGATTGTCGTGCCAATGAGCGTTCCTTAAAAGATCTGTGCTGTAACCCTCTGTGATCTGCCATTGTTGTAACAGCCTGACAATCGCAAGAGTCGGCCTCCTTCGGACACCGGTCAATTTCTCGGAGTCCCGTGGTTATAGGCGTGGTCAAGCTCTTCACGGATTCAGACCCAGGATGCAGCTTACGTTTCGCCGAGCCTCTCCAAGAACCGACTTATCCGATCTCGTGTCTTCGTGTCCGATAAGGGATTTGATTGGGCGCGCTCCATTGCCGCAATAAACCGTTGCCTGTCGCTTGGAACATTCGTCCCGTTAATGAGTCGATTGAGCATCCAAGCTGTATGCTGTGTGGGTTTTCTGGCAATGGACTCAAGAAGTTTGTCTTCATAGCCATTCTTGCGGAATTTCTCGGCAAAATGTACTAGGGAACCCGGCATGCCAAATTCTACAGACGGGTGCTCCTCCATGAAGCGTAAAATTGGTTCCACGACCTCAAAAGTCACATTTTCACCGGCCCAGCGGTCAACCAATTCCGCTGAACTGGACGCAAAATCCGTCGAAGACGCCAGCTTCTCGAGCTGACTAAATGCATCTTTCGATGTCATGATATTTATAATCTCAAACTTCTGGCCTGGTCGAGAGCCTGCCAAGGGAAAGTTCAGTGCCATCTACCGGGAGTTGAATATTTTAATATCCGGCGACGTTTACGAAAGCGCCACCCGAATTTGATAACGTCGCTCAACCTAAAAAGCGACCGGATGTTTCCGGTCCAAACGCAAGCCGCCTCACCCAGTTAAATCCCTGTTGTGGGGCGGCTTTTATTTTCCTTCAATCACTTCTCCCCAATCAATCCACATTCCTCGGCTTCTGCCTAGGTCCAGAGGACCGTCATATTTATAGCTACCCTGCCTCTTGCATTATCAAGCTCCAGCGGAGCGGCATCCAGATAAACTGACGCCTGGATCACCAACTCCCATGCAAAACTCCACTGGAAGATTTTCTCCGTGCGGTCAGCGTGTACCATGTTCATTTTGTTTAAAACATTCTTGCCTGACTCTTTCGTTACCTTAACCATTGATTCAAGATTTCATTGGCATCGAAGTAAATCGAAACGGAACAGTACGTGGTGAATCAAAAAACTGGCAATTTTCGTTACAAACCTTGGCTGGGACTTAAGGATCACCGACTTTATCTAAGTCGAGGTATGCCTCACGTCACAAACAATTCGCACCTCGAACTACCGCTATTTAATTCTCTGGGAATCGTAATCAGAAATAAGTTGCTTCAGGTTTTTACCAAACAGATAAAATTTCACGGTTTAAGAACTCTCGCCTTCGCTCTCTTCCTTTTTGTCCGTTCGATTCACGCCGATAGCATTTTCCTGCACGAGGGCGATTCCTACCTTTTCGAATTCGATTCCCTACCTTTTTCTCATTTGGAAAAACTCGGCACGTCACCATTCTATCCCAGCCGTACCGCCGCCTTTTGGATAATCTCGGCCAATCCTTACGACCTGGGGGTTCCAGGGCCAACGGTTATTACATTATTCGAAGACAAAGACGTGCTGTCGGTCTTTTCGCCCGTCTTGCTGAGTAAATCCACACCCTCCTACTACTTCGGCGGCTGGGAAGGCGGGTGGCAAGACCTTGAAGGTGCCATTCGTATCGATAATCCTGCCGCCTTAAATCTATCCTCATTCGGCGTGCGAGTTCACCTTCCGGAGCCTGGCACAACTGACATATACCGTGTCTATGAACAGACAGTTGTCGTCCCAGAACCATCAATTCTCTCTTTGATCGCGTTCTTCTTTCTGATTCTCATCTTGAAGTGCGTCTGCCCTTTCACGATAGGTGGACTGTCTCACTCTCGCACATAGATGAAGTAACTGGAATTAATCATGTTTTTCTTAAAGCGTGTTATCTCCCTTTTAGTTCCAAAGACAGATTTATGGAGTGCGGCGAAATCTGGCCACCTGAAAGCGATTCGGCAGTTATTGGAGGCGGGAGCTGATATTAATGCGAAGAAGACGACCCTCAACATTGAGGGGGACACTCTGTTGCATTTTGCCGCCTCAAATAATCAGGCCGAAGCCGCAAAAGTCCTTGTCGAGCTCGGGGCGCGAGTTGATTCCAGGAACAATCTCGGAATGACACCTTTGATGGAGGCTGCTTTTGAAGGCGCGGATGAAACTATAGAGGTTTTGCTCGCATGCAAAGCCAACTTAAACGCACAAGACCGCGACGGAATGACGCCTTTAGAGCATGCCGTCCTTGGAGGACGAGAGAAAACTGTAGCGATATTACTCGCAAAAGGAGCCAACCCGAATCAGGAAAGCAGAGGCAAGAAAAGCAATGTACTGACAAGGGCACTTGAGGGCAAGAATCGGAAAATTTTCAAAATGCTTCTTGATGCAGGAGCGGAACCTTTGAATTCGGGCGATACTCCCCTTAGTACCGCTGCATTGTACGGCTATGCCGATTGCGCCTCACTTCTTCTTAAAGCCGGAGCCGATCCCAATGCCAGAAATGCTTCAGGTGTTCCTGTAATCCTTTCAGCGGTTCGCGGGAAAAATGTGAATATCTTGGAATTTTTGATTCAGGCTGGCGCGGAGCTGAATGCGCGCAATTCCGCGGGTGAAACTGCTCTTGATATTGCTCATGACATCAAGCGAAAGGACATAATCCAATTGTTGGAAAAGGCTGGCGGGAAATCAGGGAAGGAACTGCTGACCGCGCCGGACCCGGAGGGGAACGGGACTTTCTGGCAATTGCCGGATGACTCAGTTCTATCCGTCGCGATCAACCCCTGGCCTGTAAAACCCGGAACCGTCACACTCCGGGCGAGTATTTCCCCAGAGTCGCCCGAGCAAACTTCGTGGAAGCTCTTTTACCGAATCATCTCACCTGACCAGAGCAAAGAAGTCTGGGCTGCTATGTTTCCCGTTGCGGACAGCGAAGGAGACGACGAATTCGGATTTGAAGCTTCTGCGACCATTGCTCGCAATGGGAAATATCAGATCCAATTTCGTGTGGAGGGTGTTTGGGGCAAAGAGGCACTTGAACTGAAGGACTGGGATGTCCACGTTATTTGAACGTAAGCGGGGTGGCCGGAATGATCGGGCTCGCCCTCGCCGCGACCACATGTTCTCTCCTCTCCCGGCGCAATTTCAAACGCGGAATTTATCGTTGTCCCTACTGCGCCAGACCACTCAAAGGCATCAATATTCTTTGTGACTGTCCAGAAGCTCAGGCCCTAAAGCCTTAGACCAGGTTCCCGCGAAACTCCGTCCCTACAACCGGAATTCGAGTAGCAGGCCGAAGAGAAATGAAAAGAGGTTCGACCATAACGAAGCCACCTAGCACAAGGTCCAGAGGACCGGCATATTTGTAGCCACCCCTGCCTCTTGCATTATCAAGCTCCAGCGGAGCGGCATCCAAATAGCGAGGAACGAATCACTGCCATGTAGTTATAACAGTGTCTTTGGTGTCCAGCTTCTTCCATGTCCCCCTGCGCCTCCTCCGCGCCCCCCGCGTCTCCGCGTGACCTGCAGGAAGCCTTCGAATCGAGAAACCACTTTTATAAAAGCGCGGCCAACATTGCCGCGCAAGGCCATCTCTCCCGCCCTCCTGAAATCGGAAAATAAACCCACTCCCAAGATGTTCAACTCCCGATAAAATGCTCGCCTCAGTGAACCATTGACCTGCTCCCAAAATGTTTCCTGTGGAATAATCCGTGCCAGTCAACTTCTAGAAAACCCAATTTCCGAAAATAAACTCCTGGCGATTTTCTTTCTCCTCCACCATAATAACTCCGAGATTTTAAGTTGGTCTCGATGTCAATTCGAGTTGCCGTCGATCCCCACTAAAACAAAACAGAGCATAGGTGTGCTCTGCCGTTTTCCTTAAAGTCTCAAAATTTTATGAGAGCGACACATCGCTGTACAGAACCCACCACCTACGGACGAATTGTCTCTCTAAATCCCAAAGCGCTCGGCGCATCCACTTTCTCTGGTAGGATACGACGTGAGGAGAATCACTTCATTTTCGCGGTTGAAACGAAATACCACCTCTGCGCCACGACCCGTTACGGCCGCAAAATGTTTACTCTTCTTTTGCAAGTGCTTGATTTAACGAATAAAGGTTTTTGTTGCTGCGGGCCAAAGAGCGGCGATGTGGCCGGGGATCTGATCCGCCGCAACAAAAGCCGCGTTGAACTAAATTCGGCGGGGGAGATCGACGATTTGCAGTTTAGTCCGTTTTTGGAGCGATCTGAGGACGCAGTGAGGGGCGCAAAAGAGGTAAATCAAGCCCAGCCAGCACGCAATCGTCGACCCAGTCCGGCGGGTGACCTCCGAAAATCTTCCCTGAAATCCTTTTTGGGTAAAATCCCGGACCTGGCCCAAGCCGCCAAAGCGCGCCGGGCGAAGCCTTTTTTCCAGGGAGAAGGTTGGGAAACCGGTTCATGGCGGGATCTTTTTTCGGGGCCGGACGCGGCTCTGCCAGATCAGGTGGCCCTGCTGACAATAAGGACAGAGCAGCAGAAGGGGTTTTGGCGGGGGTGGATTCAAGACAGCTTTGGGCACCGGGACTGCCTTTGTTTTTTGCTGGAGCAGAGCCAGAGCTTGTCCGCGCCGTTGGCTGCAAGCGGCGCCGTTCAATCCATAATGGCGAACCTTGGGCAGGCCTCTGGGCAAAACGTGCTGCAGAAACCGCCGGAGAAAATCTCCGGCTGGCAGACAGACGCGTTTGAGTTCCTGCGTACGGTTGTCCCGGTAGCGGAAAGTGACCTGCCCCTCTTCCAGTTTTTCCAGCCGCGACTGAGTAATGGCGATCCGAAAAACGTAGCGGCCCAGATACTCCAAAACCTTCTGTCCGCCTCCGGCCGGTTGGGCGTGCACCACCCATTTTTTTTGCCGAGTCCAAACCCCGGCTGGAACCTGCTGCAACCATCCGGCGGCTTTGAATCGGTCGCGCAATTTCCCCTTGAAAAGTTGCGACAAAGCCCGCACCGGCAGGAAAAACCGGGCGCTTTTGGGTTCCTTCCAGAACGGGCTCTCTTTGCCAAGCCCTCCGGCGCTGACCAGGAAATGCGCGTGCGGATGATAAAGCAAAGAACGTGTCCAGGTATGGAGCACTCCAGTGATGGCCGGTTGGCCCCCCAGCCATTTGGGATCGGCGCACAGAGCCTGGATGCTTTGGGCCGCGCAGCTCATCAACCAGCCATAGACCTGCTTCTGGTGCGAGCGGGCCAGCCCGCGCAACTCTGCGGGCAAGGTGAAGGTCAGCAGATAATAAGAGCAGGGCAGCAACCGCGAGCGTTGCTTCTCCAGCCATTCCTCAGTCTGTTGTCCATGGCATTTGGGGCAATGCCGGTTGCCGCAGGAATGATAACTATAGTGAGCTGTCCGGCACTGATCGCAGAGATAAAGCTCTCCTCCCAAAGCCGGAGTGCGGCATTGCAGGATCGCCTCCAACGCTCGCTTCTGACTGGGCAGAACAGCGCATTGCGCGCACAGCTCCGGCCCGGCTGCACGGATGATATCCGCCAGTTCCAGCACGAGTTGCTTGCTCCGGAATGGGCCTTACAACGCCCGCGCCAGTTGATTGACCGCCTCCTGAGCCTGCCCGCGGACCTCCGTCGAGAGGTGCGTGTAGATCGCCGTTGTGCTGGGACTGCTATGGCCCAGAAACTCCTGGATCAGGCGCAAATTGATTCCCGCTTCCAAAAGATGAGTGGCGTACGAATGGCGCAGCGAATGCACCACTGCCGGTTTGTTCACCCCGCTCTGGGCCAGAGAGCGGGCAAAAGCCAGCCGCACGTTGGCCATCCGAATCGGCCCTTCCTCCCAGCTCGGCTCGGGAGCACGAGGCTGCAACAAAGCGGGAAAGAGCCACGGACGGGAACGATGCCCTTTCCAAAACTCCCGCAACCCTTCCAAAGTCGCTTCGGGCAAGGGCACCTGCCGTTCCTTATTGCCTTTGCCGCGCACCCGCAAAACCATCCGCGCGCTATCCACATCCTCCACCTGCAGGGCCACTCCCTCACTGATGCGCAAACCGCAGGCGTAGATCGTTTGCAGACACACTTGATAAACCGGCACCCGAACCCGAGTCAAAATCGAGCGCACCTCTTCCCGGCTCAAGACCACCGGCAGCCTTTTCTCCCTGCGTGCCCGAGCCAGGTCCAGGACCGGCCAGGGTCTGCGGAGCGTCCGGCGATAAAGAAACTGAATCCCGGCAATGGCAATCTTCAAAGAACTGGTCGCGTACGGCTGCGCCCGGGTCAGGTGCAGAAAATAACTCCGCAGTTGTTCCTCGGTCAGTTCCGCCGGGCTCTGGTGATAAAACCGGGCCAATTGCGTCACCGCCCACAAATAAACTTTTTGAGTCGCTGGGGCATAACCGCGGAGTTGCAAATCCTCGGTCATTCGTTTACGAAGATCTTTCATCCAAATCCTTTCCGGCCAGGTTGGTTAGAAACATCCTTTGAGTGGATGCGGTGCTCAGAAATGAGCACCTCACTGGCCGGAAGGATTTTGCCTCTTTTTACGCTCAGAATCCCGCAAGACTCCAATCCCAATCCGGCGCGAGCCGGATTTAGTTCAATACTTTTTAACCTATTTTATCCTTTTTCCGGAACGATTCTCGAGCGCAGCGAGAGCCCAGCCCATTCTTCCTATAAACCTATAGTCGAGCCACGCAGGCGTTACCCTGTGGTTAAGGCAGTGATTGTGCCCAAATCCGAATGGGCTGTGGTAACACTTATTAGCCTGATTTATCCTTTAACCCCAGGTTCAAACTTTTCCTCAGTGAAGTGGCCGTCTGCAAAGACGCATAAATCGCAAACGTCCCTTTTATGTGACGCGCGGTCACATAAAAGTCACATAAAGTCACTTAACGTTACTGAACTTTTTTGCACAAGTTCTTCTCACCAAAGAAGAAACGCCTCAAATTCAAAAAACAGCCAAAATAAAAAGTCACTTAACGTTACTGACTCCGAGCCGAACCCCCTGATTTATTCTTTAACCGCAGTTTCGAGCTTTTACTCAGTCCTAGGCATATCCGCAGGTTCAAACTTTAACTCAGTCCGCAGACTTCGGCCCTCAGTCCTGACTCGTTTTAGCCCCGTGTATCGGCGTTTATCCAAAATTATCGGCTTTGAAAATAAGTGGGAAAG
>JADMIO011827175.1_pt1 | contig 19714 bp, 15 predicted proteins | sample 8958161 | NCBI WGS metagenome assembly JADMIO01 (sample SAMN16585339, study PRJNA669376) | soil metagenome | isolation source: Crop rotation soil | place: USA: Cullars Rotation, Alabama | collected 2011
GGAAAATGGGCGACTTTCATCGCGCCGCCGACGAACTGGAAACCTATCTGCGCCTGACGCCTGATGCTCCCGACGCTGAACGCGTGCGCAGCACGATCAAAGAGCTGCGAGCAAAGTCCTGACGACGCGCTGCTTCGCAAAATAAGCTGATTAAGTTAGATTGTTGACGGAAAGGAGCGTACAACTCTCATGACTATTTTTATCAAACCATCATCAGCCAAACAGTTAATTCTCATCTGCACAGTCGTGCTCTCTGTGGCCTGTGCCGCGATGGCGCAAAGTGTCGGTAGCTCGCGCGGACTGTCAACCGGCGAAGGCACCAACACGATCGAAGGGCGTGTCTATTTTCCGGCGTCAGAACAGAACAAGGGAAAGGGCGTTAAGCTGCATCTCGAGAGCGACAACCAGGTGGCCGGCCAAACCGCCGTGACCGATCACGATGGCGCTTTTCGTTTCAACAGCCTCGTGCCGGGCAACTACACTGTCGTAGTCGACGGTAAAGAATATGAGAACACCCGCGAGCCGGTGAGCATCGAGCGGGCTAACGGACGAACGGTCCAGGTAAATATTCAACTACGACCCAGGATCGACGCGAACAATGCAGCGTTTGCCGGCGTACCTAAGGCCGCGCTCGATGCTTATCAGAAAGCCGTAACGGCGACGCAAAAGAATGATCCCAAAGCGGCCCAGCAGTTCTTGACTGAGGCTGTCGCCGCCAAACCTGACTTTGCCCTGGCCCTTAACGATCTCGGAACGCTCTACGAAAAACAATTTCAGTGGAGCAAAGCGGCGGAGACTTTCGCGGCCCTGGTGAAAGTGACGCCCAAGGACGCGGCCGCTCAGACTAGTCTCGGCATTGCACTTTATAACCAGGGCGTCGAGTTGGCGTCGCAGCAGAAGTTCGAAGAGGCTGAGACGAAGTTCAACGCCTGCGAAGCCGCTCTGCGAGAATCGATCAAGTTAAAAAGCCCGGCTCCGGTGCCGCATTACTACATCGGTTTGATGCTGATCAAATTTAAGCTTTACGACGAAGCTCAGAAAGAGCTGGAAGCATCAATTAAGGACGCCGGCGGCAACATGCCCCTGGCTCATAAAATGCTCGGCGGGGTCTACATCAGTACCAAGAAGAACAAAGAGGCGGCCGATGAGCTGGAAGCGTACCTGAAGCTCGAACCCAAGGCAGCCGACGCTGAAAAGATCAGGAAGACGATCAGCGATTTGAGAAAGCAGTAGGAGGTAAGACGTGCGAACTCGCTCCGCAAAGTATGCGATTGGCTACGGTTTTCTGGTGGCTTTGCTCTCCCTTTCTTTGCCCCCCACGTTTGCGCAGACAAAGCCGCAAAAACCTGCCGAACCTGATGCTGATGTCATTCGGGTTAACACCGACCTGGTGCAGACCGATCTCATGGTCTTTGATAAAGAGGGCCGCTTCGTCGACGGTTTGAAGCCGGAGCAGTTTGCGCTCAAGGTCGATGACAAGCCGACGGCGATTTCTTTTTTTGAACGCGTCGCCGGGGGCAAAATCGAGACCGCTCATCCGAACTCACCCTCACCGGCAACTTCCGATCAGGACTCGAACGTAATCTCGATCATTCGCGGACGGATTGTAATTTTCTTCGTTGACGATCTACACCTATCCGCTGACAGTCTCTCGCGGACGCGTAAAGCCCTGCTGGAATTTATCGATAAAGGAATGGCCGATAACGATCAGGTAGCGATCGTTTCGTCCAGCGGCCAAATTGGTTTCCTGCAGCAATTCACCGGCGATCGGTTTGCCCTGCGTTCGGCCGTGGCCCGCCTCAATTTTCGCGGACAACCAAACCGCCAGGACATGTTCCAGCCGCCGATGTCGGAATACACGGCGATGAAAATTCGCGACGGCGATTCGGCAATGATTAGCTATTACGTTTCTGAAATGATGAAGCAGGAGTGCTACAAGACTCCGGGCGGCGGTACGACCTGCTACATGTCGGTGTCGGCGATGAAGCAGTTGGTTCAGGACCGCGCCAGACAGATTGGACTGCAAACAACTCCCGACACATTCAATACGATGGCCTTGCTCCAGGGTCTGATGAAGACTATCGCGCAGCTCCCGGGCCGGAAATTGATGTTCCTGATTTCGGACGGATTTTATCTGGACGAGCACACCGGGGCTTCACGCGAGAAGCTTCGCAGGATCACCGACGCCGCCGGCCGCGCCGGAGTGATCATCTATACGCTGGACGCGCGCGGCATCATCAGCGAGAACATTGACGTCAACAACAACAACCGGATAGCGGACGGCGCGGGCTTTTCGACCGGTACTACTCACGAATATATCGCCGCTTCACAGGACGGGCTCAATGCCTTGGCGGGTGACACCGGCGGACGCGCGTTGCGCAATACGAACGCGCCCATGGACGAATTTGTCGATAAGGTCCTGGACGAGACATCGAATTATTATCTGCTGGCCTGGCGCCCGGACAGCGACGAACAGAAGCGCGGCAAGTTCAATCACATTCAAGCCAGCGTCATCGGCCGTCCCGAGCTGACCGTGCGTTTGCGGTCGTCTTATTTCAAGTCTGCGCCGTTGCCGGTTCTCACCACCAAAAAGAAGTCAGACAAGGATCCCGTCAAGGCCCGCGAAGACGATATGCGCATAGTGATCGATGCGCCGGTGGCCCAGACGCAAATTACGACGAAACTCGATCTGCGCGTGAACCAGATGCCGGGCGTCGGAACCCAGGTCGCAGCTTCGATTGGGATCAATCGCGAAGCCTTGTCTTTTGATCTTCGCGATGGAAAGCAGGCGGCGGATTTGGATATCGGCGGAATCTTTTATGACGATAAAGGGAAGCCGGTGAGCAGTTTTGTCGGCCGTTTGCGCGTCTTCCCGGTTCCGGATGACGCACCGGCCGAGAAGCGACAGCAGGCGATTTACGGATTTCGGGCCTGGCTGGCACCCGGACTTTACGAGGTGCGAGTCGGAGTGCGTGACGTGAACAGCGGCCGCCTCGGCAGTGCGATCCAGTGGATTGAGATTCCGAAGATAAAGTAAACGGTACGCGTTTGGTCGAGAGAGAACGCCGGAGGCGTGCGTACCGAAGCTGAGAGCACGCCGAGAGGCGTGCGTACCGTTAGGCGTTGAGTTCCAGCAGGTGGCCCATCTTCTCTTTCTTGGTTCGCAGGTATCGCGCGGCAGGTTCTGAGGATTCAACCTCAATCGAAACTCTTTCGACGATTTCCATCCCGGCCTCTTCCAGCGCTTTCAACTTGCCCGGATTATTCGAGATTATTTTCACCTTACAGAGTCCCAGATCGAACAACACTTCGGCGCATTGCCGGTAATCGCGCGAATCGACCGGCAGATCTAGGCGCTCGTTTGCTTCAACCGTATCGGCGCCCTGGTCCTGGAGCGCGTAGGCGCGAATCTTATTAATGATGCCAATCCCGCGGCCTTCCTGCTGCTGGTATACGACAGCGCCGCGGCCTTCTTCCTCAATCATCTCCAGAGTGCGGTGCAGTTGCCGCCCGCAATCGCACTTCGTCGATCCAAAGACGTCGCCGGTCAGACACTGTGAATGAATGCGCACCAGGGTGGGAACGTCGGGTCGCAGTTCACCTTTAGAGAGCACCACGAATTCTTCGGTGCTGGTCAGCGAGCGATAGCCGGCAATTTGAAAGTCGCCCCAGTCGGTCGGCAGTTTTGCTTCAGCCACTCGTTCGACCGAGAGCGTGCTGGGCGAATTCGGACAGCTATATTTTTCGACAAGAACTTTATTGGCGGTGCAACCCATTGCAAACCTCTGATTTAGTGGCGCATCGTGCGCGCGATTGTTTAGCTGGTCTATTGACAACGATTATAGGTGCACGAATATCAGTACCACAAGCCACAGTTCGGCGCGCCAGCCTATTGCCGCAAACTCAATCCACGAGCTAAGATACGGCGTTATCAATCGCTTTCACCTGAGTTGGCGGTTCCCTGCGCACGCATGGCGGATAATTCAGACGACACCTCGCTGGGCAGTAAGTCGAGTGAGATCGATACGTTCTCGGGACAATACCAGCGCCGAGCCGATCTGCGACCGGCATTGGTTTTCCTGCGCGGCGAGTTGTTGGCGGTGCAGATTCCGCTGGAACGCGAGCAGGTTACGCTGGGCCGTGCGCTTGATGCCGACATTCGGGTCAACGATCCGCGAGCATCGCGACTGCACGCGCGCATCAGCACTGAGCACAACCAGGAAACCGGTGAAACGCGTTATCGCTTGAGCGATCTCGGTTCGACGAATGGGACGCTGCTAAACGGCAAGCCGATTGAATCGGAGTTTCTGCAGGATGGAGACAAATTCGAAATTGGCGAGCAACTCATTCGTTTCGAGATGCTCGATGAAATCGATCGTGAATTTCAGCAACAGATTCATCGCCTCCTGGTGCACGATGAGCTGACCGGCTTATTGACGAGCAGGTCCTTTTTCTCTGAGTTGCGACGCGAAGCGGGGCGGGCCGCGGCGGAAGACATGCCGTTCTGCGTCCTGATGATGGACATCGATCATTTCAAGGACGTCAACGATACCTATGGCCACCTGGTGGGCAGCGAGACGCTCGAAGACGTAGGTGCAGTGATCAAGAAAGCGCTGCGTGCCGGTGATGTGGGGGCGCGCTTCGGTGGTGAAGAGTTTGCGGCTTTCCTGCTGGACGCTGATTATTCGCAGGGAATGACCGCGGCCGAGCGGGTGCGCGCAGCAATTGAAAAGCATGATTTCCCGGCGGTGCGGCGCGAAGGGGCAGAGCCAATCAGGACTCATCACATTACGATCAGCATCGGGGTGGCTTCGTATCCCGACGACGGCCGCGACCCGATTCAACTTGTGGAAATGGCGGACTCAGCGCTGTATCGCGCGAAGCGAAATGGCCGCAATCAGGTTTGTGCTTACCGGCCGCCGGCCGCAACCGAAGTTTTGCGCATGCGGCCGCGTAGCAAATGAAGAGTTCAGGAGGGTTTGGCATGAGACGACTGGCATTGCTGGCGACGGTGATCGTCGCGTTTTCCTTTTCAACTTTCGCCCAACAACCAAATGAAGAACGGGTGGCGCTCACCGGTGCGGCGATGGCGATGGATGCCAAAGCGGCGCCCGCGCTTGAAGTTCATTTGTTGACGCAGGTGCTAAACGGGTCAGACGACTCGCCGGTAACTAACACGAAAATTTCCGTCAAGAACATCACCCCGAACTTTTATACCTATGTCAGCGGCTGGGCCACGTTTTACGATGCGAATGGCATGCGCTGTGGAGAAGGTCTCTTCAAGCTCGACGCGCTCGCGCCGCAGGAATCTGCGGAAGTCGACACTCCGGGTTTGCGCTTGCGTTGCTCCCCCGCTCAGTGGCGCGTGGTGGCGACGAATTTGATGACGCGGTCAGTCGATATCGCCAAGCCGGCTGAAGCTGTGTTGGCAACTCAGCCTGAGCCCGTGGCTGAAAGACCTGCGCCGGTTAACTTCATTATCAGCATCGACGGCGAAGAGCATCCGATCCAGGTGAATAATCCGATCACGCTGAAATTGGGTAACCGCAATCGGAAAATCCTGCTCAAGCCGATTCAATAATCTGAATCGAGTCCGGGGTCCCCGGGGCATTAGCCCGACCGTAAGGGAGGGCTCACAAAAGAAACGCGATGGAGCCCTCCCTCACGGTCGGGCTAGTGCCCGTCCCGTCCCACATCTGAATCTTCCCTGTCAATACTGACAGTTTCGCCCATCTTGTCTGCGCCACTAAAGTGGCCAACCGCGCGTGGACCCGGTAACGCGCGCCACTCTTCATCTATGACACAAACTGATTCGAATGGGATCATCGACACCGTTCTCCACCCGACTGACTTTTCCGAAGGCAGCCTGGTCGCCTTTCATCATGCGCTGAAGGCAGCTTTGCTGGCCAAGTCGAGAATCATTCTGCTGAATGTCTCGGCCGACGGAGAATCGCACATGGCCGACTTTCCGGCCGTGCGCGAAACGCTGGAACGCTGGGGACTACTTCCGCCGGACAGTCCAAGATCAGCGGTAGCGCAGCTGGGGGTTCTCGTTGAGAAGGTTATCGCCGACCGCGATGACGCGGTGAAGACGGTGCTCGGTTTCCTGCACCGCCAGCGGGTTGATCTGATTGTGCTGGCCACCAGCGATCACAATGGCCGAGTTCGCTGGTTGGGCCGCTCTGTGTCACAGCCGATTGCGCGCACCGCATGGCAAATGACGCTCTTCATCCCCGCGAACAGCAAAGGATTTGTCTCTGCGGAAGATGGAACGGTTAACTTGAAGCGAATCTTAATCCCGGTGGCCCGGAGTCCGCATGCGCAACCTGCGATTCAAGCTGCCGCGCGTCTGGTGCAACAGATGAGTTGCCCCGAGGGTGAGTTTTGCCTGATGCATGTGGGCGATGCCGGCAGCATGCCCGCGGTCGATTGTCCGGCGGTGGAAGGCTGGACCTGGTCGAAAGAATTTCGGAGCGGCGACGTGATTCAAAACATTGTGGGCGCCGCGAGAGATTCCCACGCCGACCTCATCGTGATGTCCACCGACGGTCGTAATGAATTTCTCGATTCAATCCGCGGCAGCCACAGCGAGCGCGTACTTAGTCACGGCGTGGCACCCTTGCTGACGGTGCCCGTAGGCGAGCTCGCGATGCGCGCATCAGACGAACAGGACTGAAGTACTCCGAATTCCCACCTTTGCTCGCGGTGTGCATGGCATTCGCCCATTTCTCCTTTGCCATTTTCTCGGCGAGCCCGTATCTTCACCAATCGCAAAAATCCAAGCGACCTTGAAGACTGATGTCCGAGGCGACTCAACCTGTAATGACTGAAACCAACTTGCCACAGGAAGGTTTTTGGCCGGCCATCCGCGAAGCGCTGCGCGGCGGTCATAAAGATTACACCGTAGGACCGATTGGCCGTTCGATCATCCTGCTGGCCATTCCGATGGTGCTGGAGATGTTAATGGAGAGCATCTTCGCGGTGGTCGATATCAAATGGGTTTCCTATCTCGGGCCGGATGCGATGGCGACGGTGGGGCTGACCGAGTCGATGCTGACCATCATCTATTCGCTGGCCATCGGGTTGAGCATCGGCGTGACCGCTATGGTCGCACGGCGCGTCGGTGAACATGACTCGGACGGCGCGGCGCGCGTTGCGATGCAGTCGGTGTTCCTGGGCCTGCTGGTCGCGATTATTCTCGCACTCATCGGCGCGCCGCTCGCCCCCCAACTGCTGGCGGCGATGGGTGCGGCGCCTTCGGTGATCGAGCACGGTGTCTGGTTCACGCGAATCATGTTGGCGTGCAACGTGACCGTCGTCATGCTCTTCATGATCAATGCGATCTTTCGCGGCGCCGGCGATGCGGCGATCGCCATGCGCGTGTTGTGGCTGGCGAATGCGCTGAACATCGTGCTGGGCCCATGTTTCATCTTTGGGCTGGGACCATTTCCGAAACTCGGGATTGCCGGAGCAGCGGTGGCGACGAACATCGGCCGCGGTACCGGAGCGCTCTATGCGTTCGTCAGGCTGGTGGGCAGAGGCGGCCGCTTTCAAATCAAGCGGCAGCATTTTCGCTTCGAACCGGCAGTGATGGGCCGGCTGGTCCGGCTGTCTGCGGTCGGCACGTTTCAGGTCTTCATCGCCATGGCCAGTTGGATCGGGCAAGTCCGAATCATCTCAACGTTCGGCGCTGACGCGTTGGCCGGATACATTGTCGGCGTGCGCGTGATTTTGTTTGCGCTATTGCCCTCGTGGGGCATGTCGAACGCCGCGGCGACGATGGTGGGCCAGGCCCTGGGCGCGAAGAAGCCGGACCGCGCAGAGCGCTCAGTTTGGCTGGCCGGTCTTTACAACATGTGCGTGCTCGGCGCGGTGGGGTTGATCTTTGTCATCTTCGCGCCGCAAATCATTCGCCTGTTCACTTCCGATCCGGCAGTTACGCCTTACGGGATCGATTGCCTCCGTATCGTCGCCTGCGGTTTTCTGTTCTACGCTTACGGCATGGTCCTGACGCAATCGTTCAATGGTGCCGGTGACACCTGGACACCTACGATCATCAATCTGTTTGTCTTCTGGCTGTGGGAACTGCCGCTGGCCTACGTGCTGGCAATTAAGTTTCACTTCGGACCGCGCGGCGTGTTTCTGGCAATCATGATCGCGTTCTCAACTCTGGCGATCGTCAGCGCGATTGTATTTAGAAGAGGGAAGTGGAAGACCAAGGTGGTCTAGGAATCACTGTATAGGCGCCGGGATCGCCAGAGCTCGCGGTTTTGATTTATGGTTTGCTGACGCAGACCTTCTTCATCGTCTCTTCGACCGCGGCGCTCAAACGTTTCAAATCTTGCGGCAGCAGACCGGCAGTGTTGTCGTACCACTGGACGGCTGTGAGTTCCTTTAAGTCAGTGCCGGTACGGAACTCGAGTTTGTAGCTGAAAGCGTCAGGCGCCGCGACATTCAGCCCGGCGACGTTCCATCCTTTCCGATCGAGTTTCGCCACCGCGTCGCTCATTGGCTGCAACTGACGCGGATTCAAATTTCCAGTAGTCCCCTTTACCGCTTCACCGCGATTGTTACTTGAGCAGGCGAACTTACCCTCGCTATCAACTGAAATGCTGCCTTTCCCAACGCCGACGAATCCGCCGGACGTTTTGTAATCAATGGACCACGGCCCGGATTGAATCGGCGGCGGAGGCGCGGCTGGCTTGTTCGAGCAGGAACCTGCGAGCAGGAGCAGAAATGCAAAGGCTGGGATCAAGAAACTCGACATGGTGAAGAAATCATATCAGAACCGCGACGCGGGGCGCGGCAGTTTCTGCTGCCCTTGGCGCTCGTTATGTTGAAGCTCTGTGGATAAATGCATTTGATCTCGGCTAGAATCACGGCCTTCACCCGCTGCGTTCAGATGCTCGCTAAGCCGACTATGTGAAGCGGGTCGGTTGGCCAATTAGAACACGAAGGATCGCCTGTCGCCGGCGCCCACACTTATGCCAGTTGAGATCGGAAAGAAACTCGGTCGTTACGAAGTTCGCTCGAAGCTGGGCGAAGGCGGCATGGGCGCAGTCTATCTGGCCCACGATGCCGGTCTCGATCGCAACGTGGCGCTTAAGATTCTGCCGTCCGACCTGGCCGCGAAGACGGACCGCATGGAGCGCTTCGTGCGCGAAGCCAAAGCTGCCGCCGCGCTCAATCATCCGAACATCGCGCACATCTACGAGATTGGCGAGAGCGACGGCATCAACTTCATCGCCATGGAGTTCGTCGATGGCGAGACGCTGCGCCAGGTTATTCACGCCCGCCAGGCCGATCTCAAGAAACTTCTGCGTTACATGCAAAAGGTCGCGGAAGGCCTTTCGAAAGCCCACCAGAACGGCATCGTGCACCGGGATCTGAAGCCTGACAACGTCATGATCACCCATGATGGGTACGCCAAGATTCTCGACTTTGGTCTGGCAAAACTGATCGAGCCGCAATTAGCCGATCCTTCAAAGGCCGGTGGCGAGGAACAGATCACGGCGATCATGCCGCAGCAGTCACTGCCCGGCGTAATCATGGGCACGCCCGGTTACATGTCGCCCGAACAGGCGATGGGAAATGTGGGCGAGATTGATCACCGCTCGGACATTTTTTCTTTCGGCTGCATTCTCTTCGAAGTTGCGACCAGGCAGAAACCGTTTGGCGCGGACAATCTGGTCAAGGCATTGCACAAAGTGATCTACGAGCCCGCGCCGTTGATAAGAGACTTGAATCCAGCTGCGCCGGCCGATCTGCAGCGCATCGTGCGGCGCTGTCTGGCCAAAGATCCGGACGACAGATATCAGACGATCAAGGACGTCGCGATTGAACTGCGTGAGCTGCGCGGCGAGATGAATAACTGGGCGAGCGGCGACAGCTCGATGCCATCTTCACCGAGTGGCGCAGGAGCGCCAGTGACTCAACCGATGACGCGGCACGATTCAGAATCTTCTTTGGAGATGCAGACGAGAATTCTGCCGAGCGGTGCGCCGTCGACCGTCAGTGGTGTCGTCAGTCCCACAGCTCTGAGCGCGGCTTCGATAGCTACCACGAACCCGCGAAACCGAATCATCATTTTTGCGATCACCGCATTGATCGGTCTGGTGGGACTGTCCTTTGCCGGTTTTATGCTTTGGCGGTCGAACCGGACGCCGCCGTTCGCCCACCTGAAAGTCACGCGCATCACCGCCAGCGGAAAGGCATCGAACGCCGCGATATCGCCGGACGGCCGCTACATCGTGCATGTTGTGAACGATGCCGGACAACAGAGTCTTCATCTACGGCAGGTCGCCACGAATACGAACCAGGAGATCATCCCTCCCACTGACAGCAATTATTCGGGAGTCGCCTTTTCACCCGATGGCAACTACATCTATTACGTGATGCGCGACAAAGCCAATCCGGCGGCCGCTCTGTTCCGCAAGCCGATTCTGGGCGGCGAAGCCAACAGAGTTACTACCAACCTCAGTGGCCGCGCCTCGCTTTCTCCGGACGGCAAACAATTCGCGTTCATTCGTCCCGATCTCCAGAAGAGCGAAACGTCCGTCATGATCGCTAATATCGACGGATCAGGTGAAAGAACCATCGCCACACATAAGGCGACCGATCCGTATGTTGACGTGGCCTGGGCGCCTGATAACCAGACGATTGCGGCGACCACGAACACGCTCAAAGGTTCGGTGCGCGGGACCATCGTGACCTTCGGCGCCGGGGGCGGCGGCGACCGGCAGCTGACTACACAACCGTGGTATGCGACTGAAAGACTTCGCTGGCTGGCCGACGGAAGCGGTGTGATCGTTTCCGCGACCGAGCAATCGTTTGGCGCCCGCCAATTGTGGTTCGTGTCCTATCCCGGCGGGGAAGCGCGCCAGATTACGAACGATCTCAATGATTACACTTCGGTCAGTGTAACTGCTGATGCCGGCTCGATCGTCACGGTTGAGCGCGAAGTGACGAGCAGCATCTGGATCGGGCCGCTGAATGGCAGCGCGCTTTCTGCTCCCGCGGCCAATACGTTTCCGATTGAACGAGATCCGCAACGCCAAATCACTTCCGGCAGCGGCAAGCACGACGGGTATTACGGTGTTGCCTGGACGCCGGATGGACATATCACTTACGCCTCAGCCGCCAGTGGCAGCTACGATCTTTGGAGCATGCAGCCGGACGGCTCGGCACAGAGACAATTGACGTCGGCAACTCCGGGCAGCATCTATCACACGAATATTTTTCAATCGATATCTGCTGATGGCCGCTACATTTTCTTCACCTCTGATCGAGTAACCGGCGTTCCGCACGTCTGGCGCATGAATGCCGACGGCAGCGATCTGAAACAGATCACGAATGGCGCGGGCGAAAGTTCTCAGCAGCTGACGCCGGACGGTCAGTCAATGGTTTACGCCGATATTGTCGAGAGAACGTTGTCGAAGGTTTCAATAAATGGCGGCGCCCCAACCAAACTGAACGATCGATGTGACGGCCGGCCGGTTGTCTCTCCGGACGGCAAGCTGATCGCTTTTCGCTACCAGTTGGATCCTAATGCTGCTTACCAGGTCGCGATCGCATCGCTTGATGGGGGCGCGATTATGAAAGCGCTGGAAGTGCCGGCGACTGCTGAGGCGCGCCAGTTGTTGTGGACTCCCGACAGCCGCGCGCTCGTCTATATCGACACGCGCGCCGGGGTTTCCAACCTTTGGAGTGTTCCCGTTGATGGCGGGACGCCGGCGAAGCTTTCGGACTTTCGCGCCGATCGAATCTACTGGTTTGATTTCTCTCGCGACGGAAAGTTTGTAGCCATGTCGCGTGGCAATACCAATACCGACGTCGTGCTATTCACCAACGTGAAGTGATTTCCGAAACCTGATGTAGCGCAAGTTGTTAACTTGCGAAAATAGAAAGAAGGATCGCAAGTTTCCAACTTGCGCTACATTATGCGAACGCGAATCATCCTCGTTCTCGCCTTCTTCGCCCTGATGCTCGCATGTTCGATTTCGACAGCGTACTTGCTGCTCACGACTCCTTACACCTCAAGCGTCGCCGGGTTTTTCTACAAAACTGAAAATGGTCACGTCGTCGTGACCACGGTCGCGCCGGGTCAAACCGGTTTGCGCGTTGGCGACGAGATCGTCGAGTTCAATCGACAGCGCCTGACTTCTACCAGCCAGCTGCGCAGGTTCTTTGTGCTCGCCAATGCCGACACTCCATTTGACGTCGTGGTCGCGCGGGGCGGAGAGACGCAGCCGCTTACCTTGCACACCCTGCCCACCACGACCCCGATGAGATTGGGTGTCTACGCGTCGGTGCTTCTGATCCCTTTTATTTTCCAGTTCACCGGGCTGGTCATCTTTCTGTTGCGGCCGCACGACAAACAGTCGTTGTTGTTGGCGCTGACCTTTGGCATGGTCGGCTTTAGCACGACGGTAATGACGCTGCCGATCACGCCCACGTGGGTGAAGCTGCTGTTCGTGGCGGCATCGCCCATAACGTCGCTTTTGCCGGCGGTCTGTCTGCACTTCTCTCTGGTGTTTCCGGAACCGTCGCGGCTGTTGAAGCGATTCCCACAACTCTCTTATTTGATTTATTTTCCGGTAATTGTCGTTTCGCTGCCCGTACGTCTCTATGGCCACTACTTGATGGTCGCCGCGCCCGATGATGGCCTGGCCTACTTCCAGACGCCGCCGGTCAGCTATCTCGATTTCCTGCTGGTGTTTTATGTGCTCGCCAGTTTGGCTGTGCTGGCGTTGAAATATCGTCACGCGAACGAACTGGCGCGCCGAAAGTTACGCGTGATGGTGGCCGGGTGGATTGTCGGAGCGCTCCCGGTGATGACGATTACGTTGCTGGTCCTGTTTGAGGCGCCGATCTCTGCCGCAACCTTCGCCTGGCTGGGACTGTTCGGAACGTTTGCCTTGCTGCTGGTCCCGATCTCGTTCGCTTATGCCGTGGTGCGACATCAGGTAATTCCCGTCAGCATCATCATTCGGCGCAGCGTGCAATATGTGCTGGCGCGAAATGCTTTGCGACTTCTGCCGGTATTACCGCTCATCGGTTTGATTTATTCGATCAGTTCGAATCCCAATCGCTCGGTCGCCGATATCGTTCTACGCAGCTCAGTATATTTTTACGTATTCGCGTTGATAGCGTTATTGATCGGCCTTCTGTTTCGCAAGCGTCTGGGCAATTGGATTGATCGACGGTTCTTTCGTGAGCAATACAACCAGGACCAGATTCTGCGTGAGCTGATCGATGACGTGAAGCGGTCCGATTCAATGGCTGAGATGTCGCGGTTGGTAAGTAAGAAGGTTGACAGCGCGCTGCATCCGGAACGCCTGTACCTGTTCTATCGCGAAGAGGACCAGCGTGACTTGAGCCTCGGCTATTCTTCCGGCGGATCATCTGCTGACCTGCGCATCCCGCAGGAGTTTGAATTGCTGCGCTTCATGGAATATCAGGGCCGCGCGCAGGACTTTCCGTTTCCGCAGAAAACCAATTTGCCGGGCGTGGAGAAGGATTGGCTCTCCTCTTTGGGGACCAACTTGATCGTGCCGATGACCGGCACGGACAGTCGTCTGGCGGGATTGTTTCTCCTGGGACAGAAAAAGTCGGAGGTGCCTTACACGGCCGGAGATCGCCAATTGCTCGAGACGCTTGCGGATCAAATTGCCATCGTTTACGAGAATGTCCGTTTGAAAGAGCGCATCGACCGCGATCGTCGCGTGCGACATGAAGTGCTGGCGCGCGTCGAAGAGCGAAAGATTAATCTGCTCAAAGAGTGTCCGCGATGCGGCGCATGCTATGACAGCACGGCCACCGTTTGCGAAATCGATGGCGCCGAGCTGACGCTGACGTTGCCGGTTGAAAGAACGATCGAAGAGCGTTACCGGCTCGATAAGTTGTTAGGACGCGGCGGTATGGGCGCAGTTTACGAAGCGCTGGACCTGCGTTTGAACCGACGCACTGCGGTGAAAATTCTCAGCGGCCAGTTGTTTGGCAATAGCGCCGCGCTGCGCCGCTTTGAACGTGAGGCGCAGACCTCTGCTCGCCTTACTCATCCGAATATCATCACGGTTTATGATTACGGCGTCTTGTCCACCGAAGGCGCATATCTGGTAATGGAGTTGGTGCGAGGGCAGACGTTGGGAGCCATCCTAAAGAACGAGCGCTCGCTCACGCCTGCGGTCGCCGCTGAGTGGCTCGATCAGATTCTTGCCGCTACCGGCTGCGCTCACGAAGCCGGCGTAATTCACCGCGATCTTAAACCTGACAACATCTTCATCACTGAAGACACGCGGCAGGTGAAGGTGCTCGATTTTGGTTTGGCAAAGATAGCTCAGCCCGACGTCTCATCGGCTGAGAGTTCCCCGATGACTGTGCCCGGCGCGGTGATGGGAACGTTTGGGTACATGTCGCCCGAACAATTCACGGGCGACACTGTCGATCATCGAACCGACCTGTTTTCGATTGGAATCATAGCTGTCGAGATGTTGACCGGCCGCAGGCCGTTTGCCGCGCGCAACTATCATGAACAGCTGCAGGCGATAATGCATCAATCGTTCCGGCTTGATGAGGCCACAGCAGAAGCCGCGGAACTCGAGCGTCTGTTGCAGAAATGCCTTGCCTTCAAACCTGAAGAGAGATTTGAGACTGCCGCTGAGGCAAGACAGCAATTGGTCCCAGCTGTGCACAATTCGCAATTGCATTCGCATGACCACGCGGTGAATCTCGATGCCGAAACGATCATCAATCCATATTGACCAGGAATCACAAATGGTTAACCGCCGACAATTTCTTTTTCAAAGTATGATTTCCGCGGGCAGCGTATCGCTCCTCGGACGGAAAGCTCTCGAAGCTGAAGCGATAATGCCGCGCACTCAGGTTGCTAAGAAAGTCATAGTAATCGGCGCTGGCCTGGCGGGACTGTCGGCGGCTTATGAACTGTCGCAGGCAGGTCATGACGTCAACGTGCTTGAGGCGCGCACGCGTCCGGGTGGCCGCGTGTTCACCATTCGCGGACAATTCGCTGACGGCATGTACGCGGAAGCAGGCGCGACCAACGTCTTCGACGTTCATCAATGGACAATCAAATACGCGAAGCTATTTGGCGTCGAGCTTGATCTCGTGACCCCGCCGGCGGGAGCCCCGGTCTTTCACGTTCAGGGAAAGCGAATCGTCATCAAGCCAAACACTCCGGTGGATTGGCCCTTTCAACTTCGCGCCGACGAGCAGGGGCAGACGCGAGGACAATTGTGGACTAAGTATGTCGCGCCGGCTTTGAAAGAGATTGGCGATCCGGAAGGCGCTGATTGGCCGGCATCGTCGTTAAAGAAATTCGATGAGCTTAGCTTCACGCAATTCCTGCGCGGACGCGGCGCATCGCCGGGGGCTATTTCAATCCTGCGACTTGGACTCGCAGATCAACTCGGCGAAGGCGCAGATGCGGTGTCGGCTCTTGACCTCTTGCGCGAGGCACTACCACGCGCGCTCGAGAAGCAGCTCTATGTGATTCGTGGAGGCACGGATGTGCTGCCGCGGGCATTGGCGGCGAAGCTGGCCGACAAGATTCGTTATGGCTGCGCCGTAGTTCGTATCGAGCAGGACAAAAATGGCGTGCGTCTAACTTGCGTGCGAGGCGGTGAGCGCCAAACCCTCACAGCCGATTACGTTGTCTGCGCGATTCCGTTTTCCGTTTTACGTCAGGTTGAGTTCGCGCCGGCTCTATCACGCGAGAAACAGCAGGCCATCGGCAAACTGGGAAATACCTCCGTGGTGCGCGTGTTCTTACAGACGCGCCGGCGATTCTGGCTGGATGAAGGTTTGAATGGAGCGGCGACGACCGATCTACCTTTGATGACCGCCTACGACAAAAACTTCTATCAGCCCGGCACGCGCGGCATGTTGGAAGTCTACGCCGCCGGCGAGCGGGCGCGGAAGTTGACCGCGATGACCGCCGATGATCGTTTCAGTTTCACCGTGAAGCAGGTGCAGCTGATTCATCCTGCGATTGTCGATCATCTCGAAGGCGGTAATTCAGTTTGCTGGGATGATGAGCGGTGGTCGCGCGGCGCCTACGCATGGTTTCGGCCGGGTGAGATGACTACGATGTTGCCGCACATGGCGACGCCGGAAGGCCGTATTCACTTTGCCGGCGATCACACTTCACCGTCGCCGGGCTGGATGAACGGCGCCTTGCAATCCGGCAATCGCGTCGCGCGCGAGGTTGCCGCTCGGCAGAGCTAGGAATGTATTGAAGCTTCAGCACTCGTCCGCAAGGAAAGTGTCGAGGTTAGAACCTGACGTGTTCCTCAGGCACGTTCTGCTGGCACAGTGGGCACTCTGCCGCGCTGTAGAACTTTTCGTCGTATTCCACCAGCGACTTGATCTGCACGCCATCGACCGAATCGGGCGCTCCGCTGAATCTAACGATGGCCCCGCAGCCAATGATGGGCGCGCCGAGACTTCTCACCAGCTGCACAGTCTGCGTGATCGCATTGCCGCTGCGAATGATGTCATCGACGATGATGCAGGGATTGATCTCACCCTGATTTACGTATTGGCGGAACAAGCGCTGGCCATTCTCCTGCTCGGCCCAGTAAATCTGCTCGGCATTCAGCGCGTCGCGGACGCCGAAGGCGACCGGGATCCCGCCGGAGCTGGGACTGATAATGGCAATCTTGGGCAACTGGCTGGCGATATCGCGGTCGACCCGAAACTTGCGGCTTAGCGCCACAGCTAACACGCGCGCCGTATCGTAATAACGAAACGCCAGCGGCATCTGGAAGTAGTGCGCGGTGTGTTGCCCGTTTGGATAGACGAAGTGACCTTCGCGAAACGCGCCGGTGCGTTTCAGAGCGTTCATGATCTCTTCGGCCGACGGAATTAGTTGGACGCCAGTTCCTGCCATAGGTCTCCTTAAAGTGGTGATAAGTGATAGGTAGCAGGTGATAAGAAAACCCCATCACCTATTACCTATCACTTATCACCCATCACGGTTTTGCCGCGTAGCATAACATCATTACTCGCACTTTTCATTCACCGATAACGCGCGGGCGAGCAGCTTTCGTTGATCCTGAGAAAGAGAAGCGGGCAGATTGTCCAGGGTAAACCATTGTGCTTGCTTGATCTCAAAGCTTGATGGCTTTGGTTCGCCAACAACCCGCGCGCGATAGTAAATCTCCACCTGTTTCAGTTTCACCAGGGTCCTGGTGAAGAGTAACTTTACCTCGTCGATGTCGATGCTGATCTCCTCGCGCAATTCGCGACGCAGCGCCTCTTCGGGTTGTTCGCCTTTGACGATGAATCCGCCCGGCACTCCCCAGCCCTGGTCAGCGCGAAAGACATGTTCCAAGAGCAGCACCCTGCGCTCGTCATCGAAGAGCGTGGCGGCGACTGTTACGGTGAAGCGTGCCTGACCAAGCCTTGAAGCGCGCAAGCGGACTACCATTGGAAGCCGCCGCCAAATTTGGCCGAGAATCTCTGAGAGCATTGCGGAGAGAATATCACGTGGGGTCTTGAAGTTTCAGAATCGTCCCTTCAGTTAGTATTGGCAGTTAGTCTTGAGCGGTTTGTATGCGGCACGCGCAGCTGGCGCGTGATTCAACGGCGGGACGCGCGTGCCACTTAACCTATCAGTTTGATAGTTGAACTCCGGGCCGTTGATCGATATATTCGCTGCGGCCTTAAACGATGTCTGCCAACGTCACATCGCCGAAAGACGCAACCGCGCCGCCGGTGGCCTCGCCGCCGGTTCCGAAGCGCATCACCAATGCGCAGACGGTCTGCAACGAACGAAACGAAAAGAACAAACTGTGCAACGGCCATCTTAAGCAGATGAAGACAGCCGGCGAAGCCTCTGAGGTTCACCTGCGGGGCGATGATGTGCTGTTCAAGTGTCATATCTGTGGCACCCTCTATATGGGACCACCGTTGGGCCACGTGCGCGATCCTGACAAGCAGACGAGATTTGTCGAAGCTGAGCTGTCCGCATTGCTGCAGGCCGCGGGTGGAACGCTCCCAGTCATCAAGAAAAACGACAAAGGCGTTTATGTGATTGTCGAGCCTGCCGGCACTGAGCCGCCGCACGGCGTGCCACCTGCCGCTGCCGTGGCCAAGACAGCAACGCCGCCGGCGGTGGCCAGGCAGACCTCAGCGCCTGTCGCGCAAGCCGCATCAGTGGCCGAGAAGGCAATGACTCCGCCGCCGAAAGCCGCGGCCGAGCCTAATCGGCAATTGTTTCGTCGCTCAACTTACGCGGGCGTTGTGGATACCGGGCCGGTTGCGGGGGAAACGAAGGAACAGAAGATTGCCAGATTGCAGAAGGTCGTCGCGGGCGCGAAGCAGCGGGCCGAGGAAGGCGGCGGTCCCGAACACGCGACCGTCGTAGATTCTTCGCCGAGCGCTGACGCGCATCGTCCGGCCGCGGAAGCGCAAGCTGAGACAGGAGCAGCATCCGCAGTGCCTCTCAGCGGAGCCGCCGCGACTGCATCACCGGTGGCCGGCGCTGAGACGCCTGAGGAACTGGCGCCCGACAAAGTTGAAGCCGCCACGACGCCGACCGCAACGACGTCGCATGCCGCCGGCGAGCCTGACCGTTCGTTGTTCAAGCGATCTACTTATGCCGGCGTGACTGATACCGGTCCCGTCGCGGGCGAAACGCACGAGCAGAAGATAGCGCGGTTGACGGCGGTGGTGGCCGGGGCGAAGCAACGCGCGGAAGAATCGGGATAAGATGAAGTGCATGGCGGTCGGAAGGTGGCATCATCGAAGCTTTGGAATGCGGCAGGTAAGCCGCACTTTTTTTGTCTGCGCGTGGTTGTTCCTGATCGTTCTCGGGCTCAACAGTTGTAACGCGAGCGTGCGGCGCGCCGGGATTCCAGGCCCAGCTCAGACGGCCCTGCAAACGGCGATTGATGATATCGACGCCGGCCGCTACGATAAACTCTATCAGGAAGCATCGGACGAATGGCGCAATCAGTCATCTCAGGAAGATTCGAAGGCGACTCTGGAGAGAATGCGCGACAAGCTCGGGGTGGCCCGCACGCGATCGCAACAAACGGCGCGCGAGGAGCAGACCTCAACCGCACCGGTGGCCGGTCATTCGGTTACGGTGATCTACCAGACGACTTTCGATCGCAGTGAAGGCATTGAGACCTTTACGCTGATCGAGCGCGACGGACATTGGGCCCTGGCAAAATATTATGTGAGTTCGAGCGGCTTGAGATAGGAATTATCCGCAGATTACACAGATTACGCAGATGGAAAAAACGAAAGCCAACGAGCCGTGCCGGAGACGGGTCGCGCTTTTCTTGTCTGATTTGTAATCTGTGTAATCTGCGTAATCTGTGGATAAAATCCAAATATGATTGACCGTTACACTCTGCCCGAAATGGGCGCGCTGTGGTCTGACGAGACCAAGTTCCAGAAATGGCTGGACGTAGAGATCGCTGTCTGTGAAGTTCACGCCGAAATGGGCGTGATTCCGCGTGACGCGCTGGACCAGATTAAGAGCCGCGCAAAGTTTTCCGTAGCGCGGATCAACGAGATCGAGAAGACAACTGATCATGACGTCATTGCGTTCACTACGAACCTGGCTGAGTCGATCGGTGAGGCGTCGCGTTTCGTCCATTACGGGCTGACTTCATCCGACGTCGTCGATACCGCCAATGCACTTCTCTTGCGCGATGCCTGCGACATTCTGCTCCCGGGAAAG
>JADMIO011153641.1_pt1 | contig 19711 bp, 23 predicted proteins | sample 8958161 | NCBI WGS metagenome assembly JADMIO01 (sample SAMN16585339, study PRJNA669376) | soil metagenome | isolation source: Crop rotation soil | place: USA: Cullars Rotation, Alabama | collected 2011
CCCCTTGTTGCTCGGACTGCCTGTGCCACCAACTTACCTTTCGTGGCCTTTTGGGCGTGTAGGTAGAATCTGGCCTGTGCAATGGTTTGGCACTCTTGCATGGTCGGGCAGCCGGCTACCGCTCGGACCGCCGCTACGCTTGTCTTGCGCCCTGCTGTCAGAAAAGTGCGCAATATTGTCATTTGCGCGCGTTCGAGCACATCGGTCGCGTTCCGGCGTTGCGGTAGGCAGCCCAGGCCATACGTAAGCACTGGTCGCACCATCGTGTCAAAGACACGTAGGCGCGCCCGGAAGCTGAATCCGCGGCTGCGGCAGCCGACAGTAATCAGTGATGCTGCTGCTTGGCGCGCTTTTTCGGCCATACGCTCACAATGTTGCTTCGCGTTGATGCCACGTGCATCAAATGTAACGCCGAGGTACACGAACGAGTTCACGTACGGCATGGCGATACCGTGCAGTTGGAATTCTGGTCGCTCTGTCTCCGTCGCCGACAAGGTCACTGCGCACTTTGTGGGCGCAAAGCGGTAGTGGTTGCGCATCGCGTGTTGTTCGCACGCACTCAGTGCTCGGCGCAGCCCGTCTGCGTCTTCGGAGATGAGGGCAATATCATCGGCATACAGCGTAGCCGGGATGCTGACTTGGCGCCTCGGCATAACGAGGCCAGTGCCAAGACTCTCGAGTTCGCTACAAAGGTCGTCGATGTACACGCTGTACAATAGGGGGCTCAGTAGCGATCCCTGTTGCACACCGAGGCCGCAGGCAAAGCTCCGTGAAACATCCCCGTCCATAACTACCGAGGCAGTGGAGCGATCAAAGAGTCGCTGTAACATTTGCAAGGCTACGCCCCCAACGCCACGAGAAGCGCATTTCCTCCACAGAAGAGCACGATCCACCGTATCATATGCGCTCCGAATATCCAGGTACGCCACAAAAGGCTGTTTTCCCTGTCGCCTGCACTTTAGCATCGCGTCGTGAAGGGTGGCGATCTGGTCCAGCGTCCCCCGTCCCGCGCGAAAGCCTCCCTGTAGTTCACTCAGTTCGCCCACCGTCTTTTGTAGTCATGGTAGTGTGGGGCAGGGCCACGCGGTCAGGGTTGGCACCCCATGCGGACCTGGCTGCGTGAGCCAATCAACGCAGTTGCCCCAAACCTCTAGTAGATAAATAGATAGCGGCTGAGTATCGCCGCCGGGGGAGTCTTTTGGGTCGAACAGATTTAATAATAGTTGATCCTTACAGCCACTCCCCTCGTCACACGCGGGCTTTTCACCATAGAATAATATAGGAGCATGACCTCCGACAGTAGCATACACGCCTCCCACAGCTTTCGCATGCTTGTCAGGAGTGCGATTGGTCTGTAATTTGTTGGGTCTGACTTGGTCCCCCGACCCTTTCATATCGGGAAGATGTTAGCCTTACTCCATGCTGTCGGTGTGGTACCAAGACGCGCGAGCAAGAGGAAGAAGTTTGACAGTAGCACAGTCATTCCCCCGCCTTCGTACTTGAGCAGCTCATTTGCGATGCCGTCCTGGCCGGGCGCTTTCCTATTTGGTAAGCGGGTTTGTGCCATTTGTACCTGATATTGCAGGAAAACGATCTCCCACTGTTGCTGCTGCTCGTCCGTCCATCCCGCACCTTCCTCTACAGCGACGTTAGTCTCTCTATCCTCATTCAAAGTCTGCCGATCCTCCTCCTCCCTCTCTGCCGGCGCTACATTGCATGCGCGGGCGAAGTGTACGGCGCATGCCTCTGCGGCCGAGCGCATGTCTCCCGGGTCGACAGGGCACTGTTCCGCGTTGGCAAGGCGACTTCGGCGCACGAGCCGTATGGTGCGCAGCAGGTCAGGGACCGCTGCCTCGTTGACTCGTTCTACAAACTGTCTGTATCCCTCGCGCTTCGCGGCGCGCAGTCGTCGGCGAAACTCGTCGCGGCGCATACGATACAACGTCCACGCCAGCTCGCCGCCAGCGCTGTCTCTGCTATCTCGGCGTGCTACGCTGTGTGCTTGCTTCATTGCCTTGTGCAGCGCGAGCAACTCGGGCGACCAAGCAATCGGCTGCCGTCGCGGGCCCTCCTTGACTTGTCCCACGGCCGCTGTGGCAGCTGCCCGAATACGTTCCACGACTGTTTGGTGTACTGCGTCGGCGACTGCCTGTCGTGCGTCACTGTCAGCGTCCCCAGGCATCTGGCGCGTCATATTCTCAATGCATGTCTCGAGTGCGCCGTAGTCCAACGCTTTGATATATGTCGCACGTAGCGTTTCCTCTTCCTTCCCATGTCCACTGAGCGCCGCTACTTTGAAGCGCGGTGGCTTGGTGTGCTGTTCGCGGCAGTCCAATGCTCGCCTTGTCATTTGCAGTACCACTGACACAGGGCAATGATCCGAGTCAGGCCACATATCGTGCCTATGTGCATATTGTGTCGCGGTCGAGACTGCCACCTCGTTCATCAGGATATAGTCTAGTATCAAGGTGCTAGTGCCTTGCGTACGTGTTGGTCGCCCAAGCGGATCGGCAGTGACGCAGAATCTGTGCAAAGCGCACCATTCCACTAGTCGTCTCCCCCGCATTGTATATCCTACATCTCCCGCCGCCGGCCCTACACGCGCGTTTAGGTCTCCCATAATAATCGCTGGCTGCCCGCTTGACATGCGCGAGCGCAGCTGTTCCATCGTCTCCTCTATCAGCTGAGGCGGCATTGACGGTAGCAAGTATGCCCCCGCTACCTGCATCTCGCCAACCCTAAATGTAATTCCCTCAAATCCTGGCTCCTGCACTCTGTTCAAGATGCGCACCATCCTGCGCCATTCCGGTCTCACCAACACACAACATCCACCTGCCGGTCGCCCACCCCTCTCTCCCTCCGGCGGCCTTGCGGGTAATTGTGCCACCAGCCATTCGTGCCGTAAAAGCCTTCCCGCCGGTATTAGTGTCTCACATACGAACATCACGTCTACTCCTTTTTCACCATCTCCCATACCAATCCCTCCAGTTTGTTTTCCAGTCCTCTTGCATTCCAAGTCGCAATTGTTAATGGTCGGCCAATCATTGGCATACCATTGCGGTTTCCGTAGCAGCGCCATTTACCATTTCCATGGTGGGGCCTGCTTTCTCGCTCGCTCCAACGTCTAGCGTTTCCTCGGACGCTGCACTCGTTATGTCATCTATCCTTATCACTGCCTCCGTTGCTAGCGTCTCCACCACTTCCGTGTCCCCCTCGTCGTTGCCATCGGCTAGACTCTCTTCCGTCGCGGTCTCAGTGGGCGTCGGTGTCTGTCCTGCGCTCGTTGTTGTCGGTACGACTGCTCCTCCGTTCTGGTCATCCTTGAGGGCGTTGAGACGTGTCTCCATTTTTCCTATATACTCAGTATAAAAGGCTTTAAGCACATAGTTATGCTCGTTCTTAGCCAGTTCCTTGCGGGCGCTGGTCATGCACTGGGACAGGGCCTCCATCTGTATTGCTACAAGGGCCTTGCCGCTCTTTCCTTCCGCGCGGAAAGGCGCGGGCTCGGAGGCATCGGTCTTGTCGCATACGGCAACGTCGCACTGTGCTCGCAGCTTCGCGGCGAACTCCGTTGCGTAGTCCTTCGCGAGGAGCACCTCCAGCGTGCGGCCCATGCAGCGAAGGTTCGCTATCTTCGCCCCCGAGATGCCGAAACTGCGAAATGCCGCCCGCAGCTCTCCAAATCTCATGCGGCTGAGGCCGCGCATGTAGACGAGCGTAAGTTCGCCCTTATTCTTAGCCCCGCCCGCCGGGGTGGTGGACCGGGGACGCATGATCTGCATTGCGACTTTGGCTTTTTCGTTTCCTGCCTTTGCGGCGCGGGCAATGTCTGCGTATTTTCGCGTTCGTGGCACGATCTCATCAGGCGCGTGGGATCGCGGCGCCTTTATGATTTCTAGTCCGGCGTACACGTTGTGCGGTTTTGATACCGCATTTTCCCCTGCGGCAAGGCCACACTTCTCTAGTAGCTGCGTGAGGCCGGCGATTTGCACACGAAGTGCTTCGTTCTCCTTTTGAAGCGCCTCGCTCCGGAGGCGGTCTGCCTCCCATTCACCCTTCAACGCCTCCAGCGTACGCGCCATTTCGCGCATCTCGCATTCACGCTCCTTCGCTGCACTCTCTTTCTCTTTCATCTGCTTCTCCACGGAAGCGAGACGGCTCGCCAACTCTTGGCTGGTCTTCGACAACTCGTTTATACACGTCGCCTGGGTAGCAGAACCCGCTGTAGCGGAATTGCGGAGTCGCTTACTAGCTATAGCAACTTCAACGTTGCTGCTAGCCGCCATCCTTTTCCTTTTCTGGTTGATTTTCTCGGATATTGTGTGTGTTTTCGCTTAAGTCCACTGCGAGAGGGACCTTGTAAGCCGCTCCCCCTATTTTCCACGTGACTTGTTGAGTTTGCGCTTTAACGTGCAAAATATGCTATCAAGCGTGCTCAAGGAATTTATTTTATTGGCGCGTGGTTACATTGTGGCTGCGCGGACAATTTTTGGTGACGGAGAGCTGCAGTTGTTGCCATTCTGTGTCTAGTACTGCTATTTCGCAAAGACTGGCGCTTTGTGGGCCGGAGTTTCCACGTGATGAATCGTGGGCCGGCATTTGTGAAGTAGCAACAGAATGCTGCAACACAATAACAACCACTGTAGCGCTCTCCGTTACCAAAGATTGTCCGCGCAGCCACAATGTAACCACGCGCCAACAAAATAAATTTCTAGAGCACGCTTGATAACATATTTTGCACGTTAAATGCCAGCTTGGGTGCAAAACACCGTTCCCATCCACAATACACTAGGAAGAGCAAAATGGACAAGTGCTTGTGTTGGACTTTGTATGTGGGAATTTATTCGCTCCGTATGGGCAGCAAATCAATGATTTGTTATTTTGGCACAAACACCCCAGCGAGCTTATTGATTACGCTACCACACTCGCTCTTCCCTCGATGTTCACTCGCGCGTCAGCAACACGTACACGCCAAGAATACCAAGTACTGCAAACTTTACTTGTGGATAATCATTCATGATGATTGTGAGCATTCCCAAATAAGGAACATGTCTGTGTGGTATGATCGAGGGGAGGGGAGGAGAGGAGAGGAGAGGAGAGGAAAAAGTGACCATAAGCACGCATGCATTACACCAAATCTCATCCATTCCCATCTCCCTTCACCACCACCACGCCTACTTACGCACGAACTTTGCCAATCACTTCATCGCGACCGATCCACAGCCTTCCGGCAGGATATATGCCACGGTCGTCGCCTCTGTTCGTGAGGACGTTGTCGCCCTTTGTGAGAATGTATTGCTTGCCCGTTTCCACGCTAGAAAAGAAGAATGGGGTGAGGATGAGTAGGTGGATCTCACAACACGCGCGAGGAAGGGAGCGGACGAGCAAGCGCGTATAGGCTCGTAAAGCAGCTTTAGCTCCAGTGCCGCCCCAGTCGCACAAATGCACACACTCTGCCACTCCTTACTCGTCGTGGACGGTGAGCGCGCGATGAACAATGGGTATTTCGCGGTCGTTGAGTTTGAATACGGGAATGTCGCCGGCGCGGATGGGACCGGTGGTGTTGTCAAGAAAAAGAAGGTCGCCGCGGTAAAACACTGGCTCCATGCTTCCACTAAAACGCGGCCAGCCGGTCAGTTAGTCAGTCGGTCAGCCAACCAATTGCTGGCCAACTAGTCGGCGAGAAATGTGGCATGACGAGACAATAATGAGCAATGGGGTGCGGTAGCAAAGAGTAGCGTGATACAGCACGCGCTGCAGGAACCACCGAGCTCGCCAACTGCGCTCACCTCAAAACCACAACAATCGGGCTCTCGCAACGCGTGTACAATGCCACGCTCCTCCATATCATGTATGCAGTTGATAGGACGGTTGCGAGATTTAGAATTTGCTGGAGCGACTGTGTTGCGGGGCCGTTAGCAAGCAAGGAAAAGGGCAAGGACATCGAGTAACAGAGGAGGAAAGGCGGAAAGAGAACAGAAATGAAATAGACAATAATAGGCTTGCTTAAGAAGGAGGAGAACAAGCGCTACGGCAAACTCGCCTCGAGGGCAAGTAGTGTTATGAAAGCGAGAGTGCGCGTACGTACCTGACGCACAGAAAACGACTTTAGCTGTTGGAACATTGTCGTCGTCGCTAAACCGTCACAAACTATTTGCTAAAAAGAGTTCGCAGCGCAAAAGGGTAAATTCGGGCGCGAGGTGAGTAAGAAGAGCGGACGAGAACTTACTTGGGCACTGACCGCGGAGCACTCGCTCAAAAGGCGTTGCGCGATGCTGTCACCGCACCTTAATTGGCGATGTCACGGGAACGCGTGGGGTCGCGATAAGGCCGCGAGTTGGTTGTTGGTGAGTTGCTTGTTTAATTTGTATGGGCACCGTCGCTTCGGCTTCTCTGCGGCCGCCGGCAGCAGTAACAGCACCAGCCGGAGGAGCGGAAGGAGCAGTAGCAGCAACCGCTCGCATCCCTCCCACCTCCCATTGCCTTGCAGGTCAGAAAGGCGCGACTGCTCCTACAACAGTCGCCATCACCACCACATCGGTCTGTCTCCATCGTGATCCAAATTCCGGGCACCAAAAGCTCAACCAGTACGAGCTGCTAAGGGAGATTGGGAGAGGCGTGCACGGCAAAGTGCGGCTAGCAAGGGACACGCTCACCGGCCAACATTATGTAAGCGACCAGGCGACCGCGGATTGCGTTTGGAAGCACTGCTTTGTTGTTGTTATTGTCGTGGTTGCTGCTGTTGTTACAGGCCATAAAGGTTATTGACAAGGTGCCGGGAAGCAAGCGTGCCAACGCGTCCTTATTATCCCGAAATCGGTCATCGCTTAGCCCGGAGCGTAGCTCAGCACTGCCGGAAGTTGAGCAGCGCTTTGCGTCGGCAACCGCTGCCGCCTCTTCCCTCGCTAAAATCCATTCTGCTGCGGCCATCATCCACAGCTCCGCATCTAGCCGCAGCGCGGCACACAAGCCGCTCGGCATCATTGACGATGATTCGTCGTGCCACGACAATCAGCTAGACGCTCACGACTCGCACTTGGCCGCCAATCTGCCGTGTCAGCGCCGCTCGTCGCTCAACGGCGCGCTGCCGTCGCGTCCCGTGTTTGCGCTCACCACCGCCGACGACTCCGCGAGCAGCTTGCAGTCTGCTGGCCCTGTGGCCGCTCGGCCCGCATCTCCTCCGCCCTCTCCTCCGCTCGATGCCGCGGCACTGCGCAGTCGCTACAAAGCTCACCACCGGCGTCGCCTCTCCATCACCTCACAAATACGCAGCGTCACCGACGACTCGCATTTGCGGCGCGTGCGGCGCGAGGTGGCGGTGCTGAGGCGGTGTCGGCATGAAAATGTCGTGGCCCTGAAAGAGGTTATCGACTCTGCGCGCTCGCGTCGGATATACCTGGGCACGTATGGATGGTGCAGCATATATTGTGGTTGTGTGGAGGGGCGAGCGCCTTTTCAATGCAACGTGGCCTAGCGTAGTGAGATGTGACTCTTTCACTTCCCCTCCCCTTGTCCCCGTCCTTAATCACCCACCGCACTGCGCTACTCCATGTCATATTTTGATGCGCTACGTTTGGTATGCGCTTCTGATTTAACGTGCCGTGAATGCAGTCCTAGAGTATGCCGATGGCGGTGAAATTCGGTGGCGCGATGGTGAGGAGCGGCCGGTGCTTTCGTTGGACGAAGTGCGACAAATATTCCGGGGACTGGTGAATGCTGTCGAATATTGTAAGTTGCTTTTGTCCCCATCTCCCTCCGCCCTGGCCTGCAACAGCCACCGCGCGATTACCCTCTTCCACGCACTTTTCTGCTGCCAACAACGAGCACTCTGGTCCTTTTTCATTCCCCGCTCGCTCCTTGCAGTGCACAGTCAAGGCATAATACATCGAGATATCAAGCCAGCAAACCTATTGCATACGCGGAGCGGCCAAGCCAAGTTGTCAGATTTTGGCGTATCTTGTATCTATCGAAGTCTCCCAACAGCAACGGCAGCAACAGCAGCAGCAGCTCCTCCGACCCCAGTGCAAAATACTGCCGGCGGTTCCCTGAATGTCGTCAGAACACGCGCGTCGCATGTGTGGCGTCAACTGCGGAAGCAGCTAAAAAGGACTGCTCACATCACCAACACTTTTTCCACAGCCGCTACTGCAGAGCCTGTCGCCTTGTATGACAGCGCAGACCAACAGCTAGAGTCAAACTTTGACTACCTCAACAACCCGTTTGCAGATGATAGCGACAGCAGCGAAGAGTGTGCGGATGACGACATTTATCCCATTCCCACCACTTCTCTCCGCTGTAGTAGTAGCGGCGGCGGCGGACTTTGGGCGTCGGCACAAGGGACCGTGCTTGTGGCCAGTAATGTAGATGATTGCTACGAGCTCACCGTAGATGCATCCGAGTTGGCGAGGACTGTGGGCAGTCCGGCTTTTTTTGCACCCGAGCTATGCCTCACAGGTAACAACACCCCCTTCTCAGTTCCCCAACTCCCTCATCTGCCGTTGCCGCCAGTGCACTTTTGCTCTGCTTTAATAAAAGCAAGCTGCTCACTCACGCCTTCTCCCCCGCAGCTGATCAAATGGATGCGTATTTGCTCAATCGCCAGCATCATCACTCGAAGCCCAAATCAATCGGACCCATCCTCATCAATCTCTGCTCGCGATCCCTCGCCACTCCGCCGTCGCCTTTGCTAACTGCGGAGAGGCAGTGCAGCCGCGGACACGATTACAACCGCAACGCACCCATAGCTATTGAGGGTCATAATCGAGCGACCGAAGGACGCCACATCACCCCTGCCATCGACGTCTGGGCGATGGGCGTGACGCTGTACTGTCTGGTGTATGGGCGCGTGCCGTTTAGCGCGGCTAACGAGTACGAACTGCTCAATGTCATTCCCAATGCCGAGTAAGCAAGCGTGGTGGTGATGGTGATGGTGGTCATGTCAGCCACACGCGTGTGCATGCATATATAGACTGGCATTTCCTAAAGATAATCGAGTGCCGGCATCGCTCAAGCAGCTACTTTGCCGCATGCTAGAAAAAGACTACGGGGCACGGATAAGCGTGAGCGAAATTAAAAAGTGCCGATGGTTAGCCAAGAAACGCGATTCGTGGGGAAAGGGAGATGGTCAAGTACGAGAGCATGATGCTCCATTACCCATATTATGATGCATGCACGTACATACGTACGTTTTCCAAGTACGCTACGCGAATTGTGTGATTTTTTGGAGGAAGGTGGTGATTTTGCATGTGTTGTAACTTTGCAATGCCCTAATCTTGCATTGGCCTTTTCTCTTTTTCCAAAACTTTTGCAAGCTCGCTTTAAGCAAGCGCTATTGTTAGCTAGACCAAACTCGGCTAATACTCGCGGCCACCTCATTCCATTAGCTAAAAATGATCAACGGATCCGACAGATTGCCGCAAGCGCTCTTCTGCGAGTTGTGTGTATAAACCAATGCTCCACCACCCAGACACTAGCCGCTGTATATGACGTCATGTTCGTTTCAAACTACATTCTGCGATGCTTTCCATGTGACACTGCTGCTCCACTTGCACCACGCTTGTGCTGCGTCGTTTGTGACTGCATTTAAAGCAAATCCCTATCGCTCCCGCCTTAACTGTCTTGGAAAAATGACTACAATCTCCGACATTCTCCTAGTAGTGCTTGCCATCTTCTTGCCTCCTGCTACTGCATTCATCAAGACTGGATGCGGCATGGAATTTCTGCTGAATATCCTGCTTACGATTTTAGGCTGGATACCGGGTAATGCTCACTCCCTCTTCCACATTGGCCACTCGGCTTACCATTATCAAATTGCGCAGGTGTAATACACGCAATATACTTGGTGTTTAGGCTTCCGACCGGACGCCTCACAGCGGCGGTATAGGACAAGGCGAGTCAAAGGAGGAGACAAAGCGGTGGCGGGACAAGATGGAGCAGAGCAAAGCGGAAGTGTGTGTTGTGCGTAGAGTCTGTAGCAGCTTTGGTTGGTTGTCTACCGTCCCTATTGCAAAAGGAATTTGTTGATTGAGAAAACGCAAACAACTGTATTTATGTTTCACGAGCAAAAATACCCGATAATTGCGCACGTGGACCATCGAAGCTTACGCTGAGCCGTTCACGTGATCCCAAATACACTTTATGGATAGCGACGACGCTCCAATCTCCCCTGCGGCAAACAACAGTCGCCGCCATCGTCGCACCAGTAGCGATAATGGCAGTGTTGTTGGCGACAAGGAGGACGCCTTTCATGGTGATCACGAAGAGAGCGGCGAAGAGCTAGAGGCGGGGGAGGAGGAAGAAGAGAGGGGAAGCAAAGTGGAGGATGATGAGGATGAGGAAGAAGACGAGGACGAAGAGGAAGATCAGACAACTAAAAGCCGTAACGTAAGTAATTTACTGCCCGTTTCCGACAATTGCTTATTGGTTTCTTTGCTCGCTTGTTGGATTAGAGGAGAAAATCCGCCTTTGCTGCTCGCAAGCGCCCACGGCTCCACAACTTTCTTGACATTGAAGCAAGCGACGAGGAAGACGAGGAAGAGGAGGAGGAGGAAGAGGAAGAGGAAGGACTAAGCGCAGCGCAAGAGGGTACGGTTGATTGTTGTTGGCAATTTGATCAAGCAGCGCGCTTTTTTTCACAGAACTTGCGCGTGAAGAGGCTGCTGCTCGCCAGCACTACCGTGCCTATGATCGGCTGGGCGCCTCCGAGGAAGATTTGAGTGCAGAGGAAATTGTGGCGCGGATTCGTGAGCGGCATGGAGCGCGTTACGCTCAGCGCCCGCACGAGGCCTTTGCCGACACTACCGACGACTTTGTGCCGCAGCGAGCACTTGTGCCTGGTGTGCATGATCCAAACTTGTGGATGGTGCGCTGCGTTCCCGGAAAGGAACAAGAAGTGATCATGGCAATAACGAAAAGATTTATTGAGCGCGAAATGACCTCACATCCATTGGACATTAGCTCGGTCTTTAGTCGCGACTCACCCAAGGGCTACGTGTACGTTGAAGCGCGAAAGCAAGCATACGTTCAGAATGTGAGCAACGGTGTAGCAGTGAGGGGCACGAGGTGCGTGCAAGAGCGGCGCTAATCTTTTTACAGGCCATCGATAGCCTGAGCAACGTCCTTGGATACAAACTGACACTAGTGCCCATCGAAGAAATGGTGGATGTGGTAACGATCAAGCGGAGACACAACATGTCAACACTGGTACCTGGCGGATGGATTCGCATCAAGCGCGGCAAATATGCCGGCGACCTCTCCCAGGTACCGCGTCGGCACCGCTTTGCTCTCCTCGTCCCCGTAACACAGCATTTTCTGTGCTGCAGATACTCAAAGTAACGGATTCGGAAGAGGCCGTTATTGCTCGCCTCATTCCTCGCCTCGATTTATTTGCGTCGCGCCTTGACGCTGCCGGCAGCGAGGAAGAAGATGGAGACGAGGAGCTGCCGCAGCTTGTGGACGTTGCGCACCCGGCAGATCTGCGCAAGGGGCGTCGCGGTCGGACAAAAAAAAAGAGTGCCCGAGCACCACAAAAGCTGTTCAATATAAGCGAGATTGAGTAAGTGTGCATGTCGTGCGTGTGGGGGAGGGGATGAGGCTGCTTTGGTATGCTGCTCACACTCATTTATCCCACTCATTTACTGCGCCATTTTTCCGCCAGGAAAATGAGCGACCGGAGGAACGTGGTATTTCGTGGGCGCGGCGTGTACATTTATGGGGGTGAGACATTCAGAGACGGGTTTTTGGAAAAGGAATTTAAACTCAACAACTTGGTACGTGCATATGTACGCTTTCCATCGCTGCCCGCTATCTACTTGGCGGCTCGTGACGGATACTTGTGCCCATCTACATGTCAATTTATTGCAACAACCTACACCGCGCAGATAACTGACGGAGTGAACCCAACGCTTGATGAAATTTCCAAATTTGCTGCGCCCACCACCGACGACCCCGACGCTACTGCTCAATCTCTTGTGGCGCTTGCTAGTAGCGCAGCAGATGCGCGCGCTGCATCGCAAAAGCTCGACGCCGGCGATTTGAGAGTTGGCGACCATGTCACCGTTGCCGATGAAGCATATGGCGCGCTCAATGGTGTCACGGCGGTGGTGGTTGGTGTGACGGGCGAGATGGTGAACGTGCGAGCTCGTGTTGGCAATAACGAGGTTTGAGCAAAGTAGAGGGGAGGGGACGGCCCTGGTGCGCAAAGTCGATTATACACTATGGCTGTGGCGTATAGGATATTATTGGATTTGCACCATCGCAGCTGTGCAAATTTTATCGTCAAGGCGACCATGTCAAGGTGGTGGCCGGAAGGCATAGCGGCGAGACGGGGCTGATTGTGCGGGTTGTTGAAAACGTCGTCACCCTCCTATCTGACTTGTCCATGACAGAGGCTAGTATTTTGCGCGCGCCGACGATGCATGTTTAATGCTAGCTACTACCATTGCTACCGCCCCCTCTTTTTCCTTACAGGTCACTGTCTTTTCCAAGGACTTGCGCGAGACGGCTGGTGTAGCGACAACGGGTGGTGCGCAGCGAGGAAGCAAGTTTGAGCTGTACGATTTAGTTGAAATAGAGTAAGTCAATATGCAGTGGGTGGGTGGGTGGTTCCCCTCCTCTTCCCTTCCCTTCTAAAGCGGGGCTACTATCGTACCGTGCACAATTAGCTCGATGCACGTTGGTGTGGTTGTGCGCATTGAAAATGACTCGCAATATGCTGTTCTCGACCAGAACAGCGATCTACGCACCTTTTCTGACAGCCAACTGGCACCTGTACGACAACACGGTCGTGGCGGCGGGATGGCAAGCGCTGCTGAAATCATCACCGACTCTTCTGGAAACCTCATTAACGTTGGCGATCTTGTGCGCAGCGTGGATGGAGAGGTAGGGAGGAGTGTGTATGCGTGTGTGCGTGTGTGACTTACAGCGCCTCGTGGCGTGATTTAGGGGCGGCAGGGCAAAGTGCTGCATTTAAATCGGCTTGCTGTGTTTGTGCACGCTCGAGAGCATGTGGATAATGGCGGTGTGATGGTGATGAGGCCGCAAAATATTGTAAATCTCTCTACCAAGCCCAAGCAAATGGTACGTGTCGCTTGCTGCATGAGACGGATTATTGGAAACATACTGTGATGAAATGTGGCTTGCGGGGGACGCACAGCCAAATGCAATGGGACCACCGTCGTTAGGAAGCTACCGCTCACCAAACCGCAGCGGAATGCGCGGCACTCGTGCACGCTTCAGTGGTCGTGGCGATCCGCTTCGTGCCCAAACAGTCATTATAACGCGCGGCGGGTTCAAGGGGTACCTGGGTATCGTCAAGGACACGACAGAGGATAGCGCGCGAGTCGAGCTGCACACAAACTGCAAGCTGATAACCATTAATCGCGAGCATCTTGCGGTCAAAGAGTACGCCTTTTTTTGAGCTTGTGCTCGGTTCCCAACCATTTTTTTGTGAAATAGTGCCTCTGGTCGCGACATTTCGGTCGCTGAATTTATGGAAGCACGTGGTGCCGGCCCGCGCTACGAGTCCATTTCCAACGACACGGCTCCCGGTCGTATGCCTGCGTGGGGTCGGTGCGATTCTCGAACACCCGCATGGAACCGGAACGATTCCCAGACGCCTGCATGGGGCCGAGACGATTCTCGAACGTCTACATGGAATCAGAACGATTCTCAGACACCTGCATGGGGTGGAAGCGGTTCTCGAACGCCTGCATGGGGCCGGGACGATTCCCGAACTCCAGCATGGCGACGAGGCGATTCCCGAACTTCGGCGTGGAGCCAGGGCAACTCCCGAACGCCCGCATGGGGTCGGAGCGATTCCCAAACACCCGCGTGGAACCAGGACAACTCCCAAGAGTCTACTACATGGGGCGCTTCCTAGCAATGACGAAATGGCCGATCTGCGATCGAATTTCACATACAACGAGAATGTCAAATGTAGTAGGAGTATCGTAACGTTTTGAAGAAAATCACGTACGCGCAAGCACAAATTAGCCCCGAGTGCACACATGGATAGCTAGTGGTACTCTTACCGAGTCGATCTTGGACTTTACGCCGACATGGTTGGTCAGCTGATTGTCTTTGGCTGTTTGGACGCGGCTTTGCTGCGCAGAAGTAATGCCATTCGATAACAACGTGCGGCTGGTCCGCGTCGACGGAAGGGCTTATCGTGTGGAGGAGAGCGAGAGGGAGGAGGAGGCGGTCCCGAGCGCGAATAATGGCTCTAGGCAAAGCCGGGCGCAAATCGCACCTCTCCAAGCGAGGGAAGAGGGAGGGTATACGCATTTCCTCTCCATCCCGCTAAACTCTGCGGATTGCGAGGAGCTGCGGAAGAGCTTTGCCGCACTTAAAGCAAAAGTGCTCGCGCTAAAGCTGCCCAACCTACGAGACACGGATTTTATTCGGCCGGCGGCGCTGCACATCACCATCGGCATGCTGTCGCTGCCCACGGCCGAGCACGTGGAGAGAGCAAGACGCTTGTTGCAGTGGTGCCAGCGCTCGGTGTACGACGCGGTTGATACGCGCAGTGTTGTGGTTCGGCTCGAGGGCCTGGATGCCATGGGGAATGATGGGTGTAGGTCGTGGAATTATTGCAGCGCATGCTCGAGTTGTCGTCCTTGCACTACTAGCACGTGCTACGGTGCTATACGCGCGCGTAATTGATGAAGGCCGCGATGGGCGACTGATGGCGCTGTGCAGTAAGTGCCTCGTGTCCTCTTTGCTGCGGCACTAATCACCAAGCTGCTTTATTTCGCAGAGCTGCTCAGGACCAACTTCCACAAGGATGGTCTGCTTGGCGATGCGCTTGAGAGACCGCTAAAGGTATGCACGCTACACATTTGCTCCTATACTTTGCAGCAGCAGAAGCTGAAACGATGTGACGCAGCTGCACGCAACGCTTCTCAATCTCAACAAGTCGCAGCGGGCAGCAGACGACCGAGAGCGGCGCTCATTCGATGCGCGCAATTTACTGCGGCAGTATCGCAACACAAAGTTTGCGGTGCTGCGTGCGTCCAGGATCGAGATTTCGCGCCGCCACGACAACAATCCGGACGGTAGTTATCCTTCAGAAGCGCACCTCTCGCTTCCTTAGCACTGCAGCGCTCATCTCACGCGTCCGGTTGCTTTTGTAATCATGCATTTGCCGTCTCCTCTAACTGGGGCGGAAGCGGGCAGCAAGAAGAATAGGTCGCTGTATGCCAATTCTCATACAATTTACACAAATGGCTCTCTCCTAAGCAACAATGGATTGTTCAAAATGAGTTGGAGTAGCAGCGTTGCTTGCTGTTGCTGCTCTCCCCTTCCTTGTAGTCTCAGCTCTGCGTTTACCGTCGTAATCTCATCTAGGTGGGGCATGAGGCTGCGCGAGTAATGCGGCAGGCGAGCAAGCCGTGGATAATGTGCTGCGGGCGTGTGGTAGCGAACACGGCGCGGAATGGCCGTCACAGCATCACTGGAGTTGCTGTCGTCGTCTTGATCGGCAGCGGAGGAAGAGGGGGAAGAGAGGCGCGTGCTTGTAGTGTTGGATGCGTGCGATTGCGGTGAGCTGCGTGTGTCGATCTGGCGCCGTCGCCGTGGTCGCCTTTCCACTACCAGATCAGAGCTGCTACGACGCCGGGATTTTTTACGTGACGAGTACGTTTGCGCGTCACTCGGCGAAAAGATCTTGATGTAGTCGTCAATCCCCGAGACAGCCAACGTTGGTTCGTATGGATGCGGCTGCAGTCACCATACCCGCGACCGCAACAATAGAGTACCATTTTATGCACAACATACACAAGCGTGGACAGCTTTACCTGGACAATGTTTACAATTTCAGTGTCGCCCTTGAGGACCTGCACAATCTTGGCCGTGCGCTTGTCCCAGATGAACAAGCAGCCGTCGTCACTGCCAGAAACAATATACTCGTCATGCGCGCCAAAGAAATTTACATCCTTCACGGTCTAGCACACGACGGCGGCGAGTGATTGGTACATCAAGCATGCATCATTACTGGGCGCAGTTACCTGTACGTTGCAATGGCCACTGTACCGCCCAATGCAGGGAACGCTGGACACGTGCGGAAACATTCTGTATCTTCTGCCGCCGCGCCTCCCGCGCTCCAGTATAAACCGCATTCGCATTGGAATGTAGTCATTTCTTGAGGCGGCCTCACTCGTATTACCCTCATCCTCGTTACTGCCGTTATCACTGTCATCATCATCGTCATTGTCGTTGTTATCATCATTGTCTTGGTCGCTGTCGCTGTCACTGTAGCTTTCATCATTTCTGGTTCTGGCGCGCTCCTCGGTTGAGACGTAGTTGGCAGTGCTCGCGCTACCCTCTACAGCTGATTATGCAGCAGCAACGTTGTAAATAAGCGCTGGAACGCACCGTCTGCGTCAATGTCAAACAAATACACCTCTCGGCATGACCAGTTACCAACCAGCTATTTACATCGCCACCACAACCACCGTAATCATCAAATATGACTTGCTTACGCAAGAATTCAAAGACGCTTGCTCTCACCTCATGCCCATTTGAATCGCTAAATTTCACCGCCGTCACATGTGCATCGTTTTTAAGCCACGGCGCTGCCGGAACGCATCGCAACACCAGGCCATTCTTCCGATTCTCGCGCCCTGTCATCACAGCGTCGGCGAGGGGTGATGATGAATGGCCACCACCACCGCCGCCGCCGCCAATCATGCGTCGATCGTGTACGAGAAGCGCGGGACAAGTGCCAGCAATGGCAAGCAGATGGGGACGCAGTAAGCTTAGCGATATCGATTCAAAGCCAATTGCCTCTCGCGAGTAGTCAATGTACGCTGGACCGCATGCGCCTTCCTCGCAGCGACTGTGCGCTTCGCGTAAATCAATTTGCCGTACTGTTCCTAGTACAAAGCAGTATGACGTGGCATAATGGGTGGCGAAGATGCGGGTGGAGAGAACGAGTACAGGGTGTGGGCGTAGAAACATGCGCAACGCATAGACACCAACAAACAGGCAGACAAGCAAGCAGACAAAAAAGTTGTGCAGTTACCATCCTCGCTGCACGTGTAGAAAATATTGGAGGCGTAAGGATCCGTAGCAATTCTCTTTACGCTTGCTTCGTGGCATTGGTAGTTTTTGACGGCAGTAGAGCGTGCGCTTCCGCAGCTATACTCCAAATTGTACAAAAAAATATTTCCGTCCGCAGCGCAAGTAACAATGTCTCGGTTGCCCGAGAACGGAAGGAACTTTGCGTTGAAAATATTTTCCGTGTGGCCTATGCATGGGTGCGCGGCTCGTCAAGGATAGTTGTTGGGCGGGCTCGCGCACTGACGCACCCGTATGGATGGTGTGTAGCGGCCTCAGTACTTCGCCATCCTCGAGCGGTGGCTGATTAGCAAAGCGCCACAGGCGTACTGTAGTGTCATCGGAGCCCGAGAGCAACAGGCGGCCGCAGCTCGACCAGCTAATGATGAGTGGTGAGCGGGGCATCGCGAGGAATACGGCAGCACCTTAGTGTATTGACGCAGCCGGTGTGCGCGTGAAGGCAGCGCAGTAGTTGCAGACGATCCACGAAGCTGCGATGCGAGTACAACCGGGCCTTGTCTCCCACCCCTATGACTAACAGCAGCTTTATCTATCCCCTTCCCGGGAAGCAGATGTGTGAGTAGTGGGAGAGTGGTGGAGGCGAACCTTTGTCGAGTGGATACGCACCGGCCCCTCGACTGCGGTGGTCAATGATGCGGCTGACGGGCGATACGTCAGTCATGAGAAGGTACGAGTGGAGTGCTCATGTGATGCGTGCTGGTTGCGGGATTCAAACTCCGCCCCTGGCGGCAGTGCTTTGGTTGGCGAGTGCGAATATGGGCGGGAGATGACGGGCGAGTAGACATGGCCGCCACCAGCACTCGTTCCCTTGATGTATGCGCTGTGGCGAGCAACCTGCATTTGTTGTGATACTAGCACAAGAGCCAGTCATCAGCTAAGCATTAAGCTTTGATAGCAACAGCCTGGTGCATCAACGCTCCGGTAGTGAGCAGGCCTCTACGAATAGCAAATGATGAATGGGCTGAATTGCAGTGCAAATGACCCCTCTACTTCACTTGTGACAGTTTAGGTTTACCCTAATGTGTGCAGCGCGAAAGCCACATTTAATTTTATGACTCGTTAAATTTTGGAATAGTCACTGGGTTCTGCATTGTGCCATGGAATGGCCTCGAGTACATAGCGGAAATTGAACAGGGAGACCTTCCCACAGCGCCCAAAGTGCCCAAAGTGCCCATTGGTCAAATAAATTCAAATAAGAAGCGTGAAAAAGCAAATAGGCCACATATACTGCAAGAGATTCAAAAGGAGCTATAATTTGCAAGGCATTGCGGGGCAGGGCCACGCGGTCAGGGTTGGCACCCCATGCGGACCTGGCTGCGTGAGCCAATCAACGCAGTTGCCCCAAACCTCTAGTAGATAAATAGATAGCGGCTGAGTATCGCCGCCGGGGGAGTCTTTTGGGTCGAACAGATTTAATAATAGTTGATCCTTACAGCCACTCCCCTCGCCACACGCGGGCTTTTCACCATAGAATAATATAGGAGCATGACCTCCGACAGCATAAACTCTATAAAGGACTCGTTTTCAGTGTAGTCTGGATGCTATAGCTTTAATATCCCGAATATATTTGTTAATTTGAAAGGAATAGTTAATGAACTCCAATTTATAACGCTCTTTTAGATCAGCAGCATACGAATCTATCCAAGGATCTGTGACTGGTCGGTCACACACGCCTCACATGGTCCAGAGCAAGGATCGGCGCTCATCATGTGCCGCGTAGCACGTTAATGATTGGCCGTGCAGGGGGAGAGGTTGTTTGGGGAAGAGTTAGGGTATATAGACAGGGGGTGATAGACTGATAGAAGAAGGACTCTGGTTTTGATAAAAAAGCAGTAACAAAGCAACCACACTAGGATCTTCAACTTCAATCTCGTCGCAATTCCCATGTCCATGTCTGCCACCAATGCAAAGACGCTCCCTCTGCCTGATCTCGGCGGACATGACAGATCCAAACGTTGGTTTTCACTGAAACTTAAATCATCCTCAGCTTTCTTTGCATATTGTTACGTGTAAACGCTGGGAGGGACCGGGTCAAGACCGCTTATTCGAATCTCACACAAACAAACCCCCGATCGGACCGGGTCAGGACTCCCCCGCAGCCACATCCACCTCCTGCAGCCTTTTATAGCCGCCGATCCTTCCCGGTCCCGCCGATACCTTCCCATTTCACATGCTACTCACGGGGGGGGGGAATTCTCCCCACACCCCGTAACAATATTCCTCTGTATATTCCACACTATCTTTCTTCTTTGTATATTCCTTTAAATAATCATTAAACTTTTTTATGGCTTGTAAAAAATCATTAAAAAAACCTGATGATTCTTTAGCTATCTCTACGAGTTCTTTTTTAGCATGCTCAGACAATGTCGAATGATAAAAAATATTCAGCCCCCTGCAATTTTTTCCACAGCTCTTACCAAATCCAATAAGCCATGCGCATTCATAAATTTAATCGCGTTCTTAAAGTTATTACAAAATTCCCGGTAATAATATCCAAAATCGTGGGTCTTACTCTTTACGTGCGTGGTGTATTCCTTATATGTTGTCGGAAACCTTCTCCGACTGCGATGGCTGCTCCGTCCGCGTAGCTGTAGATGTGGGAGCGCTGGTGGTGGGGGACATGAGAGCAGGATAC
>JADMIO011113589.1_pt1 | contig 19710 bp, 12 predicted proteins | sample 8958161 | NCBI WGS metagenome assembly JADMIO01 (sample SAMN16585339, study PRJNA669376) | soil metagenome | isolation source: Crop rotation soil | place: USA: Cullars Rotation, Alabama | collected 2011
CGGCCGGCGGCGTGTCGCTGCGGTTCTTGCGGTGCTTGTAATAAAGATAAACGAGCACGTAGCGGTGCAGGCCATACGAGGCCAGTACGATCAGAACGATGAAATACGGGATAAGGAGCGCGAGATCAAAGCCATTCGGCTGGTAGAGGCCCTTGAACGTCTGGTCCATGAAGTGCGTGCGGACGTAGTTCATCAAGCCGCGGTTGGAAACGGCCAGCAGTAGCAACGGCACCAGGGAAGAAAAGAGGATGTGAGCAGCTCCGGTGCGCAGGCATGGTTGTCGCCGCGCGCGCAACTCATCATTTTAACTGGAAAGCGCAGCCACACTAATGCCTAGGCGTAAGCCGGCGTGCCTACGGCGTAACATCACGGGGGCCGCTGGCGGCCTCGCCGGCGTCGAAATCGCGGTCCACCTCGATGGGCGATGCGCTGCGCAGCATCCGAAAGCGCGTCTGCTCGCCGCAGATGCGGCAGCGCGGAAACGCCTCCCCAGCTTTCATCACCGCCTCGTGTGGCTGGCGATGCTGGAAGTGCGTCACCTGGAAGATGCCCGAATACGGCACCGTTTCTCCTGGCTTATAAAGTTCGTCAACCATGGGTGCGTCCAGTCGCTCGGGGAACTGGAGCAATCCGTGGAATAGGTTCAATATAGCCGCAAGGACTATTTACTTTCAAGTAAACAGGCGCGGAACTCTCGATTAAGCCGTTCAGAAACAATAGCTTGCCTAGGCAAGGTGAGCTGTACGATTTTGCTCTTGCTGGTAAGTTACTTAATTGAGGAAGTACGTGCGGTAGAGCGTGTCGCGTTGCACGGGGCGGAAGCCGGCGTCGCGGATGATGCGCCGCAGCTCCTCTTCGGTGGTGCAGTTCGACACCCCCGCCGCCTTGACGACGTTCTCCTCCAACATGACCGAGCCGACATCGTTGCCGCCGAAGCGCAAACCCAGTTGGCACACCTTGAGCCCTTGCGTCACCCAACTCGATTGCACATTGAGGATGTTCGAGAGATACAGCCGCGCGATCGCCAGCGTCTTTAGATATTCGACCGATGTCGCCTCGTCCCAATGCCGCCCGCCGAGAGCGGTGTTCTGCGGCTGGAACGTCCATGGGATGAACGCCGTGAATCCACCAGTTTCTTCCTGTAGATCGTAAACGACTTGCAAGTGATTGATGCGCTGCTCCAGCGTCTCGCCCACGCCGAACATCATCGTCGCCGTGGTGCGCATGCCCAGTTCGTGCGCGGTGCGATGCACATGCACCCAGTCTTGCGTCAGGCACTTGAGTCGTGCGATACGATGCCGTACCTCATCATCCAGGATCTCGGCGCCGCCGCCCGGGATAGAATCCAGACCGGCATCGCGCAGCCGCATGATCACATCGCGCACCGTCATGCCATTCAATTCCGCAAAATGCAGGACTTCCGACGCGGAAAAGCAATGCAAGTGCACGCGCGGAAAGCGCTGCTTGATGCCGCGTAACATCGCTTCGTACCAGTCGAGCTTCAGATCAGGATGCAGCCCCCCCTGCATCAGCACGCCCGTGCCGCCGAGTTCCACCGTCTCGCGGACCTTTTCGTAAATCGTCTCGAAATCGAGCGTGTAGCCTTTGGCGCGCCCCGGCCCCTTCACCGGCGCGTAGAACGCGCAGAACGTGCAGTACTCGGTGCAGAAATTCGTGTAATTGATGTTGCGGTCGATGATGTAGCTGACCACGCCATCAGGATGCAGCCGCCGGCGCACCGCATCGGCTTCCATCCCGATACCAATAAGGTCATCAGAGCGGAACGATTCAAGCGCTTGTGCACGAGTCAGCGACATCGCCCTGATTGTAACAATCCCAAACTCAAAGAAGGCAAAGGGAAAAAGGCAAAAAGAAGTGAACAAGTCAGGGAACAAAGTTACGGGAAAACGTAATTGTCATGCTGAGCGCAGTCGCCAGGCCGCAACGCGGCATGGCGGCGGAGTCGAAGCATCCCTATAGTCACCACGGCACGTCGCGCTTTGCCTTCCGCCCTGCATCCAATCTCTGTGCGGATTTTCGCGGCATCGGCGCTGGGTTGGCTGGCCAGTCTCGGCGCGGTCGGGCTGATCGTCGTCGGTATCGTCGACCAGTCCTTCGTCCCCATTCCCGGCGGCATTGACATGCTCCTCATCGTGCTCGCCGCGGGCCATCGGGAACGCTGGTTCATCTATTGGATATTTGCCGTTGGTGGCGCTTTGCTGGGCGCGTACTTCACTTACATCCTGAGCAAGAAAGGCGGAAAAAAGGCGTTAGAGGCGCGCTTGCCGCGTCGCCGCGTCGCCCAGGTGGAGCGCGCGTTCAAGCAACGCGGCTTCGTCGCGCTCTTCATCGCCGGCCTGCTGCCGCCGCCGCTGCCCATGGTGCCGTTCATTGTGGGCGCGGGCGCGCTGCAGTATCCTACGCGCCGGTTCCTGCTCGCCGTCGGGGCCTCCCGCGTATTGCGTTATGCGCTCGTCGCCTGGCTGGCGCACATCTATGGACGCGGCATCATGCGCGTCTTCACCGCACACAAGCTAGCGATCATCGTCTCCTTCGCGGTTTTTTCCATCGGCGCTGCGGTCACCGGCTGGCTCTACACGCGCTACCAGAAAAAGAAAGAAGCCGCCGAAAATGGCGGCTTCTCGCAACCGGAGCTGAAACAAGCCGGTTAAGACGCCTTGGCGGCCGCCTGCGCCGCCTTCTTCTCCGCCAGCATCTTGCCTACGCGTGCCACGCGCTTCTCAATGATAGTGGCCTTTTCCTGTGCCTTCGGCGTGCGATTGACGAACTTCTCTATGTTCGCCAGGAAGAGTGGGTTCTGCGTCTTCTCGCGCACTTCGCCGACAAATGGCTTCAGCTTCGCATACACGAAGAACAATTCATCGGCGACATCGATGAACAGCTCTTCGTTGATCGAGCCGTGCAGCACCAGAGTCGCCGCCATGTCCCAGAACGACAGCACCTGGCGGAAGTAGCGGTTCTCGTCGCTATACGGGACGAACACGCTCTTCTCGATGTCGGTATAGGTATGCGGCCAGAAGTCGAGACCGACATAGTTGCGCGCCTTGCGCATCTCCGTCTCGCGGCGCAGATCATAAAGTTTAAGGACGAGTTCAGCGTCTTGTGGCGTGGCCATAGGGAATCTCCTGGAATCACTGGTTGTGAGCCTCGTCATTTTACCAGCGACGGCTGCAAGCATGATCGGATGATCAGATGATCTGATGATCCGAAGATCGGATGATCCGCTCACGGCTGACCCGGTCGTCGTGCTCCCCTGAATACTGTCTATTCCCCTTTTCCCGGACTAATTTACTTGCCCGCTCATCCTGAGCGGAGCCTCACCCCGTCCCGGATTCTCGGGACGGGATGAGGCGGAGTCGAAGGATCCCGCTGCCGTCAGCATCACCCCGCCGGTCGGTCTATCTCTTTAACGAGCGGTCTTGTCGCGCCCCTCCGATCGTCCGATCATCCGATCTCCTGATCATCCGATGAGCCGTTCGCGCGCGGTGTTACCATTCTCCAGAGGTCACCCATGAAACTTGTCGTCGTCCTCTTGCTCTCCTCGCTCGCCTTCGCGCAATCGGGCGAACGTGCCAAAGATGTCGAACGCGTTTCCGCCGCCGCTACCGTCCTCGACGAGATCATGACCGCGCCCGATAAAGGCATACCTGAAGAGATCCTGGAAGACGCCACGTGCGTCGCCGTCGTGCCCTCGCTCAAGAAGGCGGGCTTCGGCTTCGGCGGCCAGTGGGGACGCGGCGTCGCCAGTTGCCGCACCGCCGCCGGCTGGAGCGCCCCCGCGTTCTTCACCATCGGCGGCGGCAGCTTCGGCTTGCAGATCGGCGCGCAGGAGGTCGACCTCGTCATGGTCGTGATGAACCAGAAGGGCATGGAGCGCATGCTGGAAAGCAAATTCAAGCTCGGCGCGGACGCGTCCGCCGCCGCCGGCCCCGTCGGCCGTCATGCCGAAGGCATGACCGATTGGAAGATGCGCGCCGAAGTCCTCACCTATTCCCGCACCCGCGGCCTGTTCGCCGGCCTCGAACTCAACGGCGCCGTCATCAAGCAGGACAAGAGCAGCACTCGCGACTTCTACGGCCACATGGTGCCGTACAAGAGCATCCTCACCGGCGCCACGCCAGTGCCAACCGACGCGCAGCCATTGACCGGCGCGCTGGCGAAATACGCGAAGAAACCTGCGTCGTCCGCTCCTTCGGGTTCACACTGAGATTCAGTCCCTGGGTGCCGGCTGTCCGAGACGATGAACTCAGTCCCTGGGTTTCAGGTGGAGCAAGCTGGCCGCGGCATTTCCCGGGTATCGGCGGAGAACCCTCTCCAGCCGGCGCCCAACATGAACTCCAGCGCCGTAGGCGCGCAGTAGGATAGCCCGGCGTTTCAACGCCGGGTCGGCGTGCCAAAACAAACCCAGCCCCGGCGGGGCGGCAGAAACGGTTGCGTTCGCCTGGGGGGCCAAACGAGCGCCTGTTGCTCGTCTGGTTTTCAGGCGAAGCCCTGCGACCAAACTCGCGACGCGCCGAAGGCAACTACTCGGACGCCAACCCAGCGCCGTAGGCGCGCAATAAAATAGCCCGGCGTTTCAACGCCGGGTCAGCGTGCCCCACAAACCCCGCCCCGGCGGGGCGGCAGAAACGGCCACTCTTGACAACCCCCGCACTGCCGCGATATGGTATCGCGACTAATATGTAAATATCTTTAAGATATACAACGCTAAGTCCTTTGTTTAACAGATTTTCCGCTAAGTCCTTTAAATCGCCTAGACCTGGCAGCATCCGTATCTCGCGCATTGTCGTCAGCTTCGATTGCGGCGCCGTCGTCAACCCCGACGGCTTGCGCAATCAGGTGTCCGGCGCGGTCGTGCAGGGCATTGGCGGCGCTCTGTTCGAAGCCATCCACTTCGAAGAGGGCAAGATCACCAACCCGCACATGGCGAGCTATCGCTTGCCGCGGTTTCAATGACACGCCGCCGGTGGAGGTTGTCTTGCTCGATCGCAAAGACCAGCCCTCAGCCGGCGCCGGCGAAACGCCGATCGTAGGCATCGCTCCCGCCGTCGCGAATGCGATCTTCAGTGCTATCGGCAAGCGCCTGCGCGCCATGCCGCTGGTGCCCGGCGGAATGCCGAGTTGATCGTTTTCTTGTTGTCGCCGTCGGCGCTACATGCTGGTGCGATGCACCACGTTGGCCAACGCGCGGCTGCGCTCGAACTGCGAGTTGATGGCCTCCGCGCGGTGGATATACGCCTCGCGTGCGCCGCCAGTGAGCGAGTAGCGCGACGCCAGGTTCGTCAGTACGCGCGAGACCTCGAAGTCGCTGTGCATGGTTGCCGTCGCATTGATGATCTTGACCAGGGTAGCGTCGCTCAGTTTGCCGGCATCGAGCGCGGCAACGAGCGTGCGCGCCCGCTCAAAATCCGAGCGGATGCCGCCGGCGGCCTCGACAAACGCATCGACGTTCGCGCCATCGACCAAGTGATACTTCGCCATCGTCGTCAGGCAGCGCGCGCGTTCGAAGTCGCTCTTGATGTTCGCGGCCGATTGCAGTGCGCCGGTAATGACCGCGGGCGAAAGCTTCGGCATCTTCAACAGTTCGACGAGCACGCGCGCATGCTCGAAGTCGGACTTGATCTGGTTCGCGGCATTCAAGTACGCACTACGCGCGCTTTCATCCGCGAGATCATAGTTGGTTTCCAGCGCAATCAGGACGCGCGCCATCTCGAAGTCAGAATGCATCTGCGTGCCGGCGGTCTCCAGCGCGCGGCGTACCTGCGCCGCGTCGAGCTTCGCGCTCTTGAACAGGATGGTGAAGTAGCGCGCCTTGGCGAAATCGGCATTGAGGCGGCCGATCTCATCGAGCACGGCATTGGGGCCCCCGCCCTGCAAGAGTTGCGGCACACGCGCAGAAGCCGCGAAGCCCGTCTCCCGCTCCATGCCGAGCAGGAAAGAAGCGAACCAGGCTTGTGCTTCGGCGTCGAAGCCGCGCTGATTGCCGCCGACGCTGTAGTTGTACTTCAGCGCGCCGTTCTCCGGGCGCGCTTCCAGGCGGCGCGTGCCGCTATCGGTGCGTTCCGTAGCTTCAAACCAGCCGCCGGACGCGATGGAATCGAGCCCGCTAGCATTGCGATTGAAAGTGATGACGCCTTCCGCATGTACTTCCGCGCTGCAACCGTTGCCGCTGATGCTGACGACCCACGACGCTCGGCCGTCATTGCTGCGCGTCCAGTTACTGTGGTTGCGCGACGACACGCGTGCCATGCACTCGAACGCCGGACTGACGGCCGTCGCAGGGACGGCGGGCGTCGTGCTGCTGAACTGAATGTTGGAGTCGCCTACGGCGGCGGGCATCGCCGGCATGTCGGGCATGGCGGGGATGGCCGGGATCGCAGGCAAGGCTTGCACAGCAAAACCGGCGGCGCAGAAAGCAATCGTCAGAAAGAGGACCGAGGCAGAACGGTGCAGTCGCGGCATAAGGCCTCCGTTGCGGAGTATGACGCGCGGCGGCGCCGTTTGTCACCAGAAGGTGACAAAGGGTTTCGAGCTTGCCTATCATCGGGGTTCCTTATGCCAAACTCCCAGCCAGCCGGCGCCACCGCGACAGGCCTCGACGCGCAGTACATCGAGGAGTTTCGCCGCGCGGCGCAGGAAGCGGTCGAGTGGATCGCCCGCTACCTCGACGACACGCGGCGTTATCCGGTGGTTTCGCGCAACGAACCCGGGCAGTTGGTCGATGCGCTGCCCAAGTCAGCGCCTGATGTGGGCGAGCCGTTCGATGCCATCCTGCGCGATTTTGATCGGCTCATTGTTCCTGCGGTGACGCATTGGAACCACCCAGGATTCCTCGCTTACTTCGGCTGCACCGGCACCACGCCGGCCATCATCGGAGAGATGCTCGCCGCGGCACTCAACACGAACGGGCTGCATTGGAAGACGTCGCCGGCGGTCGCTGAGCTCGAACAGGTGGCGCTTGATTGGCTGCGGCAGTGGATGGGCTTGCCCGAGAGCTGGTTCGGCATCGTGTACGACACGGCGTCAACCAGCAGCCTGCACGCTATCGTGTGCGCGCGGGAGATGGTCGATCCCGAAGCGCGCGTGAACGGTAGCCGTCCTGACCTGGTCGTCTACACTTCGGAGCAATCGCATTCGTCCATCGAGAAGGGCGCGATCGCCGTGGGCATCGGGCAGAAAAATGTGCGGAAGGTCCCGACCGACGACGCATTCCGCATGCGCGTCGATGCATTGCGCGATTTGGTCGCCAAAGACAAAGCCGCAGGCTTGCGGCCGATGTGCGTGGTCGCGACGGTAGGGACGACTTCGACCACCAGCGTCGATCCGGTGGCCGAGATCGCTGAAATTGCTGAGCAGTACGGCATGTGGATGCACGTAGACGCTGCGTATGCCGGCGCCGCGGCCATCCTGCCGGAGAAAGCTGACATTTTGCGCGGCGCAGAACGCGCGCATTCGCTGGTCATGAATGCGCACAAGTGGCTGCTCACGCCGATCGACCTGAGCGCGTTCTACACCCGCAGGCCGGATATTCTGCGGCGCGCGTTCGAGTTGGTACCGGAATATCTGCGCAACCAGGCAGACCCACGCGCGCACAACCTGATGGATTACGGCGTGCCGCTAGGGCATCGCTTCCGCGCACTGAAATTGTGGTTTGTGCTGCGGTATTTCGGCCGCGAGCGCATCGCGCAGATGCTGCGCAGCCACATCGCCATGGCGCAACGCTTCGCCGCGCTGGTAGATGCGCATTCCCAGTTTGAACGCGTGGCGCCGGCGCCATTTTCTGTCGTGTGCTTTCGCTATCGCGGTTCGGATGACGAGAATCGGGCGATCCTAGATGCCGTGAACGCCAGCGGCAAGGTGTACCTCTCGCACACCGCGCTCAAAGGGCGTTATTACGTGCTCCGGCTCGCCGTCGGCAACATGGGGACGACATGGGACGACATCGACCTGGCCTGGGAACTCATTCAAAAGGCGGTCCCGTAGGATTGTTCGCTTCCGAACACAGAAGTCCCATGCATGAACCGGGTAAGCGCTCTCGGGCGGAGCGGCCGTCTGACGTTTCAATCACATAGCAAGGGAACTAGTGGCAGGGCGATTGCGTTACCGCAGGTAGCAGTTTTCTGCGAGGAGCGCCATGTCCGACGTTTTCACCGACCTGCGGTATGCACTGCGCATGCTCGGCAAGCATCCAGGATTCACCGCAGTGGCGGTCCTTACGCTGGCCATCGGGATCGGAGCGACGACTTCGATCTTCGATACGGCGAACGCGATGTTGCTGCGCCCGCTTCCCGGCTCGCAGCCGGAGCAGTTGATCGCGGTCTACGCGCAACGGGCGAAACGGCCAGCGGGCGAGTGGAGTTATCCGCAGTACCGCGAGATGCGGCAGGCGGCGGCGAGCGCCATCGCGGACGCGGCGTTGCACACCGGCGCCGACCTGAACGTCAGCACCGGAAAGCGCGCCGACCTCGTGTGGAGTGAAATCGTCACGGAAAATTACTTCACGGTACTGGGAATGCAGCCGACCCTCGGCCGCCTGTTCACGGCGGAAGACGACAAAGGCGAGGGATCGGACCCGGTCGTGGTGCTGAGCTATGACTGCTGGCGGTCGCGCTTCAACAGCGACACCGGCATCGTAGGCCGGCGATTGTTGATCAACCATCACCCATTCACGGTGATCGGTGTCGGGCCAAAAGGTTTCCATGGCACACGACTGTTCGGCTTCTGGCCGGAGATGTGGGTGCCTCTGATGATGCATTCCGTGGTTTGGCCGGGCAGCAACGACCTGCTGACGGCCATGAATTACGGCTTCGTTATGGTCGCGCGCATGAAGCCGGGTGTCGCGCTGCCGACGGCGCAAGCCGCGCTCGATACCGCTGCAAAGAACCTGGTCGCGCAACCGCAGCAAGGCCGGGCGGTCGGCACAGTCACCATTTCGGCACGCGCGAAGTATGACAATCCGGCGTGGGTGCCCCGCTCCATGTTGCTGCTGGGTGCGTGGCTCGGCTTGGGTGCGACGGGATTCATCCTGCTGATTGCTTGCTCCAACGTCGCGAACCTGCTGCTGGCACGCGCCGTGACGCGGCGCAAAGAAATCGCTACGCGGCTCGCCCTGGGCGCGCGCCGCAGCCGGGTCGTCCGGCAACTGCTGACCGAAGGATTGGTGCTTGCGGGTCTAGCCTGCCCGCTGGGATTGTTGCTGGCAGGATTGAGCGAGCTGGGCGAGCCCGCGCTGACTCCGCCGGGTCCGTTCCGGCTGGGATTCGGACCGGAAGTGGACCACAACGTCGTCTGGTTCGCGGTAGGTGTCTCGCTGGTGACCACGCTGCTCTTTGCGTTGATGCCGGCACTGCGGGCAACACGCCTGGAGCTTATCCCCGAACTGAAGAACGAAGCGCCCACCGCTCGCTTTGCCGGCTGGCGCTTTGAGCTACGCAATGTGTTCGTAGTGGTCCAGATAGCACTGACCGTGGTGATGGTCTTCGCCGGCGCCATATTCCTCCTGAGCCTGGCGGGTGCGCGGCGCATCGACCCCGGTTTCGAGCGCCCGCAACGCTTCATCATGTCGTTCGATCTGAGCGTACAGGGATATGACGAAGCGCGCGGGCGCAACTTCGAGCAGGAGATGTTGCGACGAGTACGGGCGCTGCCGGAAGTTGCGGGAGCAACCTTGGCGAATCCGCTGCCCATGGACTACAACACCTCGACGATCAACCTGTTCATCCCCGGTCGTACCGAAGACCCGCAGCATGAAACCTTGCCAATCATGCGCAGCGTGGTAGACACCGACTACTTCTCCACGATGGGCACGCCTCTGCTAGCAGGCCGCGGCTTCGCGCAACAAGACGATGCTAACGCGCCTCGCGTGGTAGTGGTGAATCAGGCATTCGCGAACAAGTATTGGCCGGGGGAGGATGCAATCGGGAAAGAAATTCGCCTTGGGGGACGCAATGGAACTTCCGCGCGCATCGTGGGCGTAGCGAAGACGGGCAAGTATGTCTTCCTGGGTGAAGCTCCGCAGCCCTGCGTCTTCACCGCGGCGCGGCAGGGCTATCGCGCGTGGATGACGCTCGTGGTCCACGCACGCAACGATGTGGCCACGCTAATGCCACGCGTGCGCGAAGAGATCCACGGCATGGATCCCGACCTCGCCGTCTTCGGCATGCAGAGCATGCCCACGTACCTGAAGCGGGCACTCAACCTCGCGGAGGTCGAGTTCTACCTGGCTGAGATATACGGTGGCATAGCGCTGCTGTTGGCCGTGATCGGAATGTACGGCGTGGTGTCATTCGCGGCGACACAGCGCACGCGCGAGATCGGCATTCGTATGGCGCTGGGTGCGCGACCGGGCGATGTGCTGCGGCTGGTGCTGGGGCAGAGTGGGCGGCTGGCGACCATCGGCATCGTCGTCGGACTGGGCTTGGCGCTGGCGTTGGGACGCGCCGTAGCGAGCCTGCTCTACGGCACCAGCGCCGCCGATGTCCGCGCCTTGGTCGGCGCGCCGCTGTTACTCGCCCTGGCAGCCCTGGCTGCCGGTTACTTGCCGGCGCGGCGGGCCACTCGCGTCGATCCGCTGGTGGCCCTGCGTTATGAGTAGAAATCCCTTCGCATCTCGGGCTGCGGGTGTGTTTGAGGTTTCTGATGAGGTGGGGCATGGAATCGCTGCTGCATGACGTGAAGTACGGCTTCCGCTTGCTGGGGAAGAGCCCGGGATTCACTGCCGTCGCGATCATTGCGCTGGCGCTCGGCATTGGCGCGAACACGTTGATGTTCAGCGTGGTGAATAGCGTGCTGCTGCGGCCGTTGCCCTTCAGCCAGGCGGGCGAGTTGGTGCTGGCACAGGGTTACGATCGCAGCACCGGCCACAACGGCGCCGCCTCACCGCCGGATTTCTACCGGGCACGGCGTGACAATCACAGCTTCGATCAGCTGGCCGCCTACTATCAGCGCGTCACAAACATCAGCGGCGATCCGGAAGCGGAACGCGTGCAGCGGCTAATGGTTTCGCCCGAGTTTTTCGACGCACTGCGCATCGCGCCTGCGCTGGGCCGCAGCTTCACGCCGCAGGATGAACGCTGGGGGCAGCATCGCGTGGTGTTGCTGACCGATGCACTCTGGAAACGGCGTTATGGCGCTGATCCGGCGATCGTCGGCAAATCCATCAACCTGAACCTGGAACCGTATCAGGTGATCGGCGTGCTGCCGCCAGACTTCAGTTCGTTCCTCGGTCTTCCGGTCGGGATGTTTTCGCCGATGTCATTCGCGCCCGGCGACAATCTGAACACACACAATAATTATTTCCTCACGATGGTCGGGCGGCTGAAGCGCGGGACCACGGTCGAGCAGGCGAACAGCGACCTGGCGGCGATCTTTGCGGCCATCGAGAAGGAGTTCCCGGAGAACAAAGGCCTGAGCGCGCGCGCCACTAGCCTGCAGGAATCGGTAGTCCAGGATGTGCGGCCCGCGATCGTGGTCCTCATGGGCGCGGTGGGGTTCGTACTGCTGATCGCCTGTGCAAACCTCGCGAACCTGCTGCTGGCTCGTGCCGCAGGGCGCTCGCGCGAGATCGCGGTGCGCGCTGCGCTCGGTGCCCGTCGCGGCCGGTTGCTGCGGCAATTCATCACGGAGAGCGTGCTGCTTGCCGTGCTGGGCGGCGCGCTTGGACTGTTCGCGGCTTACTGGGGCACCGATGCGATCCATCTGATCAGCCGGCGGGCGCTGCCGCGCGTGGACGAGATCCACGTTGATGTCCGCGTGCTGTGGTTTACGTTCGCCATCTCGCTGGCGACCGGCGTCCTGTTCGGACTTGCTCCCGCGCTGCATAGCTTACGGCTGAACCTGAATGACGCGCTGAAAGAAGGCACGCGTACCGTGGGCGAAGGCCCACGCTCACTGCGCTCGGCGCTCGTGGTCTCGGAAGTGGCACTGTCGCTCATTCTGTTGATCGGCGCCGGGCTGATGTTCAAGAGCCTGCAACGGCTGTTGCAGGTGGACATTGGTTTCGATCCGCAGCACGTCGCGGCAACCTACATCAATCTTCCGCCGCAGAAGTATCGCGACGAGCGCCTCGCAGCACTCTTCCGGGACGATGCCGCAGCCAAAGCCACGCAGTTCTTCAACGACGCTATGGCGCGGATCGCGGCGCTGCCCGGCGTCGAGGCCGTCGGCGCCATCTCAAACCTGCCACTGACCGGCGAAGCTTGGGGCAAATCGCTGACGCTGTATGACCGACCGCTCCCGGCGACCATACGGGACCTGCCGGCGATGCAGTATCGCGTGGTGGCGGGCGATTACTTCCGCGCGTTGCGTATCGCGATCCTTGAGGGACGGGCGTTCGACAAGAATGACAACCTGGCGTCGCAGAAGGTCGTGGTGATCAACCAAACCCTCGCGCGGCGGTTCTGGCCGAAGGAAAGCGCCCTCGGCAAGCAGCTTTCCATCGACCCTCCAAGCGCACTGGTTCCCAAGGGAACGTTGCCGCCGGGTTATGAGGGTCCGCCGAAGTACACGGTGATCGGCGTTGCCACCGATGTGCACTATGGCGCGGTTGACGCCGACCCGCGGCCGCTGGTCTATGGGCTGCACTCACAAGGCAGCCAAAGCGCGCTTGGATTGCAATTGGTGGTACGCGCGAAGAATGATCCCATGACGTTGGCGCCGGCGATGCGCGAGCAGATCGCGCAGATCGATCGCGATGTTCCGCTCGCCAACCTGCAACCCTTGGAATCGCTGATCGCCACCCAGATGGCGCAACCTAAACTCGAGTTGTGGCTACTGGGATCGTTTGCCGCGCTCGCGCTGTTGCTGGCCGCGGTGGGTATCTACGGCGTGATGGCGTATAGCGTAACGCAGCGGACGCGCGAGATCGGCATTCGGATGGCATTGGGCGCGGCACGTACCGATGTCCTCCGACTACTCCTGGGGCAGGGATTGCGGCTCGTCGTGCTTGGTTTGGGCGTGGGCCTGCTGGGCGCGTTGGCGTTAACGCGCGTCATGCAGAAGCTGTTGTTCGGCGTGAGCGCGACTGATCCGATCGTTTTCACCGTTATCGCGCTCGGGCTCGCAGTCATTGCCATGCTGGCGAGTTACCTGCCGGCGCGGCGCGCGATGCGCGTCGACCCTCTGGTAGCGCTGCGGTACGAGTAGGAAAGGAGCCAGGATCCGGGAGTCAGGAGTCAGGCATTTGGGCGTCAGGAAAACTTAGGGCCCTGGCTGCTAAAGAACACTGACTACTGACTCCCGGCTGCTGACTCCTGCCGTCAGGGCTGCTATCGTGTCCTGCTTCCACGGAGGACACCATGAAGCTCCGCGCGCTCTTCTTTTTTCTATTCCTGATTATTGCTGGTTCAGCTCTTGCGCAGCTTGACCCGGGGCTATACAGCGACATGCGGTGGCGCATGATCGGCCCGTTTCGCGGTGGCCGCACCGTCGCGATGGAAGGTATTCCCAGCCAGCCCAACACGTTCTTCATCGGCGTGAACAACGGCGGCGTGTGGAAGACGACTGACGCCGGCCGCACCTGGCAATCCATCTTCGACGACCAGCCCACGCAATCGGTGGGCGCGGTCGCGCTGGCGCCTTCGATTCCGGACATCATCTATGTGGGTTCCGGGGAGGGCTTGCAACGACCCGATCTTTCCATCGGCGACGGCATGTACAAGTCCACGGATGGCGGTAAGACGTGGCAGCACCTGGGACTGCGCGATGGCTTCCAGATACCCGCGATCATCGTCGATCCGAAGGACCCGAATCGCCTGTTTGTGGCCGTGCTTGGACACCCGTATGGGCCGAACCAGGAGCGCGGTATCTATCGTTCAACCGATGGCGGCCAGACGTTCCAGAAGATTCTTTACAAAGATGAACACACCGGCGGGATGGACGTGGCGTTCGATCCCACGAACTCGCAGGTAATCTTCGCGGTGTTGTGGGCGGCGCGCCAAGGGCCGTGGGAGAACGGTGTGTGGCAAGGGCCGCAGAGTGGGCTGTTCAAATCCACCGACGGCGGCAACACCTGGCGGCAGATCACGCAGGGATTGCCGGGCGAGAAGGATGACCTCGGACGCATCGGCATCAGCGTGAATCTCGGCGATCCGAAGATCATGTACGCGAGCGTCGAGGCGAACGAGAGCGCGAGCGGCGTATATCGCTCGGACGATGCCGGCGAATCGTGGCATCGCGTGAACAACGAAGCGCGCGTCTATGGCCGTGGCTCGGATTTTGCCGAGGTTCGCTCTGACCCGAAGAATCCCGAGATTGTGTATGCCGCGAACACGCAAACGTATAAGTCCACCGACGGCGGCAAGACGTTCATTGGCTGGAAGGGTGCGCCCGGCGGCGACGACTACCATCGCATCTGGATCAATCCGAACAACACGGACATTATTGCCATCGCTGCGGACCAGGGCGCGACTATCTCGGTGAATGGAGGGCAAACGTGGAGCACGTGGTACAACCAGCCGACGGCGCAGTTCTACCACGTCACCACCGACAACCGCGTGCCCTACTGGGTGTGCGGCGGACAGCAGGAGAGCGGCTCCGCGTGTGTCGTGAGCCGCAGCGACTACGGCGCCATCACGGCGCGTGACTGGGAGATCGTCGGCATCGAAGAATACGGCTACGCCGCGCCCGACCCGCTAAATCCCGGAGTCATCTATGGCGGCAAGGCCTCGCGCTACGACGAACGAACGCACCAGACGCAAGACATCTCGCCCGGCGGCCGGCGGCGCGGGGGCTCCAACTATCGCTTCCTGCGCACGCAGCCGATCATCTTCTCCACCGTCGACAAGCACGTGCTGTACCTCGCGGGTAACGTATTGTTCAAGACCACGAATGGCGGGCAGTCCTGGGACGTGATCAGTCCCGATCTGTCGCGGCCGAATCCGGAGATCACACCGAATTTCGCCGTCTTCGCGCAGAGCGGCGGCAAGCTCGAGCGGCGCGGCGTGATCTACGCCGTAGGACCGTCGTTCCATGACATCAACACCGTATGGGTCGGAACCGATGACGGCCTTATCCACGTGACTCGCGACGGCGGCAAGAACTGGCAGAACATCACGCCGCCGGGCTTGACGTCGTGGAGCAAGGTTTCGCAGATCGAAGCGTCACACTTTGACAACAATAGTTGCTATGCGGCGATTAATCGCATCCGCGTGGACGACATGAAGCCGCACATCTATCGCACGCACGATGGCGGCACGACGTGGCAGCACATCGTGACCGGATTGCCGGAAAACGAACCGGTAAACACGGTGCGGGAAGATCCGCAGCGCAAGGGCATGCTTTTTGCCGGCACGGAGCGCAGCGTGTATGTCTCGTTCGACGACGGCGACCATTGGCAATCGCTGCGCCTGAACCTGGTGGCGTCGTCCGTACGCGACCTGGTAGTGCACGAGAATGACCTGGTCGTCGGCACGCATGGTCGTGGTTTCTGGATACTCGATGACATCACGCCGCTGCGGCAGATTTCGGCTACTACGGCAGCCGTGGCGGCTGTGCTATTCCAGCCGCAGGACGCTATTCGCTTCCGGCGCAGCGTGAACACGGACACGCCGCAACCTCCCGAAGAACCCATGGGTCAGAATCCGCCGGACGGTGCGATCATCGATTACTGGCTGGCCGGCAGGTCGCGGACACCGGTGTCCTTGGAGATTCTGGACAGCTCTGGCAAGGTTGTGCGTAGCTTCCGGAGCAGCGACCCACCCGACCGAGTGAACGAGAAAGACCTGCGGGTGCCGATGCATTGGGTGCGCCCACCGGCGGTGCTCTCGTCGGCGGCTGGCATGCATCGTTTTGTTTGGGACATGCACTATGAGCCGCTGGCGGGCGTCCATCGCGACTACCCCATCTCGGCAATCCCAGGCGATACGCCGGCCGAACCTCTCGGGCCACGGGCGCTGGGACACTACACCGTGCGGCTCACCGCCAACGGGGAAACGCTGACGCAGCCGCTCACCGTGAACCCCGATCCGCGCGTCACGACGCCGATGGACGGACTGGTGAGGCAGCAGCGAGTCGAGGAGCAGATTGCCGCGGCTTTGCAGAGCGCTGCGGAGATGCAGCGCCAAATAGGCAGCCTGCGGGCGCAAGCGGCAGCGCTGCGTAATAAAGCAGACCGTGCCGCAGAAAAGCTCGCGGCATTCGATAGCGAGTTGCAGGCGCTGGAGGGAGAAGGCCGGACTGCCGAAGTGCGCGCACGGCCATCGCTAACCTCGATCAACAGTGCGCTTACCGGCGTTTACGGCGCGGTGGATTCAGCCGATGCCGCGCCCACCGCGCAAGCATTGGGGGCCCTGGCGGACGCGCTGGTCGATCTCAAGCATGCCAGTGAACGCTGGCAGCAGCTCCAGGGAAAGGAACTGACGGCTTTGAATGCTGCCCTCCAGTCCGCTGGGGTATCCGCGTTGAAGGTTACGCACTAAGCAGGGCGTACTTGCTGCAGGTGGACACCTGTGCTATAAGGTGTCCAATAGTGTCCACAATAGGGCAGGGTGTCCATGTTCAAGAAAGGCCATCGCTGGTATGCTGATTGGCGCGACGCCAAGGGCGCGCGCCGCCGGAAAGCCTTCCGCACGGCCGCGGAGGCGCAGGCGCACGAACGCCGGCAGAAGCGCAGCAGCGCGGCGACGGCGGAGATCATTGTGAGCACCCAGCCCGAGATGGAACTCCGGAAGATGAAGCGCGAGTTGAGTTCGCCGGCGCATGCGCTTTCTTCCGTCGCGTCGGGCGCCATCACACCGAATCGCGGGATGGCGCTGAATTACGACTGGGTCGACGAAGTCCGTGTGAACACCAGCGCCGTCGAGCGCCGCGCGGCAACTATGGGAACGCGCCGCACCGTCAAGAAGGAATGGCAAGCAGCGTGGTTGCTGCGTGCCATCACGTGCATGGATTTGACGACGCTGGCGGGTGATGACACGGCCGAGCGCGTCCGCCGGTTGTGCGCGAAGGCGCGACACCCGCTGCAAGGCCACCTCGTGAAAAAACTCGGCGTCGAAAACTTGAACATCACCACGGGTGCGGTGTGCGTGTATCACCAGTTTGTCGAGACGGCAGTGCGCGCGCTCGAGGGCAGCGGGATTCCGGTGGCCGCGGTGTCCACGGGTTTCCCGGCGGGCCTTTCGCCGCTGCAGGAGCGCGTCGCTGAAATAAGACGCTCGGTGGAAGCGGGCGCGCAGGAGATCGACATCGTCATCACGCGCGCCCACGTCTTTGACCGTGCGTGGAGCGCGCTCTACGACGAGGTGGCGATGTTCAAAGAAACCTGTGGGCCGGCGCACATGAAAGCCATTCTCGGCACCGGTGACCTGACCACGCTGCGCAACGTCGGCCGTGCCAGCATGGTAGCGATGATGGCCGGCGCGGATTTCATCAAGACCTCCACGGGGAAAGAGAGCGTGAACGCCACGATGCCGGTGTCGCTGGTGATGGTGCGCGCCATCCGCGAGTACGCGCGGCAAACGGGCACGGCGGTCGGCTTCAAGCCCGCAGGCGGTTTGCGCACTGCGAAGCAGGCGATGGAGTGGCTCATTCTAATGAAAGAAGAGCTGGGACGGCCGTGGCTCGATGCCAAGCTGTTCCGCTTCGGGGCCAGCGGCATGCTGGCCGACATCGAGCGGCAGCTGGAGCATTTTGTGACGGGACGGTACTCGGCGGATTACAGACATCCGATCGCATAAATGCACACGAAGTCACGAAGACACGAAAGAAGAGAAATGCAAAATGCAAAATGGAAAACCAAGGACACCCCCCCCAAAGCCTTCTTCGTGACTTCGTGACTTCGTGTCTTCGTGTCTTCGTGGTGAGTCTCTATGAGCAGCGTTGCTGAAAAATTCGTGAGCATGGAATACGGCCCCGCGCCGGAAGACCCAAAAGAGGCGCTAGCGTGGCTCGACGCGCACCAGCGGCGCTTTGGGCACTTCATCGACGGCGAGTGGCATGCGCCGGCGGGCGGCGAGTACTTCGACACGCTGAATCCCGCGACGGGCGATGCGCTGGGGCAGGTCGCGCAGGGGAATGCTGCCGATATCGATGCTGCCGTGAAGGCCGCGCGCCGTGCGCTGCCGGCATGGCAGGCGCTTTCCGGACACATGCGCGCGCGTTATCTGTACGCGTTGGCGCGGCAGGTGCAGAAACATGCGCGGCGGCTGGCGGTGCTGGAGACGCTGGACAACGGCAAACCCATTCGTGAGTCGCGCGACATTGATATTCCGCTGGTCGCGCGGCATTTCTATCATCATGCCGGTTGGGCGCAGTTGCTGGAGCAGGAATTCCCGGGCTACACCGCGTGTGGCATTGTGGGGCAAGTTATCCCGTGGAATTTTCCGTTGCTCATGCTGGCGTGGAAGATCGCGCCGGCGCTGGCGGCAGGGAACACGCTGGTGTTGAAGCCGGCGGAGTTCACGCCGCTGACAGCGCTCGCGTTTGCCGAGATCTGTCAAGACGTTGGACTGCCGCCGGGTGTGGTGAACATCGTGAATGGCGAGGGGCGAGCGGGCGCTGCACTCGTCGAGCATCCGGACGTGGACAAGATCGCCTTCACCGGCTCGACCGAAGTTGGGCGCATCATTCGCAAGGCGACAGCGAACAGCCATAAAAAACTGTCGCTGGAGCTGGGCGGCAAGTCGCCCTTCATCATCTTTGACGATGCCGACCTCGATAGCGCGGTCGAAGGCCTGGTCGACGGCATATGGTTCAACCAAGGCCAGGTATGCTGCGCGGGCTCGCGGTTGTTGGTGCAGGAGAGCGTCGCCGAATCCCTCTTCGAGCGCCTGCGCGACCGCATGGAGATGCTGCGCATCGGCTCGCCGCTAGATAAAGCCATCGACATCGGCGCCATTATCGCGCCGGTGCAACTGGAGCGCATCCAGAAACTTGTCGCGCTTGGCGTATCGGAAGGCGCGGTGTGCTGGCAGCCACGCACCGAGCTGCCCAAACGCGGCCTGTTCTTCCCGCCAACGCTGTTGGTCAACGTTCATCCGACTTCAACCGTCGCACAAGAAGAGATTTTCGGTCCGGTGCTGGCGGCGATGACCTTCCGCACGCCGCGAGAAGCCGTCGAGCTCGCAAACAATACGGTGTACGGACTCGCGGCCAGCGTGTGGAGCGAAAGCGTCAACGTGGCGCTCGATGTGGCGGCGCAACTCAAGGCCGGCGTCGTCTGGGTGAACAGCACGAACTTGTTTGACGCGGCGTGCGGCTTCGGCGGCTACCGCGAGAGTGGCTATGGACGCGAAGGCGGCCGCGAAGGCATGATGGAGTACCTAGAGCCGGTGTGGTTCAAGAATGCGCCGCAGCTTGAAACATCTACAGGGAGGAAGGGAGGAGTGGAGGAACAAGAAAAACCGAGATCCTCCCATACTCCCATCCTCGCTGTGGGTGTTGACCGCACCGTGAAGCTCTACATCGGCGGGAAGCAGGCGCGGCCGGATTCCGGATACAGCATGGAAGTGCGCGGGGCCGATGGACGTCTGCTCGGTGAGTCGCCGCTCGGGAATCGCAAGGACGTTCGCAACGCCGTCGAAGCGGCGCGCAAAGCCGAGGGTTGGGCAAGAGCGACGGCTCATAACCGCGCGCAGGTCCTGTACTACGTCGCGGAAAATCTTGCGCAACGAGGCGAGGAGATGGCGCGGGGACTGGCGGCGGTTGTCGGCGACGAGCCAGCGCAGCGCGAGGTCGAAGCCAGCATTGCGCGCG
>JADMIO011606052.1_pt1 | contig 19709 bp, 17 predicted proteins | sample 8958161 | NCBI WGS metagenome assembly JADMIO01 (sample SAMN16585339, study PRJNA669376) | soil metagenome | isolation source: Crop rotation soil | place: USA: Cullars Rotation, Alabama | collected 2011
GCCGCGACTTCAAGTCACGTGAATTCCAAGCTTCGGATCCCACTGTGCTGGAAAGGAGGCCGTGATTGCCCCAGGCTCGGCAAGTCATCTCTCCCCTTCCCCTATGGATGGTCCAGCAATTCAAACTTCGAGTTCCCTCCAGGCGTATGAAGAAGTTTTGAGCAAGGCCGGGGCGACAAAGCCTCGACGCGATCCAGTTGATTCAAGGCTAGTTGATGAGGTGACTAACAGACGTGGAAAACTCCTCAAGAAGGACCCTCAAACAGTGGGGGGGTGGCCAGTATTGAAATCCGGAGTGCCCTACCCGGACTCTGATTCAGACGGTATCTCAGATGCTTTCGAAAGTAAGATTGGTCTCGATCCGCACAATCCTAGGGACGGGCAGGCCGATAGAGATGGGAATGGGTGGACCAACCTTGAGGAATTTCTCCACAATCTTGCAGGCGACAATCTTTAGGCAATGCCAACCCTCACCTGCTGCCCACCCAGTTGAGTTGACGTTGTTGTGCAAAGTGATTTAGTGCCAATGCGACTGCTAAGATGACGGGCGTCAATACGTACCTTGCGTATAGATGAGTATTTGAGAAGGCCGCGAGCAATAGAACAGAAAACTCAGATAGGATTAGAGCCCGAGCAGTTCGGGATCCGGGGAAGGACTTGCTTTCCGCCCAAATGTAAAAGGCGGTTAAAGGAAAAAGCATCCACCCGAAAAGAGCTACAGCTCCTCCTTCTACCCAGAGTAAAAGATACAAATTATGCACAGGCGCTTGTTCAGCAGTAAACAGCCGGAACTGGTCTGCTCCTACGCCCAATAGTAAAATTCCCCGCTCCGCTATTAGATGAATCGCCTCTTTCATGAGTTCAATTCTTGAAACAGCTGTACCCGCTTCCGTCACGTCTCCAGACATCAATGCATCGAGTACTCTCTTTTGAAATGTTTCAGGTAGCAGGCGGGTGCCGCCAATACTCCCAACTGCCACAATACAAATGGCAATCATTACAAGCCGGAGGACAAGCTTACGAGACAAAATACCCAAGAGATAAACTATGAGGCTTAGAGAATATGCGAGTAGTCCATTGTTGGAGCTGGTCAATATTACTGCAACAGAGGTGGTGAAGAAAGCGACGGCTCCAAGCCAGACAGACAGCACACCAGTAGACCAAAAATAAAGCAACAAGGGGAGAGTTAGCGCGTTCACCGTGGCAGCTAGATTCGGCTGGCCGAGCACCGTAGCTAAGCGATTTGCGCCGGTCACAATTTCAGAATGGGGATCATACCCATACAAATTGAATACTATGATCCCGTGAATATCAATGAGCACCAGGCTCATCACAAATGTAAGTCCCAGTAATTTCGTTTGAGAGTAACTCCTTGCCAGAACGTAGAGCAGGACGATATATGAAAAGGCATACTGGCTGAGAACCACTAGGCCTCTGATGGGGTCCCCATACAAAGTGCTGCTTAGTAACAGCCCTATGAAGAGCAGCGTATATGCAACAAACCAAAAGGGCGTAGCATTGCCGAGGGGGTTTTGAGGTAACTTTCTTGAAAGTGCGAGTAATACGAAGCTAACGGAGTAGAGGAAATCACTTAGTGTGAACAGAAAACTTGAGAAACGAAGAAACGAGTAAATCGAAAGGAATACCCCCAAAACGACTGCGATCAGTTCGCCCCGGCTTGCTAGTGATTTTCGCGGAGTGACCGGACTGGTAGTTGGGGGCCCATACATATCAAGCACTACATTGGGTCAGAAAGTCCAGCACTGGTCGGGACAAGCCCTCTCATGATTGCTCGCGATACGATGTTGGTACCATATATGTTCCAGTGGCTGTCGGTAGGAGAAAAATTGAACGTTCTAGGATTCTTCTGATATTCTCTTTCGAATGTCTCTCCTAGGTCGATTGCGGATATGTTCTTGCGTACGAGTTCTTGGAAGATGATCTTGGCCGTGACTGTGGGACTATTCCTCCCCGTCAAATAAATCGATCCTCGATCAGCATCGAACACTACCAAAATCTTCGTACCAGAGTTGGCTACTTCTTGCAGCTCGGCAACAAATTTCTTTGCTGCTCTTTTCAATAGGAACTCATTTTCTACCTCCTTTTGCTTGGTGGATTTTGACCAGAGCGCGTCAAGAAAAACCTGAGGACCGAATTTTAGATTGAAAATCACATATGATATGAAGCGGCTCTGTATGAGGAGATTTCGAACGCGAAAGTTTGTATTTCCGTTCAACACTAACCCACTGCGAGGTGCTTTACGAAACCAATATCCTCGCAATTTTGGCTTCACGCTTTCAGCCAAATCGTCTGAACTCAAGACCAAAACTATTGCGTCAGGTGATAGATGGTCGAGAGCCCATCGTGCACTCACGAGATAGTCCGGCAAATCTGACCCGGCCCGGCCCAGAGAAACTGAATGAAACTCATTTTGCGTCTGATTTATCACGTCAGAGATTCTATGCCCTGAAGGGAGCATGGGAGCTTCAACATAACTATCTCCAATGATTGTGATTTGGCGTTTGTTGAAGTCAGGTTCTGGACTGATAAATCCTAGCGAGTTGAATTCGCCGACAATGACATTTTCTAAGTCCCATGCCTGGGAAAATACGAATTGCTCACCGGGGAAATAGCGGACCATAGGAAATTCTTGCGAGACCTCGACGTTAGCCCAGCCACCCATTACAGGCAAAAGTCGGCAAAGGATCTCTGCAAGAATCAAGACAAGAAAAAAACCTACGAGTGCCTTGACAAGCTTGCCCATTTTGCTCTCAAAAATTGAAGTAGATGAATTCCGAGACGCCCCGAGATTCGTTGATCATTAGTAGAATCAATACCATCGCTATAGTGGCGCCGTAATAAAACCAACGCCAGCTCTGAAGTAGCGACCCAAGTCGCTTACTGATTTCCTGGGAATTCGGGAAGGCCCAGCATATGGTAAGGCCGATACCTATGTAGCACGCTACTCGTGTATCGCTATGTACCGAGGCGTCCCATTTGCCGATGTCATGGAAAGAAAGCGTAGCCTCTATCAGCCGCATTGCGCTCTCGAAGGATTCCGCCCGAAAAAAAATCCATGCGAATAAGACGACTGCAAAAGTTAGCGGCAGCGAGCAGTGACGCGTGAGAAAGCTGGGTTGCCACGCCAGTTTAAGCTTCACATATCTCCATAGGTGGTTGACCACTAGATAGAAACCATGAAGGCCTCCCCAGACAACGAAGGTCCAGCTTGCACCATGCCATAGCCCCCCAATCAGCATAGTGACAATCAAGTTGACATAGCGAGAGCCGCGTCTATTGCCCCCAAGCGGAATGTAGACATAGTCGCGAAGGAAGATAGAGAGAGTAATATGCCACCTCTTCCAGAACTCGATGATAGAGCGAGACTTGTATGGCGAATTGAAATTGAAGGGTATGTCGATGCCAAATAATTTTGACAGTCCGACTGCCATATCTGAATAGCCAGAGAAGTCGAAATAAATCTGGAGGCTATAAGTTAGCAGTCCGATCCAAGCGTCCCAGAAATGGATATGAGTGTCCGTCGCGGACGCCGCAAATATCGGATTTGCCCAAAGTGCGAATGAGTCAGCGAGCAACACTTTCTTCGCTAAGCCCATGGTGAAGAAAACAAGTCCAATTGTGATTTCTGCCGTTTGAGGCTGATAGACTTTTCTTTGCGCAAATTGAGGCATCATCGTTGCATGATGCAAAATTGGGCCGGCTATCAAGTGTGGAAAGTAAGTCACAAATAGCAGGTAGTTGGTTGGCGACAGATCTCGCACCTGCTTTCTATAGGCGTCCACTAAAAATGCCAGCTGTGTAAAGGTGTAAAATGAGATCCCGAGAGGAAGCCCAATGTGGAGTAAGGGAAAACTCCATCCAAATAGTTCATTCACATTCCAAAGCATGAAGTCGGCATATTTGAAAAAGGCCAGAAATGTTAGATCGAATACAACGGCAAGAATGCAGATCGTCAACGCCCACCTTCTGTATTCTAAGATAAAGTATCCGGCAGCATAATTGACGAGGATAGACCCCACTAAAATAGGAACTCCCTGAACATCCCAGCTCCCGAGAAAGCATATTGACGCCAATGATAAAAAGGCCGCCGCAATCTGGGGCCGCGATCGACCTAGGAGGAAGAACCCCACCCAAACAAATGGTAGGAACACCGCGACGAATGCGAATGAATTGAATAGCACTTAGTATGTTTCTCTATTGGGTGCGTGCTAGAGTGGAACCGTATGCAAAACGACCACCCGAGAATGGAGTTCAATCGCAAACTTTTGATGCACTCAATAGGAGATCGCTATTCCTTAGTTATCCATCATCCAAGGCGTTAACAACTAATCATGGTAATACATCTTATTACAAATTTTGGAGGACGAGGAGGTGCGGAGACTATGGTAGCTCACCTGTTGCGAACCTCCGAGAAGGCCACATTGATCTCTCTGCTAGAAGTTTCTCAAGCTAACAAGGATTTGGTTAACAATCCCGCGATCAAATATTTCACCCCGAATAGAAGGGGGATTCTCTCTCTGATGTGGCTGTGCTTTAGGACCGCGCGAATGGTTCGAGATAATAAGACTGATGCAATGGTTTGTTGGATGTATCACGCAATGGCAATTGGGGTCTTGGTCAAGCTTCTGTCAGCTTCGAAAGTGCCACTTGTCTGGAACGTTCGTCAGTCGCTCGACGATATCTCGGTTTTAACTCTCAGCTCGCGACTAGCGATTCGGGTGTGCGGGTGGCTCTCCTTTTATCCATCTGGAATCGTGTTTAACTCTGAAAGAGCCTTGCGACTTCACACTGAACGTGGCTTCAGAAAATCACGCGCCTCGGTAATCCCCAACGGCTTCATCTTGCCTGCAACCACGTCGCATCGCACCTGTGTTCAAATTGTTGGGTTTGCTGGACGCTATCATCCTCAAAAGGACTTTGAGACTTTCATGCGAGCGGCGGCACAACTGCTCCCTTCGAGGCCGCACATTAGGTTCGTGTGTGTGGGAAAGGGTATTTCCAGAGAAAATCCTACAATTGCAAAGCTGGTAGAGGAACTCCGAATTCCCAACGGATCCGTTGACTTACGTGGAGAAGTACAGAACATGAGCGAATTCTACAATGAGATCGACGTTCTAGTACTTTCCTCTAGGACGGAAGGATTTCCGAATGTGGTGGGAGAAGCAATGAGCTTTGGAAAGCCGGTGGTTACCACAAATGTAGGTGACGCAGCTAAGGTGGTTGGTTCTACAGGAGTAGTAGTTTCTTCGCGAAATCCTCGAGACCTCTGCGAGGGGATGAAACAAATGGTGGATCTAAGTCCGAAAGAGTATGCGCGTCGGTGCAAAGCTGCGCGACACCGTATAGAAACAGAGTTTGAGCTCTCCCAAATTGTCGCGCGGTATCGAAGATATTTTACTTCCCCCACGGGGAAGGTTTAGTTTGAAGATTGAGGTTTGTCAGATACCTCTTTGATTGCGACTAGCAAAATATCACCAGGGCCCAATTCGGTCGAACTATCAGCGGATGCTTGGCTAATTTGGTTACCCGATTTATGCTTGATCGTAAAAACTGCTGCAGTGTCAAGGCTGGATTGGCCCAATTCACTCTTCAAAGTTCCTGTAAGGAATATTTGTTCTTCAAGGGTGCGCTGTTGAGTAACGAGCTTTTCGAGTTCAGCTTGGCGATCCTGCATTTGAACAAGTGCATCTTTCTTGCGGGATTCCGTTAGCTCGAGGAGCTCTCGTTTTAATTCCCCTACAACCCTTCTAGCTTGAGACATCTCCGCATAGATGGCTAAGAGTCGCCCTTCGTCTGCGGTCAATTGACGTTGGTTGCGCGCGACTTCTATTGCGGTGTTGAGGCCTCCCTTTAAAAGCGATGCCGCCCGATCTAGTTCCCCCTTACTAAACTTTATTGTCTCTTGTTGATTCACCACTGACTGCTGAAGGACGTCTATCTGTTTCGTCGCTTCGACAATGCCTTCTGACAAAAGTTGGCGTTGGGTTAGAAACGTTGTTCCGTCCACCGCAAGAAGTTTGTCATTCGTTTTTCTGAGTAGACTTATTGTGGTCTCACTGGCAAAGGGAAGAAACCGGCTCGGCAAATCTGCATCAGCAATAGATGTTCTATCACCCAGAACCGCATTTAGCCTCCCGATGGCTACCATAGCTGTCGCAATATCTGTTTGATTTGCTTCCAACTCCCCCTTAAGCCGAGTTCTTGCGATGATGGCATCTTCGCCAGAAGTCGAAGCAACTAAGATGCCTCCTGCAAGGCCGACGGCTTGCTCGACAGTAATCAACGGCTGATAGGGAAACGATCCAGGAGACTTAACATCACCAAGGACGTAAATGGGACGCAAAGTGCCAACGGAGAGCGCAATTTTCGGATCAGTAAGTAGTTGGCGAGATACAAATTCACGAGTTATGACGTCAAGTGCTTGAGAGACCGATAAACCGGCAACCGCGATGCCACCTAGCAAGGGGATTTGGATTTGACCATTGCTATCTATGGTCAACTGGCGGGCCGGATCTTCGTCGTTCAGTATGTCGTATTCTACTGAATCTCCAACATCTAGTTTGTATTCCTTCGCAACCGTAGGAGTTCTCAATAGACAAATTGAAGCCACTACACTGGCCAAGAACGCTAGTCTGAGATCTCGCGTGCTGAACATTAGAAATCCAACGATTTACAACATGTTACTCTCTTGTGCACAATACTTCAATCAGCCAATTGATAGAATTCTGCTTCGACTGGAATGGATTGTGTTCAAAATGATGGCCCCCCCGCATCGGTTGAAAATAGTTGTCATTGGGAGCTTGAGTTCTTCTCTAATCAACTTCCGACTTGGCCTCTTAAAAGGTTTAGTCCGCGACGGATATGAGGTTGTCGCTATGGCTCCGGAAAATGATCCTAAGGTCGTTTCAATTTTGCGGACTCATGGCATAGGTTTTATCCCTATCTTAATGCGGAGGGCCCAACTAAGCCCGCTTCGGGATTTGCTTACGCTAGCAAGTCTTTACAGTCATTTCCGAAGACTACGTCCTGACCTTATTCTACCTTACACTATGAAACCGATAATCTTCGGAAACATCGCAGCTAGGATGGCGAGAGTTCCTCGGCGTTTTGCATTGGTAACCGGGTTGGGTTTCCTATTTGTTGACCCCCACGCAAAGGGGATTGCTCGACTTGTGCAACTAGTAGTCCAGGGACTGTATAGGATGGCCTTTCATCGCGTGGAAAGTGTTTTCGTATATAATGCGACTGATGCCGAGTTTGTTAGAAAGGCTATTCCGTCGAAGTCTCGTATTGTTCTTGTTCCTGGGTCGGGAGTAGATCTCGCTCACTTCAAGTTTTCTGCGCCCCCTCACGGCCCAACGCGATTCCTCCTGATTGCCCGCCTCTTGCCTGATAAAGGTATATTTGAGTTTGTCGAAGCTGCTAGAAAACTGCGGGAAAAATTTCCCCTAACGCAGTTCCAGCTGCTTGGCCCTTTTGAAGTATCTTCCCGAAATGGAATCCTGCCCGACGTCGTTCAGAGTTGGGTCGATAGTGGGGTTATTGAATATTTGGGCGAGACGGATGATGTGCGTCCATACCTGGCGCATTGCACAGTATTTGTTCTCCCGGCCTATCGAGAAGGGCTGCCCAGAAGCGTCCTTGAAGCTATGGCAACGGGTCGGGCGATCATCACGACAGACGCCCCGGGCTGCAGAGACACTGTAGAAGTTGGCAAGAATGGTTTCCTCGTGCCGCCAAGAGATACAGCGAAACTAGCTGAGGCAATGGAGGCACTAATTGTGGAACCGAATTTGGTTATCGAAATGGGCAAGTACTCACGAGACTTGGCTGAACGATATGATGTTAGCGCGGTAACTCGGATAATTTTGAATGAGCTTTCTAGTGAATATAGCCGCTAGACTGTCGGTAGTACTTAATTGGTCCTCCATAACCGTATTTGGCATGAAGCCTGGGGTCGACCTGATTGATAATAGTGCCCGCTAAAGGAGCGTGATTCATACGCAGCCGGGCCGCCGCTTCACATGCAGCATCCTCTGTGGTCTTACCCCACTTCGTTACTAGAAAAACGCTGTCTACTAGGGGCGCAAGCCAATTGGCATCGTCTACGATCAAGATCGGAGGCGTATCGATTACAATAAAATCATATCTTTCCCGAAGCCACCTGATCATTTCGCGCAATCGTTCAGACCGAAGCAAACCAGCCTGTTCAGGCCTTGAAACACGTCCCGATATTATGTCAAGACCCGGCCCGTAATTGCTGCCGGCTAGGATCTCGTCCAGAGATCGAGTGCCAACGAGAAAGTCGGCGAGAGTTGCCTTTTGTTCCTTTACTTCTCTCGATACGCCTGAGACATGCAGATCAAAATCGACCAGGATTGTCCGGCGTCCATCCAACGCGGCCGTACACGCAATTCCCAGAGCTAAGGATGTCTTACCTTCTCCCGGAAGACAGGATGTAAGGAGAACAGTTTGGAAAGAACGATCTGTGCCGGAAATGCGACACAATAAGTAGATTGATCGTAAGGCTTCGGCAAATGCTGACTGTGGATTCTTTACCACATAATTTATCAATCCCTTTGCTTCCTTTCTCCTTCGGGCCGGTATCTGAGGGATATAGCCCAAATTCGGTATTCGCAGTAGTCGTGCGATCTTCTCTCCATTTCTAATTCTTGAGTCGCTGAACTCTAGGAGAATTACCAACAGGAGTGACAGCAAAATTGATCCTACAAACCCCGATCCGATAACTAGTCGGGGCTTTGGAAAAGAGGGTTCCTCGGGAACTTCAGCTTCCGACACGACCCGCGCACTAGGCTTTGCTGCTTCGGTGTCCAGATCCGTAAGAATGTGTTGAATTTCTTCATTGATTAATTTTCGTACACTTGCAATTTTTGCATCCGCTTCTGCAATTTTTGGGTGGTTAACCCCATACAGAGTTGCAAGCTGAGCACGCTCGCGCACCGCTTCTGCCTCTTCATTTCTTAGTGTCGTCAAAAGCGGTTGGGTTATACGTTCACGTAAGAACGATACAGCTCCTCCAGAAGCACTGGCACGAGCATTGTGTTCTGCCCTGACGTCTTTTTTTGCTTCTAGTGAGGCATCCACATAGATCGTGGCGATAGAGTTCGCAATGTTCGCCGCCAGATCCGGATCGCCGTTTGTAACATGTATAGAGACAGCTAAACTTTCACCTGATCTTGTTACCTCCAGTTCGGACAACAACTTACTTATAGCTCGGTCCCGCTGTCTCGCTACTGAAGGCAATTGAAGAGTCCTGCTGGCGCCGAGACTATCAGGTGATACGCCGCTGCGACGTAAAAGGTCAGAAAATCGTGTACTCCAAGAACCGTCATTATTCTTTTGCAGAAATGTATTAAACTGAGGGTTCGCAATGAGATTCAAACGATCAACTATTCTAGCAGCAAACTGCCGAGAGGAAATTATGTCCATTTCTGTTTCGGTAGCTGACTTATCACGCTCCTGTCGCTGCAGCTCTTCATCGGTCTCGAAAGGCCGTGTGTCAGTTCTCTCTAGGACTAGAGTAGACACCGCCGTGTATTTTTTTGGCAAGGAAAAGGCTAGGAGCGCGGCTATGGTTGTACAAATACCCACAACTAGAACAATCAACTTTAAATGTCGCCGCACCATTGCCAGACCCTCTGCAAGCCCAACCGTCCGGCTGTCTGGCAAGGGGTAATAGCCTTCACCCGTCTCCCCAAATGGGGAGTTGGGATTGCCAATTGACTTAAGAAGCATAGTAACCAAAGCCCATTTAGATATCGTCCTTCTAGCAAATTCTTATACTCTACCGGTCGGAGGGGTCAAAGAATCTGCTTCCTGAAATCCGCGGTAGCGACTTGTACGCTTACCACTCCCGAGGAGTAGCAGCTAAGCTGAAGCACGATCCCCTTTTTTGTTGACATTTTTGCCAGCCAAATGAGAGTCTTAACAAGTTCTGGAATAGGAGTGGGAATGACGCGCTTGGTCTTTCTTGGACACGCGAGTTTTCTTTTTGAAACGGAGAAAGCAGCGGTTCTTATTGATCCTTGGTGCACAGAGCATGGCGCCTTTCTAGGCTCTTGGCGACAATTGCCTCCGAATAGAGATAGCCTTCAGTTTGCGATGGGTGTCGCGCAGCGGAAACCAACAGTCATCTATGTAACTCATGAGCATGAAGATCACTATGATGAGCGTACTCTAAAAGCGCTTTTACCCTATTGCAAAGGACTCTTCACGGCAAACTATGAGAACTCTTTTTTGGTAAGATTGATTGACTCAAATTTGAACGTTCAGCCCACACTTCTGAATGAGAACGAACCTTATGGTTTTCATGACATTGAACTTAGGGTCTTTATCGATGAAAGTGGAATCAATCGGGACAGCGCCATTTTTCTCCGCTGTAAGGATTTGAGCTTTTTTGATGCCAATGACTGCAAGATTTACGATAGAGCACTTTGGCTTCGCGAAGTTTGCCAGAGAATAGATGTACTAACCGTTCAGTTCAGCGGCGCGAACATGCATCCGATCACATATGACATGGAGGAAACGAGTTACCGTCGTGTTTCCCGGGAAAAGCGCATGCGCAAGTTTGTGGCCGTGCGCAATTTCATCAATGACCTAGATCCCAAATACTATGTTCCCTCCGCGGGACCAGCAATATTTCCGTTTGCTGAGCATTTTCCACTCAACTTTGAGAAGGACGGGATCTTCCCAAAGTGGTGGGAGTTTCAAGCCTATTTGAGCAAGAAATCCCGTGCAGCGGAATTCGTACCTCTAGATGTTCTAGGCTCAGTTGAGAAAGGTACAGACGGATCTTTCAAGATTGAAGGATTATCCCAAGTGTTAGACGACGCAGAACTAAGCCGGATAGTAGAGGAGTATAGAAAGTTTGATTTGGACAGAGGTTCAAAGTTAGAGGTTGAGGACAGCGTTTGTCTCAGTTTTTTTGAAACAGAGATGCAGCGCAAGTGTGACGTGCTAAAGAGACATCCCAAGATCCAGTTCGCCTGTCCTGTGTATTTTGAGATTCAGACGAGCAAAGAGGAGCGGATTTTCTACCGCGTACACTCGGACGCAGCAGGACTAGCCAAGGTGATGGAATCTGAAATTGTTGAGCCCTACTATCTACACCGAACAACTACTAAATCCATTGCGAGGCTCATTGATTCGGGAAAGGGTTGGGGTACCTATTATCTGTCATTTCAGTTCAGCAATAAAAGAGTGCCAGATGTATTTGACTCGGCGATGGCAACGTTTTTTGTGGCTAACGATGATGAGGACTTAGACTTTGGCCTAAGAAAATTACTAGAGTTTCGCGAAAGTGAAGAGTATGTAGTGCTTACCACGGCTGACAAGCAGATCTCGATTTCTTGCAAGCGTTTTTGTCCTCATCAAGGGGGAGATCTGAAATATGCCAAGTTTGATGGTCGCTACGTGGTGTGCCCCCGACATCAGTGGCGCTTCGACTGTCAAAATGGCGGGGTGGCAGACAACAGCCGAGATAGCATTAGTGCTACCTACCTCAAGACATAAGTAGTCCCTCGGTGACTGTAGAGCGCACTTGCCAACTTAACATTAAGCGGGCCGTAAAGCGGCTGTATGATTTCGTTCTGTCTGGAGCATTGTTAATTTTCCTCCTGCCACTCATGTTATGCGTGGCGCTTTCAGTTTGGCTGCTTCTGGGCAGACCCATACTTTTCCGTCAGACTCGCACTGGTCTAGCAGGAGCTTACTTCACTATTCTGAAATTTCGGAGCATGAGAGAACCATCCAGTAGCGCCGCCTATGAGGCAGACGAGATACGACTCACCAAATTTGGCAAATTGCTCCGAAGGTCTAGCCTTGACGAATTACCAGAGCTTATCAATGTTCTCAAAGGAGAAATGAGCTTGGTGGGGCCCAGGCCCCTACTTCCAGAATACTTGCCTCGGTACGATGCATTTCAGTTTCGCCGTCATGAAGTACGTCCTGGACTAACTGGATGGGCACAAATAAACGGACGCAATGCAATTTCTTGGGAAGAAAAATTCATTCTCGACGTGTGGTATGTCGACAATTGGAGCTTGACTTTGGATTCCAAGATTCTCGTGACGACGTTACTCAAGGTATTGCGTAGAGAAGGAATCTCAAAAGGAGGGCATGTAACGATGCCCCAATTTCAGGGAAGCTCTGCACAGAGGCCTTCAATACATCAGTCCGATTTGAGCACAGGATACAGTGATCTTCCTCCTGCAAGGAAATCCTAATGAGCAAGTATTTCCTATTTATCGCACTAACTGTAGTGCTGAACTCAGCTTCTCAAATGCTTATGAAAAAAGGCATGGCGCAAGTCGGTGCTGCAGAAATGTCCGTGCAATCGATTTCGCAAATACTCTTAGGGGCCGCTCACCATCCCCTTATTTTGTTAGGTCTTCTTTCAATGACCGTTAGCATGTTGACACATCTATTGTCGCTTTCCCGATTTGAGGTTTCATACGCCTTTCCTTTTCTTAGTTTAGCATACGTGATTGTCACTATCTGCGGATATTTGTTGCTGAATGAATCACTATCCGCAAGCAAAGCAGTGGGCATCGCTACTATCATCGCAGGAACAATTTTGATCTCACGCGGCTAAGCCGTACGAGGAAGTGATTATGCGACATGTAGTGGTCGGGGGGAATGGTTTCTTAGGACGAGAATTGGTTCGGCAGCTCGCTGGGAAGCCTGCACAAGTTTTGAGTATTGATCTACAGCCAACCGTCGCCACGGAATTTCATGAATCGAAAGGTGTTTGTTATCAGCGGGCTGACATTTCTAAGATTGAAGAGCTAAACCGAATCGACTTCACTAAGTGGGATGTTGTGCACCATTTGGCGTCTAGGCTGATTGTCCCCAACTACCCACGTCAAAATAGAGCAGAGTATTTTCGCCTCCCCGCTGTGACTGGTACTCAAAACTTGGTCCAACTACTCATGCGCGTGGGCATTTCGGGCATGATTTTTTGGAGTTCGGACATGGTATATGGCCCCGCAATAACCTCGCCACGAAATGAAGACCATCCTAGAGTTCCTCTGGGGCCCTACGGTGCAGCAAAAAAGGAGGCTGAAGATTTCTTAATTGCGACGCGTGCAAAGGGTTTCAAAGCTACTATCTTTAGGCCACGGCTAATAATTGGCCCGGGGCGACTCGGCATTTTTCGACCCCTATTTGGACTTATCAAAAATGGCTGGCCTATCCCTGTAATTGGTTCGGGAAAAAACCGCTTCCAGTTTGTGTCTGTGTCTGACTGCGCCCGAGCTTCCGTTGCGGCTGCCGAGAGACACATCCCTAACGCCGAAGTCAACTTAGGCTCGGCTATGCCGCCCACGGTAGTAGAACTGCTCAACAGTTTAGTGCGAAGCGCGAATTCACGATCCAAAGTCATTCGTGTCCCATCCAGTATTGTTAAACCGGCCCTTCGGTTGCTTAATCTTTTCAGTATATCTCCCATGGACCCAGAACAGTTTGAAATTGCGGACCAGGAAGTGACGCTCGACATTGACCGGGCTGCGAAAATCCTAGATTGGCGGCCTGCCGATAGTGATTGTGAAATGTTGAGCGCCGCCTATCATTCTTATCGCTTGCAATCACGCTAAACTCACCGCCTCGAAAATTCGATCAGTATACGAACTAAACGTGTCGACATTTGCGATAGGCAAGATACTCTTCACTAGACAGCGGATCCCCAACTCTTTCGCTGCTGCCCAGTCGTGGTCAACCCGATTGCCAATTGCAATGCACTGTTCACTTGATGCTTTTGAAAGTTCCAGGATTTTTCCAAATCCTGCGCTATTGGGTTTCAATCTAGCGACATCGGGATCTTCCGAACTCACTACCCAATCCACTTGAAGTCCTAACACCTCTAACTTCAGAGCGGCAGGAAAGTCAGAAAAAACTGCTATGCGCTTATGATGCTGTCTAAGTCCGTCGAACAAGTTGCGTACTCCGGGGAACATACAGACTTTCAAACTCGACAAGGACTTGGAATGCATCCAGTGTTCTACGATTTCTTGAACCTCTTCGGGCTCACAAGCGCAATGCACTGCGGTTCTCCTGTACTGCTCTACCAGGAACTCAGTGTCAGGCGAGTTGCTTAGCCCCCGCCTCGTGGTTCGAAACGCGCGAAGCACTCGCACTGTTTCTAAATTTCTTGTCCGCAAGGTATGCATAGCCAGCCTCATACTCATCAAGGCCCTCAGTTTTGCCTGACTATAGAGAGTGCCATCCATGTCAAATATTACTACTTGGATCGCTGGCCAATGTATTGGACCGTTAGGAAGACGCATCTCTAGAGCGGTCCCAGTGGCGGCTTAAGAAAATGCGGCTCTGACAAAACGTTCAAGAAAGGGAGATTTACAAATGTCAGTATCCCCAAGACCAGCGTAGTAACTGCAATGGATGCAATCAATCGTCGCGAACGAAATAGCTTTTCTGGTCTCTGCGCAATCGAATTGGGTTTGAGCGAAAGCGAGAGATATAGAGCGAAAAGTAATGCTATAAATGGGAACGCAAGCACATACTCAATCCGATATTTCACCAAAAAAACGGCGATGAAAAACGCAGCCAACATCGAGTATAGGAAGCATGAAACAGTCAACGACTCTGCAGTATATTGTTTGAAGGACTTTCGATACTTACCTAGCCAATCTTGCGTTTCCGATTTTTGCATATCTCGGTACTCGGACAGTCGTTTTGCGCTCATCAGGAAAGCCCCCCCCATCCAGTAGGCGAGCAAAACGCTAGCGGGCGGAAGAGTTGACGTATTAATCATTGTCCACCCCAATAGAAGTCTTATGGGATTGTTGATCGACTCACTTAGTACATCGAGATAGGCTGCGTCTTTGGTTCTAATCGGTCTAACGTTATACGCGATGCCTGAACCAAGTAACAAAAGTGAGGCTATAAAAAACAGTCCTCCTACTTGAAAGGCCCCGATAAGTCCCGCTGCGGCGAATGCAATGTATTCGATATAGACAAAAGTGGGTTTCAGTTGATACTTAACCGCACTCCTAGCGGACTTTTGCGGATGATAAAGGTCGAATTCTCGGTCCAACCATTCATTGATTACGTAATTGGCTGAAGCTACCAGCACTGCACTAAGGAAACCTAAGGGAACCTTCCAGAATTCAAAGTCCTCAAAACTGGTAAATGCTAGTGCAAGAATGATTCCAGGGACTATGAAGATATGCTTTGTTGAGTGGTCCAGTCGCGCAATAGCCAGATAACTTCCTAGAGTGCCTTGTTTCTGTACTTTGTTGGCTGCGTTTGGATTCTCATACAATTCAGTCTTGTCGTGCATAGTCACTTCGCTCCGCCTATCCATCGGTGAACAGTGTTTGCTATCTACCGTGCATGGAAAGAATGTTGCACCTGCAATAGATTCGACCATCTGAATGAAGTTGTTGAAGTTGCAATTGCATGGACTTCGCGAGCGCCTGCTCTTGAATTAAATAAAACCGTGTGTCGATTTTGTCAAAATACACTACGAACGTACTACCTTTGTTGAGTGATTCCTTCATGGCTCCGAGCTGCTTACTAAGAGGGTTTCCGAGTTCGTCCTTCCCACTTCTTCGATTGAATAGCGAAGGAACGAAATAACTTGCTCGTGAAGTAACAAAGGAGATTGCGTCGGCTCCGTTGCTGTAGATTGTGGCATTGGCCGGAAGTTCTTTTACGGCCCTCATGGTTGGAGATTGTGTCCATGAAGGAGATTCGTATCCTTGGCCCTGTTGGTGAGCAATCCAGACCCGCGTGCCCGTGCGGGCCGAGTTATACAGCACTAAAACTGAGAGGAGAGTTGCTGTGACTACTTGCATGGCCTTTGAAGGTACTGACAAGCCGCTGTTCAGGACGGTTGCCAGGATGAATGTTGCTCCTACGTAGAGCGGCAGAACATAACGGCCCTTGATGTCTAGGTTTGCTTCCACGAGCAGAGCCACAGCTAGACAAGCCGAGTAAAACACGAGAAATAGTCCGAAGAAATAAGTAAGGGTGCCTGATACTTCTCGTTGTTGTGCAGCTTGCTCAAAGGAACGCATAGTATGTTGAACTGTCCACGTAGCTACGATTGTCACAATTGAGACTACAGCTAGCAATTTAATGGGCCAGGGCAGCTCAGCTGGAAGAACAAGACCAGACACACTTTCAAGCAGGTCTTTCGCAGTTTGGCCTGAAAGTCTCCCATAAAATCCGAATTCGCGACCTGTAATTTGCCCTGTAAGAAATCTACTACCCAAGACACCTAACAGAAATATGAGAGAACTGCTCAAGGCAAACACAGTTGCGTGTTTAATTCTTGTCATGCGGGGAGCGAAGGGAACGCTAAGCACGCCACAAAAAATTGCGCTTCCGATAGATATTCCTATGAAGCGAGTCAATGTGGCGAGTGCAACGAATACAGCGCATCCCAGCAACCACCGCACATCCAAATTCCGTATGAGATAGCTTCTTAGGAAAATGAAGATCGCTAGAAAGAAGGTCAGAAAGAGCGGTTCCGACAAGGCTGCCAAGTGAACTTCGATCATGTGGGGGCTTGAGGCTAGAACTATTGCGCCTCCTAGGGCCACCCAGCATCGATTCGTGAGTAGCGAAAACAGTCTCCAACTCAGCAGAATGTTGGTACACAATAAAACCAGTCCCAACAATTTCGCGCCGACCTGAATCTCTATGCCCATCAGAGGAAAGAGTCTGAGTATCCAGGCGTACAATGGAGCATCATACAACTTCGGGCTAATTCCCATGTATCTAGTGGAATCTGGAAAGATGCCAATTCCAAACTTGGTTCCTGCAAAAAAAAGGCCCGCACAAATCAATGTAAGAAGTATCGCGCCTCCGAGACAAATTCGGCGCTCAGCATAGTGTTGGAAGGTCATTTCCTGATACTCGCGGGACGACTAGATTTCCTAGCATAACTGCTAATACTGTTTCTTGAAGCCACGCTCTTCGCCTGAGGATGCAGTTAAGTGCTGGGGCGCATTTAACAATTTACCATTTTGCCGTTACAGCAGCCGAACTGGTTGCACACGACTAGAGCAATCTTCCAGTTGGCATTAAGTTCTAAGGTATGCGCTAGTTCCCAGTCAGAAGATTTTGAAATGAACATGGAACGCTTTGGGGGGACCCATTTGGAAGACATCGTGTCAGTTCCAACTTTGGAATCGGTCCGCATTGGGGTCGTAGGTCTAGGCTACGTCGGATTGCCTGTCTCAGTGCTAATGAGCCAGCATTTTCCAGTCACTGGGTTCGATGTGGATTCAGAGCGTGTAGCACAATTGCTTCAAGGTATTGACCGAACGCGTGAACTTAGCTTCGAAGAATTGAAGTCGTCGGGCTTGCAGTTTGCTGACAAGTCCTCGCAGCTCGCAGTATGCAACTTTTATATCGTAACCGTTCCGACACCTATCGATGCAGCTAAGCGCCCTGACCTAACTGCTCTCTCGCAGGCAAGTCGGACAGTCGGAAGTGTGCTTAGTAAAGGCGACATCGTGGTATATGAATCCACAGTTTATCCTGGAGCTACGGAGGAAGTTTGCGTTCCTCTTTTAGAAGAAACTTCGGGCTTGCGCTACAATATAGATTTTTCGGTTGGATACTCTCCTGAAAGAATCAATCCTGGCGATGAAAACCACAAGCTGCCAAATATCATGAAAATCGTAGCCGGCTCAAACATGTCTGCGGCCGATCTGATTGATAAAGTGTACCGCAAGATAATATTGGCCGGCACTTACCGCGCGAGTTCGATTCGCATCGCCGAAGCCGCCAAGGTAATCGAAAATATCCAACGTGATGCGAACATTGCTCTAATAAATGAACTAGCTATGTTGTTCAAGAAACTTGGTCTGGAAACAAGAGAGATCCTTGAAGCAGCTGCAACAAAATGGAATTTTCACAGTTACGTTCCGGGATTTGTGGGAGGGCATTGTATAGGCGTTGACCCCTACTACCTTACTTATAAAGCTCAGTCTGTTGGCTTTCACCCGGACATGATACTGGCTGGTAGGAGAACGAATGATAATATGCCCTCCTTCATTGCTCAGGACGTTGTCAAAGCCATGCTTAGTCGAGGAATGGCTGTGGCCGGAGCCAAAGTCTTGATTGTAGGTTTTACCTTCAAGGAAAACTGTCCCGATCTCCGCAATACGAAAGTAGCTGATTTATACTCGTGTCTCACCGAGTACTCCTTAGAAATGAATGTATACGATCCGATCGCGGATCCAATCCAGGCTCAAAAAGAATATGGAATTTTACTGCAGAATACTCTCCCAATAGGACCTTTTGACGTTGTCATACTTGCCGTCAGTCACAAGGAAGTTCGTACAATGGAGAGATCGAGACTATTCTCTCTGCTTAGCCCAAACGGGCTGCTCTATGATGTCAAGGGAGTTCTGCCTGTGAATGAAAGTCATGCAAGAATCTAGACATCAACTCAACAAGACCGTTCTTGTATCGGGCGCGGCGGGTTTTATTGGTTTTCATACCGCTCGGACCCTTCTCGATCGCGGTTATCAAGTGGTTGGTCTGGACAACTTGAATAGCTATTATGACGTGAATCTGAAACAGCACCGGCTAGATCAACTTCTAGGACGAAATGGCTTTCAATTTATAAGATGCGACATCGCAGATAGAGCGGAGACGATGTCACTGTTTCAGAATTTCAAGTTTGATCGGGTGATACATCTGGCAGCTCAAGCAGGCGTTAGGCACTCCATTCTCGACCCGCATGCGTATGTTGAAACTAACGTGGTGGGTTTTCTCAATGTGCTCGAGGGTTGTCGGGCTCAGCAAACTGCACACCTAGTTTATGCGTCAACGAGTGCCGTGTACGGCGCTAACAAGGCGCTTCCCTTCAGTACGCACCAAAACGTTGATCATCCTTTGAGCTTGTATGGCGCTACCAAGAAATCCAATGAACTAATGGCTCACTCTTATTCTCACCTTTTTGACCTTCCTACGACGGGCCTGCGTTTCTTTACGGTGTACGGTCCTTGGGGACGGCCAGACATGGCACTATTTTCATTTACTCGAAAAATTCTGAACGATGAACCGATCGAGCTTTTCAATTCCGGTTTTCATTCTCGCGATTTTACTTACATCGACGATATTGTGGAGGGTATCGTTCGTACGGTCGAAATTATACCTTCACAAAATCCCCATTGGGACAATGTCGCACTGGATCCTTCTACGTCCTCCGCTCCCTATCGGATATTCAACATCGGAAACAGCAAACCAGTTTCTCTGCTATATTTTCTTTCGTGTTTGGAAGATGCACTTGGCAAGAAGGCTAAGAAGATACTAGTGCCTCTACAGCCCGGGGACGTCAAAGATACCTATGCTGATGTTACTGAGTTGGCAGATACAATTAAATTTGCACCCACTACTTCGATAGAGCAGGGCATTACGAAGTTTATCAATTGGTATCGCGAATATTATAAAATTCCTGCAGCAACTCTGCGATGAAAATTAGATAGAGTAGCCCTCAAGCCACTCTATCTAACGATCAATAATTCTCAGCGAAATCTAACGACTAATAGATCTCAGCGAAGTTCACACTAGCTGAACCTTCTCCGGTGCTGCCTCCACCCGTTTCTGTGCCCGTTCCGCCGGTCTCGCCGCTGCTGCCCGTGCCGCCGGTCTCGCCGCTGCTGCCCGTGCCACCGGTCTCGCCGCTGCTA
>JADMIO010928651.1_pt1 | contig 19707 bp, 8 predicted proteins | sample 8958161 | NCBI WGS metagenome assembly JADMIO01 (sample SAMN16585339, study PRJNA669376) | soil metagenome | isolation source: Crop rotation soil | place: USA: Cullars Rotation, Alabama | collected 2011
CGCGACAACTTGTCCACGTGGAATTCTAAGCTTAGGATCCCAATGTGCTGGAAAGGCGGTGGCGGTGGCAGCACTGGGGGTGGTGGTGGTCAAAGCGGCCAAAGCGGGCAGGGCGGAGAAGTGACCCTTCCGCGTGTCCAGCTTGCGGCAGGTGGGGTTGCTAGTTCCGGTGGCACAAGCGGTGGTCTCTCAGGCGGCAGTGGCCAGGGTGGCGGCATCAACAATGTCACTCAAACCAATCGTCAGGAAAATGCCATGCTGCGGGTGCGTGATTTCTTTACCACGCTCGGTGTTTCATTGATTGAGCCGGGTAAGAGTGTCTTCTTCAATGAGCGCGAAGGAAGTTTGCTTGTTCGCGCCAGCGCTCAGGATCTCGACATCATCGAGCAAGCGATGCAGGTCCTGAACATCGCCCCGCCCCAGGTGAATATTAAAGCCAAGTTTATTGAAATTTCTCAAAACGATACCCGTGCGCTCGGCTTTGATTGGTTCCTGGGTAATGTCCTCATGAATAATGGCAGAATGGGATTACAGGGTGGCACAGCACCTACTTATAATGGACAACCCACTGCCGCTAATCCTGAAGGAACATTCCCGGGCAGCGTTGCGAACGGCACAGCTTTTCCTGTTTCCGGAACCGACCAGATACTTTCCAGTGGTCTCCGTAATTTAACCGCGCCCGCAGGTCAAACCACCATCCCAGCGGTGGCCACTTTCAGCAGTATTCTGACGGATCCCCAGTTCCGGGTGGTTGTCCGCGCGCTCGAGCAGCGCGATGGAACTGATCTGTTGAATGAGGCCTCGGTCACGACTCTGAGCGGGCGCCAAACTGAAATTCAAGTAGTCGATCAGCGCCAAATCGTTATTGCGCCAAATCTTAATCAAACGGGTACCGGCGGTGGTGGCGGTTTGACCGGAACGACCGGTGGCGGAGCAGTAGCCACGACTTTGAATTATTCGACTGCATCTCTTCCTTTTGGTCCTACCCTGGACGTGATTCCGTATGTATCCGCGGATGGGTTCACCATTCAGATGACCATTATTCCCACGATCACCGAGTTCCTGGGGTACGACGATCCCGGAGGCTTCGTTCCTCAGGCTCAGTCCGTCAGTGGTGGCGCGGGTGGCGTGGGTATTCCCATTACCGGCCAGCTTCCTCTTCCGCATTATCGGCTTCGTCAGGTTACCACTAGCTGTATCGTTTGGGACGGCCAAACCGTGGTGCTTGGAGGGTTGATTACTGAAGACGTGACCAAACTGAAAGATAAAGTGCCGATCCTTGGGGATCTTCCTTTGGTAGGTCGCTTCTTCCGTAGCGAGGCCAGCTCGACTAAAAAGAAGAACCTGATGATCTTCGTCACTCCCACAATCATCGATCCCTCTGGCAATCCGTATCACACCCAGGATGAGATGCCTTTCGCGCAGATTTCCATCCCAGCCCAGCCGGTCGCAACGCCGCCTCCGGGGCAGTAAACTAAAATAACTCCCTCGGAAGAACCATTCTGGGTGAACAAAACATTTACAATCCAACGCAAGTTTGTTAAAACTGTGCCATGCTAGATCATTGTCGCTTTAATTTGCCAAGTAGTGCGCCCTTGGGCTGGAGTTCGCCGGTTCAGGACGATTCGGAGCAAATTCGGCAATGGGTCACGATTCCATACCGGAACGTGGATGGGTCAGTTTTGCTCTGACGAGAATAATTTATGCGAAAGTCTTCGATCGAGAACAGGGCTGCAAAAGAATCCGGCAAGGCAGCTCTGATCTGCCTATCGGAGGTGGCGCCGAGATTCAGACGGTTTCTCGCGAAAAGCGTTCTGTGCTGCTTTATTACTGTTCCGGCAATGGTGTTGGGTCAAACGAGCTTTACTCCTCAAGCCGGCGAATATCCCATTGCTGGTAGTTTGCCGGGTGATCAAGTCTTTCCCGATGTCAGTGTTAAAGGAAATGTCGGCTACATCGTTTGGCAGGATTACTACAGTGATAGCAGCGGTTTGGGGATTAGTGCCAGAAAGTTGGATAGCAATCTCTCCGGATCATTCGCACCTTTTCCTGTAGCTCAAAATGGCGCTGGAGATCAGGAAAATGCGCGGGTGACAATGCTCAACAATGGAGGTGCGGCTTTCGTTTGGCAAGGAGGCGCCCAGAGCTTTCAAAACATCTATATCCGCTTTCTCTCTCCAACGAATACCTGGATAACAGGAGATATAAGGGTAAATACTTTCACTAATTCAGGCAGGTTACTTCCTGCTGTTGCGACGCTTGCAAATGGAAACGTAGTGGTGGTCTGGGCAAGTATCAATCAAGCGGCTACGAACAGCATGCAGGATATATATGGGCAACTGCTATCCCCTACCGGCCAAAAAATTGGGGGAGAGTTCCTGGTTAATCAGTTTACTACCTACAATCAGCGGACCGCCGCAGTGGCACCGTTGGCTGGCGGTGGGTTTGTTGTGACCTGGGTATCTGAGCAGCAGCGAAGCGGAAATGTTGATGCACCCAGTGCAGGCGTTCTTATCCAATACTCCTCAATCACCAATCGGCCCAGCGTTGACATTTACGCGCGGCTTTTTGCTGCCGGCGGTGCGCCGGCAGGAAACGAATTTCTGGTGAATACGGGCCCTGACGTTTGCTCAAGCCCTCGCGTAGCTCCCTCTTCGGATGGTGGATTTATGGTAGTTTGGGGGCAAAAAAACCTTACCATTCAGGATAACAGTTGGGACGTTTTCTCCAGAGTATTCACGAGCAGTGGCTCAGGTCAAACCGTGCGCATTGTAAATAGTCATCTGTATGGTGAGCAGTTTCACCCGCAAATCAGCGCACTCGGAAATGACTATTTTGTAATCTGGACCAGCCTGGCTCAGGATGGCTCTTATGAGGGAGTTTATGGCCAGTTCTTGCGCGCCGACGGAACAGCTTCGGGAACGGAAATTCGCGTTAACACAACCACCGTCAGCAAACAAATGCACCCGGCCCTGGCCTCGGATGGAACGAGCCGTTTTCTGGCGGTTTGGACTAGTTTCATTGGTGGGGCCAGTAGCTTCGATTTATTTGCGCAACGGTATGCTCAGGTCAACCAGCCGCTGCCCACCTTGGCTGCGCCTTTTGTGACGGCGCTCAGTTCGAATTCTCTAGCCATAAGTTGGCAGCCGCTGAGCGGGTTCAATGTTGCCAATTACGAGGTTTATGCTGATGGTGCAGCAACCGCTACTGCAAGCGTTACCAATACCTGGTGGACTATGACCGGGCTTTCCCCAGGCAGCACGCATTCTTTCCAGGTCGGTTATCTCCTGGAGGATGGCCGGCACTCCGCTCATTCGGATCCTGCCAGCGGTACCACTTACAGCGCCGGTGCCAGTTGGGGAGGAATTCCTCAGGAATGGATGCTTCGTTACTTTGGGGGTGATATGTTCGCTTGGCCTTCACCAAACGCGGACAGCGATGGTGATGGGGCGAGAAATATTGATGAGTTCCTCGCTGGGACTGACCCGTTGAATCCCAACAGCGTGCTGCGCATTCGTCTCCAGCCGAGTACCCAAGGTCTTTTCCTCAATTGGAATACACAGCCCGGCCTGATTTATCAGGTCCAAACTTCGACTGATCTGGCAAATTGGTTCAACGTGGGCGACCCCCGCTTTGCCGCCGGGAATGTCGATTCAATGTTCGTAGGCGGTTCAAACGCCAAATACTATCGTGTGCTCCGAGTCCGCTAAATTCTATATCGTATGCTGCGATTTTTAAAAAAGTTTGCCTGGACCGGATTGCTCGTTGGTGCAGTGCATTGTTCTTACGGCTTCGCCTTGTTGGGTCCCAATAATGAAGCGTATCAGGTTCCTGAAATCGGGTATAACCCGATACCGGAGGATGCGTTAGCATCCGGTCCAAAGAACCTGGGAGAGGAGTACAGGCGCAACACACCGGTAATGTACTATGGTTACGATGCCAGTTTTTCTGATTTCTTTGGTGAATATGGGAAGCTCGCCGTGGACCAGGCCTTTGGTATTTATAATAGTCTTAGTAACGCCTCATCCTACAGCGCGGATTTATCCGAAGTCCCTTTCTCGGCTCAACGCGTGAATTTCCGGGCCAGTGCCCTTCGTATTGAGGATCTGAAGACATCAACGATGTATATCATTGCTGAAACTTTAGGTCTGGCGGAACCGGTAAGATATACATGGACGCTTCACGATCGATTTCTGGAACCTGGCTTGACGTGCCCGTCCGGGATGGACTACCTGGTGATCCAGCGAAATTTTGACCCTGCGATTGGAACTTCTCTAAGCCAGTTCAAAACCTCCAGTTATGTAAATGGTGTACTCTATAGCTATCGGATTCGTGAGTTTTGTACGGGACCCAACCCCTTGGCCGATGCTGTGGAGTTTCCAGTGGATCAAGATGCCAATCCTCCGAGTGCTGTGGCTGAAAGAAGGGGCTTGGGGATCGGTGGGCTATTTTACACCGGATTGACGCGGGATGATGTTGGCGGTTTACGATATCTTTATCGTACTAATAATATGAATTTTGAGAGTGCTGGTCCGAATACCGTCGAGTTCGTAACCAATACAACTCCACAACTGATCACCAGCTCAAATTTGACTTTTCTGTCGGATGCAGCGCTGACCAACGACCCCGCCGCGCTTCAAGCCTTATTCCCTGGTCTGCAGATTGTCACCTCCAGCAACTATTTTACTTATGTCCCTGTCACAAATATTGTTGCCACATTTACGAACGATCCTTGGGCCCCCGCAGGCAGCGCAACTCTGGTGATCTCGACTAATGTGACCTTTAGTTTTCAGCAACTCTTCACTTATACTTTCGGCAACCTGTTCACCGTTCAATTTACCACCAACGGTCCCGCGGTCGTCCCGGTCACCAGCGTCTCCTTCAGTACCAATCGGGTTTTCAACACCTTTCAAACTCTTTCCGCTTCCCCGTCTCCTTTCACTCCGGCGGGCAGCACCAACGTAATTCTAGTGACGAATTCCACCAGTCGCACATTTATTACGAATCGCGTCTCCGGGGAATTCTTCATTCTGCCCCCCGGCCTCTGCGACGTGGCGGTTGTGTCGCCGATTGCCACCAATGTTGTTGCTTCCACCAATATCTTGGTGGTCGCCACCAACACCTTTGGAGCCACTAATGTCAATGGCCAGTTTTTTACCCAATCGATCATTGATTATTTTACCAATCACACCTTTGTCGCGTTTCCGATCACCTGTCAAACGCCCAGTGATGCTTTGAATCAGGGAGTTGAGAAAATTACGTTTATTAAAAAGGAGTATGATTCCGTGTTGGGCCGGTTTTTCGTACCCGTTACGAATGAATACGTGCTGAACACTGTCACGAATAACAGGATTGTTCCGCGTCGAATTCGGCGTGTTATTACCGGTCCAGACTTCCGTGTGAGCGCCCAGGATCTAGCTGCTGGACCAGCCGCCGAGCCGATTAGTTTCGATTGGGCGCGCGTGGTGAGTTTCAATTCAACTTTAGCTAATCCTAATCTTGCTGGGCCGGGGACTATTGAGTCACCCGGGGTAGACGTTCCCAGCCTCATTTTCACCAAAGTAGGTCCTATTTTTGATAACGGAGTTATCACGTCCGGATCCTTGTCCAATGCGTTTTTCGATGAAAGCACACAGATCACTGATTTTGTGTGGGGTTCGTTTGACGGCACCACCAATGCCCCCATCGTTTTCCCTAACGATGTCAGCATACAAACGTTGGAAAATCTCGTTTTAGTCCAGGTGACACCTGCATATTTGCCGGATGGAAATATGCACTCCAGCTACAATGGGGTCTTGCAAACAACTTCGTCGGGTTCAAACTGGCAGGCCCCTTACCTTTGGTCGCTGGCTCCCAATTCCCCCGGGTTGCCTCCGGGATTGAGCCTTATGGCCAATGGCAACGACGGCGTGATTTCGGGCACTCCCACGCAGGTCGGCTTTTTCGATTTTGTAATCCGCATCACCGATGCCGCTGGGCATAGCACCGATCGATCTTACGCCATCAAAATAACGCCCTGAGAATAACAACAATAGATCCCATATGAGCGAAGCTCATCTCTGCAACCTATTATGAAGCGTCTTTTTATTCCAGGGTTCTTGGGTCTCCTGCTGCTCCCGCACTTGGGACTCGCCACCGATACTATTTATACCAATAATGGTTACGTAACCTTCCCCCCACAAATTGATGCCATTACCGTTATTAACAATGGAACCTTCGATTTCACTATCAACTCTACGCAGGAGCCCTTCGATACCTCGAACACTCAGAATTTCACCAATAATGGGGCCATGTTCGGTGCGGTCGGGTTCCAGTTTGACAATGCTCCCTCCACAGTAGGTTATCGCAAGCCTTCGGCGAACTTTCACAACAGCACACTGGGCTTTATTAGTGCCGAGGATTCCGGTCGCACTTTCATACTGATCGATGGCAACCCGTCAACGCGGTTCACTTCCTCCTACCTCCTCGTCGATGCGACCAATATCGTCAACGAGGGCTATTTGGTTGCAGGAGGTTCGGGTATTATTCGGCTAACGGGAACGAATATAAATCTGACCCGCAGCGGAGTTGAAATCCAGCCTATCGTTCCTCGCGGCAGTATCAATGGCTTTGCCACCAATTTCTTTATTCCGGATATCGGCATTTATGATTATTACTGGGGACAAAGCAACCAGGTGCTGAACAGCGCCAATATCATTCAAAATGGCGGCACAAGAGTCGTTTCACCTAACAGTCTGGTCACATTCGCCAGCGGCCTACAGAGGTCCGTCAGGGTTCAAGTGGATAATCCAGTAGGTGATTTTCTGACCAATTCAATCTCTTTTACAAATTTGATGGTTACTAACATGAACGGTGCGGCGATCAGCACGAATGTGCCGACCACCAACATCGTTCAGGCAGTGTTTGTCGGGGTGCCGAACGGAGCATTTTGGGATGTTAGGTTTACTCCAACCGAGGATTCTTTCATGTCAACAGCTTCTGTTGAGATCAGTGTCCCTCAGACGAACGCGGTCACCCTCGATATCGACCTGATTTCCCTTTTCCTCGTGGACACCCTGGCTTCCACGACGAACCGTGGCTTTTACACGAACTTTACTAGCCCAGGAGATCTTCGTCCCCAGAATTACCTGCTCTCGCGGCTTGAACCCACCGTGTTCGCAAACGGTACCTCGCCCGGCAATGGCCCTCCCTTCCCGACAAATCTTTTCTATTTGTCCGATTTTGCCAGTAGGACTGTGACAAACGATTATTCAGCCTACGCGGCCTACATTGACGATCTCAGCAGCCGTCCGCCTGATATTCTGGCGGGAACAGTTACGAATTTCCCTGGACGAGTGGAGATCCGCGCTGACACTTTGAATCTTAATCGAACCCGATTCCGTGCCAATGGGCTTATTGACATTCAGGCAAGGAACCTGGTGAACAGCAGCAATACGGTGATCGATTCCGAGAATCTCGGTTTCAATCTTGGCGCCTCTACAAACACTTTGAATTTCAAAAATCTGGCCGCCGAATCGGTCTTCCGCTTGAATGGCACCAACTACGTTTGGAGCGGCTACTGGACCAATTACGAGAACATGCTTATTGATAATTACGTTCAGGACACCGTCAATAGCAACCTGTATATCCTGACCCCCATCACCAACGTCGTGGAGTATCGCATCTACGCAATGATTTTCGATGCGTCCAAATTATTAACGCAGTTGCCCGTTACTGTGAATTCTCTTCTCACGCACAGCACCAATGTCGTTATAAACGATAATATGACGGTGGTTGACTCACTGCTGTTCGATGCAACCAGCCTGACCCTGAATGGCAACCTGACCTTGTCCAATAAGATTTTTAACATCAGTCGAAGCGCTACCTTGGTAGTTTCCCTTGAAAATTGGGTGGGGACGAACGCTCCTAACCTGAAGTACTTCACCAATAATGGCACGCTTACTATACCAAACGATGCCCATTTCGGCGATGACACGGCTACGCCTTACTCTGCTTTTGTAAACAACGGTACTATTGATGCGTTCGGTCAACGTATCCAGAGTAGCTACGTTGAAATCAATGGGGAAAACACGGCGAGTGCCGATATATCGATCACGGCTAATTCTGCAAAGATACAAGGATTTTTAAACGCGGGCGGGGATATTAACTTTTTTGGCAATGACTTAAGGTTTCTTCACGCCAGCGTGCGGGCAAGCGGTCGTTTGAATTTGTTCGTTACTAATACCATGTCCGATGCGGGTGGTAGTTCCGGCAACAGCTTCGTGGTTGATGATGGTTTTAATTTATTCAGAAAACCCGCCACTGGGGATTTGCTTGGAACGAGCGTCAATTCCATCGCGCCACCCTTCGCAGAAGTGGACCACGTTTGGGGTGCGGCGGATCTGGGCGCGACTTCCGCCGGTTATCAAAATAATGCGGCTTTGGGTTCTCTGGTGTTAACACCAGGACGGTTTGAAAACAATTTCCCACCGCTGTTCTTTTTCCAGGGAACAGGTGGAGGCAATGGTCTATATGTGGATGTTCTGGATCTGTCACACCTGGCGGATTACCAGAATGAAATCGCAATTAACCCGGACTTGGTCATTTATTATGCATCTGCGAAGCTGAGCTTCACACCGCCGATGACTAACGGCGCCGCGCAGTCGGCTGAGGAATTCCTCAATGGGCAATTCAATGGCCACCTCCGCTGGGTCAGAGATTTTGCCGGGCCAAACAGCTCCGTGGCGGTCGTCCAAAACGGGGTTAGCGTTCTAGTGAATCGCGCTTTGCGTGAAAGTTTGATCATCGATTCGGATGGAGATGGAGTTCCCAACGGTCTTGACTTCTTCCCATTTGACAGCTCGCTCCTCGCAAAGCTGGCAGTGGTTAAGCCACCCATGACCGCAGTTCTGTCCTGGAACGGACAGGCGCACAAAATTTACTCAGTTGAATCAGCAACCAATTTCATTTCCCCGAACTGGCAGAGGATCCTGTATTACACCAACTCTGCCAACACGAACGGAACCATTACGATTCAAATTCCAGTTGCGACGGGTTCCCCGCGCCAGTTTTATCGCGTAGGTACGGCAAACTGAAAAGGGCTTTAATCGAAGTCGCAGGTGGGCCTTTAGCGCGATAGGGCCCAGCGGCACGCGGCTCGTTTAAGAGTGAAGTTATGAAAGATTACCCTAAACTGTATGCATCTTATACGTATTTCGAAAAGCGTGGAAAGCAAGTCTCCACGGCTCGTTTGGTTACTACTTTGCAGTCTCGCCGTTGCCTCTGCAGGCTTCGCTCAGGATTTGCGTCAACTTAAAGACAACGTCCCAGCGGCCGCAAAAAATCAGCAGGCATTGGGACGTCTCTCCGCTTCGGCGGCTTTAAACCTGGCCATTGGCTTCCAATTGCGCGACGCCGCGGGTCTTACAAATTTGCTTCAGCAGATTTATGATCCCGCAAGTCCGAAATTTCACAAATACCTGACTCCCGAGCAATTCACCGAACAATTCTCGCCGAGCCAACAGGATTACGACGACGTGGTCGCATTCGCAACGTCACACAATTTAACGGTGTTAAGCACGCATCCTAACCGCATGCTATTGGAAGTTAGCGGGTCGGCGGCAGATGTGGAAAAGGCCTTCGGAGGAACACTGCGAATTTACAAACACCCAAAGGAAAATCGAAATTTCTACGCACTCGATGCTGAGCCTGTGGTTCCTTCGCGGCTCAAAATACAGGACGTCAGCGGATTAAGCGATTTTCCTAAGCCCAATCCCAAATTCAAGCACAAGCCTTCGGCTATCGAAACTTCGCCAAAGAGCGGGACAGGACCGAGCGGTAATTATATCGGCCAGGATTTCAGGGCCGCTTACGCGCCGGGTGTTGCGCTTACAGGCGCAGGCCAAGTCATCGCTCTTGTGCAATTTGATGGCTACCTCGCCAGTGATATCTCAGCTTATGCAACTCTCGCCGGCATTTCTCCTGTGCCTTTGCAGAACATTTACCTCAACGGGTTTAACGGTGTGCCGACCGGCAGCGGTGGCGAGGTCGAGGTCTCTCTCGATATTGAAATGGTGATTTCCATGGCGCCGGGATTGTCAAAAGTGATGGTCTATGAGGGTAGTCCGTTCAACTTCAACCCAAACACTGTTCTGAATCGCATTGCTAATGATAATTTCGCTCGGCAAGTGAGTTGTTCCTGGGGTTGGAGTGGGGGTCCGCAGGGAACCACAGAGCAGATATTCCTGCAAATGGCGGCTCAAGGTCAATCCTTCTTCAATGCGTCAGGCGATGATGATGCTTTTGCCTCGGGTCAGGTTGATGATCCCACCTTCGTAGGTTCTCCATCCTCCAGCCCGAATATCACACAAGTCGGTGGCACAACTTTAACAACCGGAGCGGGTGGGGCATGGGTTTCCGAAAAAGTTTGGAATTGGGGGGATGGGGTCGGCAGTAGCGGCGGAATCAGCAGCTATTATGCTCTGCCAGTGTGGCAACAGGGCATTAGCATGACACTGAACAAAGGCTCCACTTCGCGTCGAAACATTCCTGACGTCGCTTTGACTGCCGATAATGTTTTTGTGATTGCGGACGGAGGGACACATTACACAGGTGTTGGCGGAACTAGCGTTGCCGCTCCGCTCTGGGCAGGTTTTACCGCATTGATAAACCAACAAGCGGTCAATGCAGGAATTCCTCCTTTGGGCTTCCTCAATCCTGCAATTTATACGATCGGAAAGGGCTCGATTTATGGTTCTGTTTTCCATGATACCACGACTGGTGATAACAAATGGGACGGGAGTCCGACTTTGTTTTCTGCCGTTACGGGTTACGATCTCTGCACGGGTTGGGGTACTCCAGCGGGCCAAAATTTGATCAATGCACTTACCATTGGCGGTACTCCCGATGGCATAATGGAAGTTATTATCACTCCTCCCAATCTTACCACGCTTCTTCAAGGCTCCATTCAACCTGTTTTTGTCCAGGTTTATGATGGCTTGGGGGTAACCAATGCCAACGTGACCGCAACCGTAAATGGAGGCACCAACGTGGTTCTGGTCAACACAGGTGTTGCCCCTGACAAGATAGCTAATGATTCGATCTATTCTGCTAATTTCTCGGTGCCGAATGCCACCAACCCCGTAACCCTGAGCTTTTCAATCACTGCTCCTGGTAAAACTAACAGTACAACGGTTGTGACTTACAATGTCGTGCCTGTCCCGACCAATGATTACTTCACCAATGCCACGAAAATCCCAGCCGCCGGTGCTGAGTATTTTTCTAATAATAAATTCGGCACGATGGAACCAGGGGAACCCAAGCATGCCGGAATAACTACCGTGGGAGGCTCCCTTTGGTGGAATTGGTCTCCTTCGACTTCGACTAATGTCTTTATTGACACGACGGGCAGTGAGGTGGACACCGTGCTGGCGGTTTATACCGGCTCAACAGTAAGCAATCTTATCCAGGTCGCTGCGACAAATGATGTTGGCGTCAAACAGCAGGCTTTCCTTAGTTTGAATGCTGTGGCCGGGGCCTCCTATCGCATCGCCGTTGCCAGTGTTAATCAGAGTGCTCTTGGTGCCGTCCGTTTGGTAGTGGCTCCGGGAGGACAGCTCGACACGAATCCGCCCACCCTTTCCATCCTAAGTCCTTTAAGTGGTCAATGGGTTTCCAACTCCCAGGTTACTCTCACCGGGACGGCGGCTGACCCGCAACCGAATGCCAGCGGAATCAAGCGGGTTACCATCTCCTTAAACGGACAAAATTATCGGGCCGACGACACTACCAATTGGTCCTACACCGTTGGTTTAAAGCAGGGCCTCAATCACATTCGGGTAAGCGCCGAGGACGTTGCCGGCAACTTATCAGATCCTGTTACCGTTGATGTCACTTATGTCGTTGTGAGTGTAGCCAATGATTTGTTTGCCAACGCTATTCCACTCGCGGGAAATTCAGGTACGGTGAGCGCAATTACAACAAACGCTACTAAAGAATTCAACGAACCCGCTCATGCCGGCAATGCCGGGGGCAAATCTGTCTGGTGGTCCTTCACTCCTGGAGCCGACGGACTTCTATCTCTTAGCACGACGAATTCCACCTTCGACACTCTGATGGCGGTTTACACCGGCTCTTCTGTCACCGCGCTGACCGTCCAGGCATTCAATGACGATTCCGGCGCAAACAGCTTTAGCGCTCTCTCGGTTGCCGTTCGTTCCAACGAGCTTTACCATATCGCCGTAGATGGTTTCGATGGTGCTTCGGGAGTCGCTTCCCTGAGCTACGCCTTCGTTCCAGGCCCGGTTTACAACTTCACAGTCGGCGCCGACCCTGGCGGCCATGTTTCGCCGTCATCGGGCAGCGCTGTCAGCAACTCGACTGTCGTCTTAACCGCCATGCCTGACCCATTCTTTCAATTTGACAGTTGGTCAGGCGCGTTTTCGTCCACCGTTAACCCGTTATCTGTGTCCGTTAAATCCAACCTCACGTTGGTCGCCCATTTCCGTAAAGTCAGTTTCACCGACGATTTTGAAACAGGAGATTTGCTTGGCCTCAACTGGACGACGGGTGGAAATGTTCCCTGGTTGGTGCAAAATACCAATGTTCTGTCTGGAAACTTCTCGGCGCGCTCAGGAGTGATCGGCAACCGCCAAACCAGCTCTTTGATAGTGACTACAAACTACAGCTCGGGCACGATTTCTTTCTATTTCAAAGTCAGTTGCGAGCCAAGCTTTGACTTTTTGGCATTTTATGTGGATGGAGTCGAGCGGCAACGATGGTCGGGAGAGATGGATTGGACTGGTTTTTCGACACCATTGGCTGGCGGAACCCATACTTTGGAATGGCGTTACTCCAAAGATCAGAATGGCAGTTCAGGCCTGGACGCGGCTTTCATCGATAATGTGAATTTGCCATTCCAAGTGCAAATCGACGGGACGTCCGCCGCCCATTTGGACATAACACGGCAAGCGGATGGAAGCTTGTTGTTAAGCGTCCAGGGTCAAACGAATCAACAATATGTAATTCAGGGAGCCACAAATCTGACAACGCCAGTTGATTGGCTGAATCTTTCCACCAATATTGCCACCGATGGTGTGATCCATTACGTGGATCCCGGCGTCGGCAGCAACCCGATTCGGTTCTACCGAGCTTTTGTGCCTTAAGCAAAAAAGCAGGCATTTCGCCCATGCCACTGGGATCTGAAATGACTGCTGCTGTCCCAATCCCACAGCGACGGCCAATAATAGTCCTCCAGCACCGGCCGGAAACAGTCGTCCAACAACCGCCGAAAACAGTCGTCCAGCGAGGAACGAAAACAGTCCTTCAGGGAGGTGCGAAAATATTCCCCCATGGGGAGCTGAAAATAGTCCCCCAGGGAGATGCGAAAATAGTCCCCCAGGGAGATGCGAAAATAGTCCCCGAGGGACGGCCGAGAATAGCCCAGCGATTTATCGCTGGGTTAATGAGCGTAAGAGATCACAAGTCCCGGAGGGACGACAGAACTCGTCCGCACGCTTCGCCGCTTGGCTATTGTCTCGCCTCCCTAAGAGATGAAAGCATTGAAGACCCTGATTGGAATTGGCTGTCTCGCCAGTTTTTCGGTAAATGTCCGAAATGAAAGTCCTGGGACTCACTGGCGGGGTGGGAACTGCTGTCCATTCGCGCTATTCCAGTTATCGACACCGACGCACTCGCTCGCCTTGTCGTTGAGCCGGGCCAGCCTGCTCTGGCTGAAATTCGGGCTCAGTTTGGCCCGGAAATTTTTAGTTCGAATGGCACTTTGGAACGAAAGCAATTGGCCCGAATCGTTTTCGCGGATACCGCCGCTCGCAAGGAGTTGGAAAGAATTCTTCATCCAAGAATTCGTCACCTTTGGCGTGAGCAGATGCAGGCGTGGCGTAGCCAAGGCATTGCCCTCGCGGTGGTCGTTATTCCCCTCTTATTCGAGACCGGTGCTGAAACAGATTTGGATGAAACAATTTGTGTGGCGTGTTCGCGAGCCACCCAGATCGAGAGGTTGTCGGCGCGGGGCTGGAATTCTGAGCAGATCGAACAGCGTATCAATGCGCAATTGCCCATCGATACAAAAATGGCAAAAGCCGACTTCGTTATTTGGACCGAAGGAAACATTGAGATTACGACCCTGCAACTCGATCGAGTCCTGCAAGCTTGAGCCCAAGGGACCGACCAAAACAAGCGGGAGCCCGCAAAGATAACCAGTCTGGCCAAATAGAAAACAGCCGACAGGCTCATTTTAAAGTCCGGGAGGGCGACCGAAAATAACATACCGCTTTAACGGTGGGGCGTAGTATACCAAATTAGTCGCGTCAGGGACGGCAGAGATCTCATTTCCAAATTTATTTCCCACCGCTTGCGAGGTTTAACCGATTCAGATACAATCGCTTCAGTGGATCGGGCACCCTTGATACCGTCAGGTCCCGGGAATGAGCCTCTGTCAACAACAGGGCCAGCTTATTTCGCGACGACTCAGTGGAGTGTTGTTTTGGAAGCGGGACAAAGAGGCTCCCTCCAGTCTGGTGACGCGCTCGAAGAACTTTGTCGTTGCTACTGGCGGCCTCTATACGCATTTGTCCGCCGCCAGGGTTATACCCCCGAGGATGCTCAGGATTCAACACAAGCATTTTTTGAGAGATTTCTTCGCCGGGAATACATTTCTCTCGCGAACCCAAGCCGCGGAAAATTTCGAACCTTTCTATTGAGGTCGATGGAACATTTTCTGATTAATGAATGGGCAAAGGAACGGGCATTGAAGCGGGGTGGCGGATCTCCAATCGTTTCACTGCAAGAACAGCAAGCTGAAGAACGTTATCTCTCGGAACGATCGGACAATTCAACACCGGCACAGATTTTTGAAAAGCGCTGGGCTCTAACCTTACTCGAGCAGGTGCTGGGCCGATTGAAACAAGAATTTTCCAAACCTGATAAGCAAGCCCTGTTCGACTCATTAAAAGGCTGTGTGTTCGGTGAGGAATCGGAGGCATCATACCAGGAGATCGGGCTTGAACTTGGGATGACTGAAGGCGCTGTCAAGATTGCCGTTCATCGCATGCGTACGCGCTACCGGGAACTGCTCCGTGCTGAGGTCGCCAGCACGGTTGAAACACCCGCACAAGTTGACGATGAACTTAAGCATCTGGCGGCTGTTTTGCGCGGCCAGGCTTAATCCCAAGCCGGAGGAAAGTAACCTGGCTGATTTTTTCCTGTAGAATTCCTGGAATGGACGCGGGATAAATGAACTTTTCAAGCTCAATCAAGCGGTGCGGAAAGTGCGGTGTTGAACTTGTTGAGTATGGCGTGTGTCCGGCCTGCTCTTTGGAAAAAGGCATTTTGCCGGAGTCGTCTATAACCGAGCCGATCCCTGCTTTGCTGTTTCAAGATTTCGGTGATTACGAATTCCTGGAGGAAATCGCCCGTGGAGGAATGGGAGTGGTTTATAAAGCCCGCCAGAGAAGTCTCAATCGAATTGTGGCTATAAAAATGATTTTGGCTGGCCGTCTGGCGAACCAAACTGATTTGAGGCGTTTCCGGGCCGAAGCACAAACCGCGGCGAGGTTGCGTCATCCTAACATTGTCGCCATCCATGAAGTTGGCGAACATGAGGGCCTGCCTTTTTTCTCCATGGATTATATCGAAGGCTATAATCTTGCTCAGCTTGTTCAGAACAAGCCTTTCCCAGTCAAGAAAAGCGCTGCTTATGTTAAAACGATCGCTGAAGCGGTCCACTTTGCGCACTCACAAGGAGTTTTGCATCGAGACCTAAAGCCTTCCAATATATTAATTGATCAAGCCGATCACCCTCATATCACAGATTTTGGCCTGGCAAAGCGATTCGACGCACCTTCAGATTCCGCAGTACAGCCTTCAGATTTGACTCTCACTGGCCAAGTGCTTGGTTCGCCCAATTTCATGCCACCCGAACAAGGTGCTGCCAGCAGCAAAAGGAATATTGGACCTGCCAGCGATGTGTACTCTCTGGGTGCAATTCTCTATCAGTTACTTACCGGCCGACCACCTTTTCTGGCGGAAACACTCTCTCAAACTTTGCGTTTGGTTGCTGAAAGCGAACCGACTTCTCCGCGGCTTTTGAATCCAGGCATTCCTCGAGATTTGGAAACCATTTGCTTGAAGTGCCTGGCTAAGGAACCCGCCCGGCGTTACCCTTCCGCTGCTGAATTCGCAGAGGAGTTGGGACGTTTCTTAAAAAACCTACCGATTCATGCCCGGCCCGCGAGACAGGTTGAACGGCTATGGCGCTGGTGTCGGAATCACCCAGCCATCGCAAGCCTGACGGCGCTGGTCGCGCTGCTCATGGCCGCCGTTTCGATTATTTCCACGGTTTCTGCAGCCCGTTTGCATCAGGCGAACCGTCAAATTCAGGAAAAGTTGCGCGAATCACTTCTCGCTGAGGCTCGCGCTAATCGCTGGAGCGGAAAGCCGGGGCGCAGGTTCAATAGTCTTCAAGCACTTCGCAAAGCGGCGGCAATCAGGCCTGGGCTGGATCTGCGCAATGAGGCTATTGCAGCCATGACTCTGGTTGATTTCCAACCGATAAAGTCCTGGGATGTCAGGGCGGATAGCAGCGCGGTATTTGATGGGAGTCTCAGTTATTACGCAGTAAATTCAGATACTAACGGTTTACAAGACATTATTGTCCGTGAGCTCGAAGGGAATCGCGAAATTCTGAGGACCAGGACACCGGACGTTCAAAACTTTCATGCCAAGTTCTTTGGAGAGAAACAATGGTTCTGCATCTGGAATACCAATGTTTCACCTCACTTAATCCGGTTTTACGACCTGCGCTCCAGCCGATTGCATCACGAATGGACGAGTCCGATTTATAGTTCATGGGACGTTTCGCCGGATGGTCGTTTACTGGCTTTGTTTGATCAACAATCCAACCAGCCTAATCGGGTTGTGATGTGGGATCTTCCAAATCTCCAGGAACTATTTTCCTTTGAACCAAAAATAACTCCGCGCCGGATTCGTTTCCGGTCAGATGGTAAAGTGCTCGCCCTTGGAACACACAACGAACCGGCTATCGAGATCAGGAATGCCGAAAACGGTGCCCTGGTTCAGCGACTAAATTGCGGAACGTACGGTGCTGGGTTCGAATGGGGTGCTTGCGGTGAGTTTGTGGGAGCGTTTCCGGAAAACGAAGGACTGCAATTGTGGCACATGGGATCGGCTGGCTCGCGGATGCAAAGGGTAAATCATGGAGTTTTCGTTGTTGGAACCCAATTTAATCGCCGCGGCGACCTGATGGCATCTTTTGGCTGGAATAACATCATGCGTTTGTGGAGTCCGATGCGTGAAAAGGAGCTGCTCAGCGGCCCGGCGGCAGGGTATTGCTCAGGCGCTTTCAGTTTCGGAGATGACAAAATGGTGAACTGGGAAAGTATGACAAAACTGCAGCTTTGCGAGCTCTCGTGCGCCAGAGAATATGATCTTCTGCCATTTCCCGATACACTGGAACAAACAGGATGGGCGCTTCAGTTTTGCCCATCGAGTAGTGCAGTCATCCTAACGCATTCCGCTTCCAGTCGAGTTTGGGGTCTGAACACCAAAACCCTTGATGGTTGGTCGATTCTAATGGAAAACGCGCGATTTTTCAGGGTTGATTGGGAGAACCAGTCCGCGTTGAGTATTTGCGAAACAGGGCTGGCGCATCACGCCATGGTTCAACATTCAAACGCGCTACCTGAATTTGGCGCCGCCCGGCAACTCTCCACCCAAGGGTTTTCGAATATTTGGGGCTGCTCGCTCGTGGGAATTCAATCGAACAGAAAACTTCTCGTCGATTGTGTTGATATCATCCATTTGTTGGATAGTAAGACAGGTAAAACAGCCGGATATTTGCCCGGCTTTGAGGCAGAGGCGATGAGTCCCGATGGACGCTGGGCTGCCAGCTGGGATGTGAAAAGTAAGACGGTACGCGTTTGGGATGCTTCCGCGACACGTCCAATTCAAGAATTGAATGTGGCCGCCGGGTTTCTGGCCTTCAGCCCGGACAATCGATTGTTGCTCACCGCATCTGGAGATGAATTTATAATGTGGGACACAGAAAGTTGGTCTCGGGTTTACTCCTTGGCTCGACACGCAACCGGGGGCACGCATGGCAAAGTTGCTTTTAGCCAGGATAGTCAGATGATGGCAGTGACGGCTCGTCCCGACTCTATTCTCCTATGCCACCCCTCCGATGGATCTGAATTCGCCACTTTGGAAAGTCCTGATGCAAGGCCAGTCTTATCACTTTTTTTTAGCCCGGATAGCAGTCAACTTTGGGTGATAACTGATGAGGGGTTGCGTGTTTGGCAGCTGGCTTTAATCAGAAAACAATTGCATGAGTTAAACTTGGACTGGGCAATCCGTACCAGCAAACCCTTAACTCCTGCGGCGCCCAAGGCCTCAGTCACCCATCGCCCAATCCTGGTCCCATCGCGGGATCCGCGTTGCACCAAAAGCCAAATTGACTTGACTCCATTCTACAATGAACACCCCGAAGGGTTTGATTTCTTGACCGGTTTTCCGGGAAATAACCTTGCCACCCTTCCCGTCGGGATTCAGGAATTCCAGGGAACAACCTTTGACATTCGAGGAGTCTTACAACTTCTGCCCCACGAAAAATACGGTGCAGCCACACCCCGCGAGGTGACCGGTATCAAAGTAGATCAGTTTTGTCACGACGTCGTATTTTTACATAGTTGCATTTATGCGGATTCTCATGAGGTTCCACTGGGAGAAACTTTGGCGGAATACATTGTCCACTATACCGACGGCACCCGGGAAAAAATCCCAATCATCAACGGCGTTAATATGGCGGATTGGTGGGAAGATCCGAAAAAACCGCACCCTCTGCATTCAGAAGCAAGTGTGGCCTGGCGGAGCATGAACGCTTATAGCCAAAGATTTGGATTTAATATTGTTCTGTACAAATTTCGTTGGAAGAATCCGCACCAGGAAAAGCGCATTTCAACACTGGATCTGCAATCAGCGCTTAAAGACGCCGGACCTTTTATCCTGGCGATAACTGTCGAATGAAGAAACTCATTATAATTCGACGGTTTCGATCCTTGTAAGTTGTTGCAACCCCAATTTCCGACAGGTTGGTCTTGGCGGCAAAGTATATCCAGTTAAATCCTGTAACTTTTTCAGGAAACTAATGTAGAAGGGGGTGAAAGCTTTATCTAATGGATTACCCTATGCCGATATCAGAGGTGCGACGAAAGGTATTGTTCGACGAAACACTGGGAGTCAAATCGCATCGGTATCTGGATCTTGTAACGAGAATTTCTAAACTGACTTGGGCCGCTCTCGCTTTGTTAATGGCGGAAACTCTGGGTTTCAGCCACGACCTTACAGTTACGAACCTGGCCGATTCAGGCCCTGGCACCTTGCGACAAGCAATTGCGGACGCCGTATCTGGAAACTCAATTGGTTTTTCGGTCACAGGAACCATCAGCGTTGTTTCAAAGCTGATTATTGATAAAAGTTTAACCATAGCAGGCCCGGGTGCGACAAATTTATTGGTGGAAGGCGAGACGGCTGCCGGGTTCGGGGGCACAAGAGTTTTTGAAGTGACGTCAGGCCCAACAACTATTTCAGGCATAAGCATTGCCGGTGGCTACCAATATTCGGACGACGCGAAACAGGGAGCGACTTTCAGTAGCGCGGGTCTTTCACTGATCGCATGCGCGTTTACGAATTGTC
>JADMIO011618459.1_pt1 | contig 19706 bp, 21 predicted proteins | sample 8958161 | NCBI WGS metagenome assembly JADMIO01 (sample SAMN16585339, study PRJNA669376) | soil metagenome | isolation source: Crop rotation soil | place: USA: Cullars Rotation, Alabama | collected 2011
ATCGGCTGCACCTGCAAGGACGCAGGTCAATGCATGCAGCGCCACATGGAGGTCATCAGTGCGGGAATACGTGATCAAGCTGCACGCGGAGTTCCTAGAACATCTGCTGCGCGACGGAACGCAGGCCGCAAAGCCGACCTACATGCCGAAGGATCTGCGAGTGGTGGCGGTAGTGCAGAACGGTGACATCATCAAGCTCGTCGTGCAGACCGACGAGACGATCCCCGACGTGCTGCTGAACGAGCCCGAGGAAGGACGGCCGGTGTTCGTGCCGCGCTTCAAGGTCGAGGCGGCGACATCGTGATTCGTCGTTGGCGGTGGTTCGATGTGAGCGACCAGTACGCCGATATGCTCGATTCGCAGAACGTTGTGCGCGTGGTGCGGCTCGAACACGAAGGCGGCGGCTATCAGATCGACGTGATGACCGACGGGCCGTGGAAGTCACTCGGCCGGCGCGATCAAGCCAGCGTGCTCCGGCGAGCGCGGAACACCATCAGAAGCTCAGTCCTCGCGGGCGACACGCTTCGCGGCTTGCGGTTTGGCGTGGCGCGATGCGACGATGAATGACAGCAACGTAACGGATCATGGACGGTCCCATCGGAGGCGAGGTTGAAAGCGCGGCCCTTTCCTCGCTCGCCAGCCCGGTGAAAGTCCGGGCGCCGTCCACCCAACTTCGCAAGGAGGCAGATGAAATGGCGGACAGCAAGGGACGTGCGATCGAGCAGAACAAGGTTCCCGACGAGCGTTTCCGCAGCCAGGACCGTTTCTACGTCGAGAACAACGTCGTGATGGACCGCCGGCTCAACTTGCCGGTGAGCGCCGTCGCCGAGGGAACTCCCGAGGAACAGGCCGCCGCGCTGAACGCGGCCGTCGGCGAGCACGCACCGCACGGCAGCCGCTTCTACGTGCGCGGCTCGCAGGTGATCGACGCCGAGACGGGCGGCCCCTGGACGGCGAGCACGTTCGAGGCGGGCAAGCTGAGCGAGATGCTGAACAGCGCATTCGGCTACGGTGCTGAGCACGGCCCCGAGCACCCCGACAGCGTGGACTACAGCGACCCGGACCGTAAGCCGCGCGGAGCGCCCGGCACGCGCTCGACGTTCGTGAAGGAGTCCGACAAGCCGGCGAAGCCCGACCAGCGCGACAAGGCGCCCGTCGAAGCGCCGCACGACTCGCCGAGCGTGCCCTAGCGGTCAGCCCCAATCGGTGCGGGGCTCGGCTCCGCGAATCCCGGCCCGCTGGCGAGCGCCCATAACTCGATCGTCCAAGCGAAACGATGGCCCGGAGGATTCGCACAGGGGCGGCCCCGCGCCACCATTCGGAGGGCACGGATGCCCCGAGGCAAGCGACGGTCGAAGCTGCGCGTGTGGGTGGACCGCGTGGTGTGCGCCATCGATCCCAAGGTGGCGGTCGGCGTGCTGACGGCATGCCTGGGCGGCGGGGCCATCGTCCACAACCACAACGAAATCACCGACAACCGCCTGCACGCCGACAGCGTGCAGAGCGCGACGCAGGCGCAGTGGCGCGCGCGCAGCCGCATGCGCGATGCGCGCATCGACTCGCTCTCGATCCGCGTGCACACGCTGGAGCGCGAGAACCGCCGCTATCGCGGGCTGCGCACGGGGCGCGCGCGCATCGCCGCCGCCGAGACGGTGTACGTGGCACCGGCGCCGCAGCGGCACTGGTGGAACGCAATCAACCCATTCCACGCGGAGGACCGCCGATGAGCCTGCAACACAATCCGGGCACGTCCGCTTATCCGAGCACGACGTGGTACTGGCAGACGTTGGCCCCGCAGGGCTGGCAGTGCCCGTGCTGCCATCGCGTCTATTCGCCGACGACGAGCATGTGCGCGTTCTGCCCGGGATCTACTACCACCACCACCACGACCGGCCCCGTAACGCTCGGCCCGGTGTTCGTGCCGAAACCGACAACGTGATCGACTCGCTCACCGTGAACACGCGCGTTACCGCGGCGACCGGGTTAGTCGTGCTCGGGACGTTCCTGGCGGTCGGCGCGCTGATTCTGCTGCTGCACCACCTGCTGAACAAACCCAAGGAGTGACGATGAAGCTGCGTGCGCCGTTCAGGATCAAGGAGCACAAGCCATGGATCGCATTCGCCGGCGAGTCGTACGCGCGCGACATGGGAGACAAGACCGTCGTGCTCGAATCCCCGACGGGGATCGGCCACGCCGAACTGATTGTCGCAGCGCATGACGTACCCGCATTTCCGGTCGGAGCGATCGTCACGTTGCAGATCGCAAACCCGCCGGAAACCCCAAGCTACGCCAAGGAGGACTAAGATGCCCCTGCTTTCGATCATCGTGACGCTCGTCGTGTGCGGCGTGATCCTGTGGCTGATCAACTCGTACATTCCCATGCAACCGGGCATCAAGAAGCTGCTCAACATCGCCGTGGTCGTGATCCTCGTGTTGTGGTTGCTGAACGCGTTCGGCCTGCTCGGTGCGCTCAGCAGCGTGCGGACCCCGCACTCGTGAGGGCATGGATCAAGACGGTGATCTTGATCGTCGGGTTCTTCGCGGCGCTGGCCGCGGTCTACTGGCTCGAATCGCTGGTGCGCAAAGGGGGTGGGTGATGGGGCGCATGACGAACGACCCAAAAGATCACGGCCTGAAGAAAGTCGATCCGGTAACGGGGCTCCAAGAGGCGTATCTAGTCCTGAGCGCAGAGGAGCGCGCAAAGGGCTTCGTGCGTCCGTATCGCGACGCCTACAAGCACGTCGGTGCTCGGCCTAAGTTCGAGGTCCGCGACCTGACGCCCGAGGAGCACGAGCGATACGACAAGTTCGGATACGTGAAATACGAAGGCTATCCGACGAGCGAGACGGACGGCGTCACTGGAAGATTCTGGACGCAGGCGCAACTCGACTCGGGGTGCGGCACCGTCACGACGATGGGCCGAGCGCTTTCGGAGACTTATGCGCGCGACCCGCACTTCTACGGCGGGACGTATTGCGCTGGCTGCCGCAAGCATTTCCCGGTCGGAGAGAACGGCGAATTCGTGTGGGTCGCCGACGGCGAGAAGGTCGGGACGTAAGTGGCCGTCGAGTTCCTGCCGGACCTGATGCCGCCGCCGCGCCCGCGGCTACACGATGAGATCGGGACGCGCTTCAGCCCGAACTCGTGGGCTCAGCACCGGCTCTACGTCACCGACGCGCCCGAGGTGCTGATGTCCGGCTCGCTCGGCTCCGCTAAGACGCGCGGCGGGGCCGAAAAGGGCGACACGCGCTGCCGGCGCTTCCCCGGTTCGATCACCGTCGTCGGGCGCCGCTACCAGTCGCACGTGCGCGGCTCGACGATGCGCGAGTTCCGCGAGAAGGTGATCCCGCCGTCGATGTGGTCGAAGTACTACCACGCGAGCACGAGCACGCTGTTCTATCCGAACGGCTCGCAGATGTGGTTCGTGGGCTTCGACAATCCCGACCGCCTGCTGTCGGCCGAAGTGGACATGATCATCGTGGACGAGTGCCGCGAACTGTCCGAGGAACAGTGGAACATGGCCGCCGACCGCGCGCGCCGCGTCGTGTACGACGACGAAGGCAACGAGGCCGCCACGCAGATCATCGGCATGACCAACCCCGACACGCCCGCGCATTTCCTCTATCGCCGCTTCCGCCCGAATCTCGGCTCGCACATCGAGTGGACGCTGAAGCCGACCGTGCTGCGCGACGGCCGCGTGCTACCGGCCGGCATGATGCAGTCCGAGTGCATCTGCTCGCAGCCGTTCGACAACTACGAGAACCTGACCGTCCGCTACCTCGCGCAGCTTGAGCGCCGCAAGGGCACGCCGTACTACGAGCGTATGGTGCTCGGCAAGTGGGTCGCGTACGAGGGGATGGTGTACGACTGTTTCGACGAGGCGTATCACACGGCCGCGCGCCCGTCGTCGTGGGTTCGCGATTGGGGCGGCTACCCGCCGCCGACGTGGGACCGCGTGCGAGCGTTCGACTTCGGCTTCAATCCCGACCCGTTCGTGGCGGCGTGGTTCGCGCGCAGCCCGGCGGGCATCTGGTACAACTACCGCACGCTGTATCGCTCGCGCGTGACCGCGCCCGAGATGGCGCGGCGCATCGCCGACGCCGAGGAACGCGAGCTTTCCACGTTGCGCGTGTGCGCCGAGAAGAAGAATCACCCGCAGCCCGAGCACCTGCCGTACGTCGGTTCGTACGCCGACCACGACAGCGGCGTGCGCGAAATCTTGCGCCAGGAGGGCATCATCACCATGCCGGCGGTGAAGGACATCGAGGCCGGCATCCAGACCGTGTACGGGCTGCTCCAGAAGCAAGAGCGGCCCGATGGCCCGCCGACGGTGCGGCTGAAGATCCTGCGCGACGCGCTCGTGGAACGCGACGAGTGGCGCGAGGAAAACCACCTGACCACCGACGGCATCGAGGAGTTCTACAGCTACATGTGGGCGAAGCCGAACGACGACACGGCGAAGCCGAACAAGCAGGTGCCAATCGACGCAAACAATCACTTCATGGACTGCCTGCGCTACGCGTTCCACTCGCTGTTCGTCAAGCGCCGGTGGACGTGACGCGCGCGCGCGTGCAATGATTTGACCCATCGACCAAGGAGGGTCCGATGCCTTTCATCCACTACGTGCAGAACCCGCCGCAGTTCACGTGCCCCGGTTGTGGCTGGGCGTTGACCGACGCCGACCCTGCGATGCTCAGCGGTGACGCGCCGCTGAAGTGCAAGCGTTGCGGCTGGGAGCACCCGGCCGAGAACCTGCTGGCGCGCAGCGGTGACGCGCTCGACCCGCAGCCCGGCGCCTCGCTCGACCTGGGCGAAGGCGTCAGCATCGAGATCCCGCAGCCCGAGCCGAGCGACAGCGGGCACACGGCGCACGCCGTCGGCGTGGCGAGCCTCGATGCGACCGTGATCCGCGCCGACGACGAGTAACGCGCGATGCCGCGCCTGCATTACCTCGCCGACCCGCCGAACATCACCTGCCCCGCCGAGGGATGGGTGTTGCGGCCGGCGACGGCCGAGATGATCGACGGCAGCGAACCGTTCGTGTGCCCGTCGTGCGGGTGGACCTTCGTCCCCGACAACCTGACCAGCCCGTCGCAGGCCATCAGCGGACCGGGCACGGCAGACATCGGAGCGGGAGTGGTCGTGAGCGTACCGTTCTACACAATCACCGCATCGGCCGGCGCGCACGGCTCGATCTCTCCGAGCGGAGCGAGCGACCACAACCTGACGGACTTGGTCGTGTACACGATCACGCCGGATGAAGGCTACGCGCTCGACTCGATCCTCATCGACGGCGTCGATCACACGAGCAGCGCCATCGCCGGCAGCGGCCACTGGACGTACAACTTCAGCGCGTGGCTGCCGCTCACCGATCACACGATCGCGGCGAGCTTCGTCGTCGCGACGTCGGACTGGACGATCGCCGCGTCGCACGGACTGGAGGGCGGTCCGGGCACCGGGACGATCTCGCCGAGCGGCAGCGTGCCGGTCACGAACGGCGCCGATCAGGTGTTCACGTTCACCGCCGACGAGACGTTCCAGGTGCTGTCCGTGCGTGTGGACGGAACCCAGCATGACATGAACTGGGTCGTGGACCATTGGGAAATGATCCCGTCCGACGCGGGCTTCGGCACGATCACCGACGCTGCGAACATGACGTACACGTTCACGAACGTGACGGCGAATCACACGATCAACGTCGAGTTCGACTCGGCATAAGGAGCCGTCAATGGGCGTGATCCAGCGCGTGAGCGGCTTCGCGCGAGAATTCGCAGCCTTCCTCTCGAACATCGACTATCCGACGTATTCGTCGTCGATCCCGAGCGTCGTCAACAACCTGCTGCTGAACCCCGAGTCGATCCCGCGCGGCGCCGCGTACGAGTTGGTGCCGTCGGTGTACGGCTGCATCGGCCGGCGCCAGTCGTCAGTCGCCGAGCTTCCGCTGGAGTTCTACTCGCCGGATGGCGAACTGCTGGACCCCGAAGCGGTGGACGGCCAGGGGCGGCGCAACGTGTACGGTCTGTTCGAATTCTTCAACGCCGAGGAATCGGCGATGGAGCACATGGAGCAGATCGTCGGCTCGCTCGACATCCACGGCGCTGCGTACGACATCCTCCAGTACACCGACGGCGGCCGGCCGGGCGTGAACCTGCCGAGCGAGATCATCACCATCCCCGGCTACGCGATGGCGCCCGAGGTGGATTCGAAGCGCCACATCGTCCAGTACATCCTCACCGACGACGACGGCCGGCGCTTCCCGATCCCGACGTGGCAGGTGATCCCCTATCGCATGTATTCGACGAAGCACGACCTGCGGCCGTTGGCGCCGCTCGACGTGGCGCGGCTCGCGTTCTCGACCGAGCGCGACATGCACCGCTGGCTGCTGGAGTTCTACAAGCGCGGCGCGATGGTGGGCGGCGTGATCAGCACCAAAGAAGGTTTCATGCCGAACGAGAAGGCGCTGATCGAGAAGGACATCGAACTTCGCCGCCGCAACAATCCGTTCCGCCCGTTCGTGATGCCGAACGACGCCAAGTTCGAAAAGATGGGCCTGACGATGGCCGAGATGGACTTCCTCGCCACCAGCGGCATGACCCGTTCGGACATCGCGATGATCTACCGCGTTCCGCCGTGGATCATCGGCGTCAAGGAGGGAGGCTCGCTGAGCGACGCCGGTGCGAAGGCGGATCTGCTGCTGTATTGGGAGATCTGCCTGAAGCCGACGTGCCAGCGCATCACGAGCGCGATCACGCACCACTTCCTGAAGCACCCGCTACACCTTCAGGAGATGGGCGGCGAGGCGGTGCGCTGCGGGTTCAATCTGGAGCAGGTGTTGCCGCTCCAGCAGTTGAACTTCGAGCGCGGCTCGCAATTGATGACTGCCGTGGACAAGACGATCACGCTCAACGAGTGGCGCGACATGATGAACATGGAGCCCTACGACGACCCGCGCGCCGACATCATCGGTTACTTCGATCAGAAGGAGGCCGAGATGAAGCAACTCGCTCAGCCTCCGGCGTTCGGTAAAGGCGGACGCGGGGCTTCGGCGAGCATGACGCGCCCCACGGATGGGACGGCGAAGCTCCCGCTCCGCCTAGAAGCGACCATCGGCACGACGACGGACTTCGAAGCGGAGCGCGCGACGCGCGACACGCGCAAGCTCCAATGCGAGGCGTTGTTCCGCAAGGGCCTGCGCAAGCTGTTCGCCCAGCAGGAGCGGCGCGTGATCGCCGGCCTGCGCGAACTGCACGAGAGCCCGCGCATGGCGGCGACGATGCGGCCCGAGTTGGCGGCGGCGCTGCACGTCGAGGAACTGCTGACCGACCCGCGCGGCGTGGACCTAAAGCTGATCCGGCGCTACCTGCGCGCGGTGGCGAAGCACGCGGGCGACGCGGAACTCGCGGACATCGGTCGCAAGATCGAATTTCAGTTGCGCGACGCCGAGGTGCGCGAATGGCTGGCCGCGCGTGCCGCCGAGATGATCCGCGTGACCGGCGACACCACGAACAAGGAACTGCGCGACTCGATCGGCGAGGGGATCTCGAAGCACGAAACGCTCGCCGAGATCCGCTCGCGCGTGATCGACGTGTTCCGCGAACGCTACGCCGGCCAGGGCGACAACATCGTGCGCACCGAGACGAACGCGGCCTACGGGTTCGCGGCGAACCGCGCGTGGCAGCAGTCGAGCGTCGTGGTCGGGAAGCGGTGGGTGACGTCCGGCGATGAGCGCGTTCGCGAGATGCACCGCGAAGTGGACGGCCAGACGGTCGGCATGGGCGAGATGTTCGAAGTCGGCGGCGAATTCCTCGAATTTCCTGGCGATTGGGCGCACGGCGCCAGTCCCGACAACCTGTGCCGCTGCCGGTGCAGCGCGTCGCCGATCGTCGATCAGAGCTTGCTGGCGACGCTGAACCGCGTCGGTGCTGGTATGAACGGGAATGGACATGGTAGCGTTAGCGGCATCGCGCACTTGCTTGCGGAGGTAAACGCGTGAGCAACCCAACGTTCGAAAAGATGCCGAAGTGCTGGCGTTGCGGCTCCAGGATGGAGCATGTGCCAGCCGAGGCTGTGTATCGCTGCACCAACGCGCACTGTGGCGAGACGCTGGTCGCGTCGGCCCCTGTGCAACTGGAAGGGGCCACGATGGCCGCGATAGGGAAAGGGACTTCCCATGACTTCATGGCCGACGGTTAACCTCGCGGCGAGCGGCACGCTGCTGCCGTTCAGCGAGCAAGTCGAAGCGAAGGCCCGCGTGGACTTCGCGGCGGCCATCAAGAAGTACGCGATCGCCGACATCAATCCCGACGACGTGCACATCTTCGGGATGCGCTTCACGTCCAGCACCACGAACGCGTGGTGGGGACGCGTGCCGCCGGACGCGATCACGGAAATGTGCGCGCGCGTGCCCGGTCGCCCGCTGATGATCGGGCACGACAAGTCGCAGGCTCCCATCGGCAAGTTTTTCGCTGCCGAGCGCGTCTATCGCCCGGTGAGCCCGCGCGCCCCGAAAAGCGAGAGCTACCACGGCGAGGGGCTGTTCATGTTGCCCCGCACGCCGATCGGCGACCACCAAGCGGCGCTGATCAAGACCGGCATTTGGTCGGAGTCGAGCACCGGCTGGCAGGCGCTCGACATGCTGTGCTCGATCTGCGGCAACGACCTGCGCGGCGAAAAGTGCCTGCACCTGCCCGGCGAGGTGTATCTGGACGGCGGGCTCGCGGACTTCGAGACGGTGAACATCCCGCACGTCGGCGAGATCAGCGTCGTGTACGGCGGCGCGGTGCGCGGCACGCACATGAAGATGGCCGCGTCGGCGGACGGCTCGTTCGACGCGAGCGCGGCGCTGGCGGCCGGCGCGGTGCCCGAATTCCTCGCGATGCGCGCGGAGAAGATCCTGAACGCGATCGGCGGGAACACGGTGGATGACTGGATGGCCGATCTGCTGGAGGCGGCAGCGACCGGCCCCGGCTATCCGATGCCGCAGCGTGCGAATGTTGCGGAAGTGATCTGCTCCAGCGACCGCTTCGATTCTGCTCAGGAAGCGGCGGCGTGGTGCGCGCAGCATGATTTCCGCTCCGGCAAGATGTCGGAGACGAGCGAAGGATGGTCGTTCGAACAGCAGAAGGGCGCGGGCAGATCAACGCGCACGATCCGCCTGCGCGACGGCGTGCAGGCAGTAGTGAAGGTGGCAAAAACCCCGAGCGAGAAAAACGATCACTCGGCGGCTCTGGCGGGGCTGCTCGCGCAGCAGTAGCCCGGACAGTTCCAAACAGCGCTCGGCACGGATAGCCGGGCAGGAGGATCAGGGATGACCGTCATCGATATTCCCAAGAAGCACACCTCGCCGGAGCAGCTTCAGGAGTCGTTGGAGGTACTCGCGTCAGCCGCGAACGACCTCCAGACGCGCGTCAAGGAACTCGATGCGCGCGGCGACCTGAAGGCCGAGAAGGACGCGATCCAGAAGCAGATCGACGACTTCCTGGCGCTCAAGGCCAAGACCGAGGAACAGCAGTCCGCGCTCGAAGCGAAGTTCCGCACGGCGATGCACTTCGACACCAGCACGTCCGAAGGGCTGGCGGCGCTCAACGCGTCGCTGGAGCCCGAGGACGGCATGTCGAAGCTGTTCTACAACCTGCTCGTGAAGTCGCCCGAGGAACTGTCGTACGCGGCTTCGGCGGCGGTGCGCCCGCAGACGCGCAAGCTGCTCAGCAAGGTCGGCATGAGCGAGGCGTGGCAGGCGAAGCTGGCCGAGATGCAGGCGCTCTACGACGTGGCGTTCATGACGGACTGGATGCTCGCCGCGAACGGCCAGTCGAACTACCGCTACAAGTTCGGCGGCGATCGCATCAAGCAGATGTGCTCGCTGAAGGCGTGGAAGGAAGCCGACAAGATCGCGAAGGAGTTCAAGGCGGCGGCCGGCACGGCGATGGACACCGCGACGAGCGATCAGGGCTTGGAGTGGGTGCCGACGATGTTCTCGAATCAGCTTCACGGCATCGTCCAGCCGCAGCTTGTCGTGGCGTCGCTGTTCGACACGGTTCAGATGCCCGGCCCGACGTACGTGTACCCCGTCGCGGGCTACGACATCATCGCGTTCAAGGTGCCGGAGACGCTGGAGGAAGGCACCGGCGTCAAGCCGCGTGCGCGCACCTTCCAGACCCGGAAGATGACGCTGATCGCGAAGAAGCTCGGCGCGCGCATCCTGTCGAGCACCGAGTTCACCGAGGACTCGATCGTGCCGGTGATCCCGCGCATGATCGCGCAGATCGGCAAGGCCATCGCTCGCGCGCAGGACGACGCCGTGATGAACGGCGACACCAGCGTGACGCACATGGACGCCGACGTTACCGACAGCGACGACCGGCGCAAGATCTGGAAGGGTCTGCGCTACTACGCGCTGAACGGCACGGCGGCCGTGCGCAAGAGCATCGGCGGCGGCGGCGCTGCGAACCCGGTGAAGATCCGCGATCACCTGATGGAGCTTCGCAAGGGCATGAAGCAGTACGGCGTGCCCGGCATGCGGACCTACGACGGCGGCACGGTGTCGAACGTCGTGTACATCGTCGGCTACAACGGGCTCGTCGAACTGATGCTCGCCAAGGACGACAGCGGTCAGAACATCTTCCTGAACCCGTTCGCGGGCGCGCAGCGCACCGACACGTACCTCAACGGACAGATCGGCAACATCATGGGTTCGCCCGTGCTGCTGAGCGAGTTTCTGCGCGAGGACGTGGATTCGACCGGCGTGAATTCGCTGGCCGGCCCGAACGACAAGGGGACGATCCTCGCGGTCAGCACCGAATCGTTCCTGCGCGGTGAGCGGCGCAATGCCAGCCTCCAGCGGCTGAACGAGCTGTATGCCGAGGTGGATCAGATCGGATTCGTCGGCTTCTGGCGCGGCGACTTCGAGCCCTGGTACGACCAGACCGTCGAGCCGACGGTCGGCATCATGACCGACGTGGCGTAGGAAGCTGATCTTCGATAGGGCGCGAGGGTGGAAATGGCAGCACTCTCGCGCCCGACTCGATAACCCCAAGGACGGGAGACGACGACGATGAAGATCCACAAGAAGCTCGCTGCGCTGATGGCGGGCGTGATGCTCGCGGTCCCGGCCCTTGCCGGTGCTGCGCCGATCGGGCTGTCGCTGAACAACCCGGTGCCGGTGAAGTCGGTCAACAAGGTGGCGGCCGACGCGCCCGCGTCGTGGACGCACGCGACGTTCACGGTCAACACGCAGACCGGCGCCGTCGATACCACCGAAGCGATCAAGACCACGCTGCTGCCGAACATCGCGGACCTCGTCGCGAGCGGCGTCAACAACGGCGCGAACCTCGTGGTCGGCAAGCTCGTCGTGTGGTCGGGAACGACCGCTTGGCAGGGCGATTCGATCTACGCGGCGATCGACTGCTCGGTGGACGGACGCAACTGGGAGCAGAACCAGGGCATGACGGCGCTGTCGGTCGTGTCGGGCGGGAAGTTCGGCGGCATGCCGCTGACGATCGACACCGACGCCGCCACGTCGGCGGCCGGTGGCTGGGTGTTCTACCCGTACATCCGGTTCCGCATTCGCGGCTCTGCGAACGCAGGGGCGTCGATTCCGGCGGATGTCCAGGCGGCCATCTTCGCGTTCAAGTAGCACGGAGATTTCACGGCGATGCTGAAGGTACGGGAACTCAGCGGCCTCGCGCTCGCGGACCTGGAATCGGTCCGCGAGCAGCTTGGCTTTGAGGACGACTCGAACGACATGACGTTGATCGAGTTCATCAACCGCGCCAGCAGCCGCATCGCCGGAGTGTGCAAGCGCAACCTGCTCGCTGCCGATCGCGTGTACACGCTCGACGGCACCGGCACGCCGGAGATCATCATCCCCGACTATCCGGTCAATTCGCTCGACCACGCCGCGTATCGGCTCGGCGAGTGGAACGCCGATTACATCGTGGACCTGACCGATTACAGCATCACCGATTACGGCGTCGTGTGGTTGCCGCGCAACGTGTTCCCGCGCGGAACGCAAAACGTGCGGCTCACCGCGAACACCGGCTACGACGCGGACATTCCCGCGCACGCGCTGGTGCTCGACGACCTGCGCGACGTGTGCATCGACGTGGTGCGCGTCTACTGGCAACGGCAAACGAACCAAATCGGTGACGTGGCCGACGTGTCGGTCGGTGGACGCGCAGAACGTTTCATCGACGAAGGACTGCCGGCGTCGATCATCCGCAAGCTGTACGACCTGCACCTCGTGAGGCCGACGTGAGCCCGCTGCTGCACATGAGCGTGCGCGGCGCGCAACCGGACGAGGCGCGGCTGATGGCCGGCGTGACGCGCGGCACCGAGGCGTTCGTCACGCTGCTCCAGGCGCGGCTGCGCGAAGTGGAATTTCGCGGCCAGGAGACGAGCCGCACGATCGCGCTGCGCGGCGGACGTTCGATCACGGTGCGCGGCGGCGCGGCGGGCAACAAGCTCGCGCGGCGCAGCGGCAACGCGGCGAACTCGATCTATCAGCGCGTGCTGGTGGCGAGCGATCGCGTGACGGGCATCGTCGGCTCGCCGCTGGTGTACGTACGCGCGCACGAGTTCGGCGCGACGATCACCGGCAAGCCGTGGCTGTACATCCCGACCGGCGTCAAGAAGCCGCCGGTGATTCGTAAGCGGCAAGTGATCCTGCGCCCGCGTCGCATGTTCGCGACCGGCGGTGCGGCGATGCAGGAAGATGGCAAGCGGGCGATGCGCAACGCGATCTTGCAGGCGATGCGGTAATGGCGCGTCCCGCGAAGGCGGCGCTCGTCGCGGCCGGATTGAAGAAGTTGCTGGAGCAGATCGACGCGAAGGCGGACCCGACGAAGTGGCTCACCGCGCCGACGGTGCTGGTGGGCTTCCTCGTCGAGAACGTGTTGCGGCGCCCGGCGCTGGTGTTGGAGTTGGCGAGCTACGACGCGCGCCCCGAACATGCGAGCCGGCGCGTGCTGATGACGTGGAACGTTCACTGCTGTAGTGCGGCGAAGGCCGAAGATTCTCAGGATGAGCTTCTTGGCCTCGCGCGCGACGTAACGGCGGCGATAGCACAGGCGGACGATTTGTCCGACGAGAACGGCAGTTGGTTGGCGAATCTCGACTACGACAGCGTTCGCTACACGCCGCAGTTGGAGATCATGAACCGGGGACTGGTGTTTGGGGTTGCGACGGTGACGTTCGAAACCCTGTCCCCCTGGACTCAGGACGCGCCCTAACCGGCGCAGGAGGCACCAAGGATGGCACTTCCGACGACTGTGCTCACGCCGTGGCGCGGCAGCAAGACCTACATCAACGTCGCGCGTCAGACCGCCTTCGGCACGCCTGCGGCGGCCACTGCGGCGGCATACATCAAGCTCGAAGTGATCGACATCACGATCGACGGCGAGCAGGGGCAGGTGGCGGACCCGTCGCTGAACTCGACGGGGCGCACGCCGCGCTCGATTCTGCCGGTGGGCCGCATCTATCGCGGCAAGTTCCGCACGCGCGCGAACTACTCCGGCCACGGCACGCTGTTCAAGGCGTTCTACGGCAACGCGTCGTGGGTGACGGCGGCGGGCCCGCCGGTGACGGCGACGTTCGTCGAATCGCCGAACGGTTCCGACCCGTACACGATCGAAGTGTTCGGCGGCATCGCCGGATCGAGCACGGTCGGCATCATGCTGTCGGACGTGACGATCACCGGCGTGACGATCCGCTGCGAAGCGGGCACGTCGGCGTCGGCGGCGCTCACGTACGAGTGGACGTTCATCGCGACCACGCTGACCACGTCGCGCACGATGACTTCGGCGTCGGGCGTGCCGACCGTCGAGCCGGTGCTGTTCCACCACGTCACGACCACGCAGGACGCGGGCTTCGGCGACGGCGCGAACATCTCGGGCTGGCGCTCGCTGGAAATCAACTACAACTTCCCGTTCGACGAATCGCGCTACTTCTTCGGCTACGCGCAGCCGTTCCAGCCGTATCAGAACGGGCTCGGCACGTGCTCGTGGAAGCTCGGCGTCGAAGTCGGCTCGCAGGCGGCGTACACCGCTTTCGCTGCGGCTGCAACGACGAACGCGCCGGTGATCCGTTTCGGACGCACCGCGTCGGGCACGGTGCCGGGCGTCGGTCCGTCGGCGACGACGCCGACGACGGGCGCGGCGAACAACTACATCCAGTTCTCGTCGTCGTACACGCTGATGACGAAGGTCAGCACGCCGGTGACGAACTACGGTCTGGTGACGGGCCAGATCGAGTACACGTGCGGATACTCGTCCACCGATTCGGCGGCGATGAAAACCGTCATCGCCAGCGGTGACACGGAAACGGCTGCGGCGTAGTCGGCGCGCAGCACCACATAGCTCGGGAGGCCATGATGGCCGAGAACAAGGAAGTGCTGGAACCGACGGCAGCCGACGACATCGCTATCCCCGAGGATGTCGTCGAACTGCCGGACGCCAAGACGCGCGCGGGCAAGCCGGTGGTGGTGAAGGTGCGGCTGGTGGGCACCGAAACGATCACGCCGATTCTCGGCGGCATCCCGGACCGCGTCGCGTTCCCCGACAACCGCCAGAAAACGGCGGCCGAGGTGGCGCAGGAAGTGCTGGATTTTCACGAGCCGTGCGTGAAGCTCGCGACGGTCGGAGTCGTGGCGCCGCAGTTCTACTTCGGCGCCACGCCCGAACCGGGCAAGGCACCGTGGGACGCGCTGACGGTGAACGACAAGGCGGCGATCTTCTACGCAATCCTGCGAGTGTCCGGTTATTCGAGCGCGCGGACGGACGCGCTCCGTACGTTTCCTGCTGACGAAGGAAGCGGGGCCGTTCGCGATGCGTCTGCAAACGGTCGCGAAAATGGCGCACCCGCCGAGTCGAAGGATGCTGAGTGGCCGACGACCGTCGGCTCAGGAGGCTAATCAGATCGACTTCTGCGCCGTGAAAGCCGCGCGCGAATGGCGCGAATACACGGTGATGCAGGAGATCCAGAACGCACAGTCCGAGTCCGCAGCGATCATCGCGATCCTAGCGAAGATCTTCATCGAGGGAATCCCGTAACGTGCCCGACCTTCAGTACACCATCGAGACGTTCGTCGGGAGCGCCCTCGCGGACTTCAAGGCAGTCAACACGGCGGTTGCCGACCTCGGTGCAGGGGCGGCGACCGCCGCGCCGCGTGTGGACGCGCTCGCCGGCTCCGTTCACAACCTCGCGGGCGCATCGCAGGGCAGCGGCCTCGGGGCCGTCTCGACGCAGATCAAAAGCATCGGCATCGACGCCGCTGCCACCGCCTCGAAGATTGATGCGCTGACGGCGTCGTGGACTTCCCATCGTTCGTTCAGCCTGTCGGGTGGACGCGCGCCGTGGGAAAGCTGGCAGCAGACGCTTCCGCAGCTTCAGAGCGTCATGGCCGGCGTCAACGCGCAGATGGGCACGATGGGCGGCGCGGCGAATTTGGTCGCACGCGACCTTCAGGTGGCGAGCAACGCTGCCGTTGGGCTCGGCGGCGTGCTGTCGTCGATGCGCAGCCGGATCGAAGGCGTGTTCTCCGGCCTCACCTCCTCGCCGCTCACTTCGGCGTTCGAGTTGATTGCACGCGGCGGCGCGAAGGCCGGCGGCGAGGTGGGCGCGGTGGGCGCCGAGCTTGCCGAAGCAGCCGCAGCGGCCGGCCCGGCCGGGATCGCGATCGCTGGCGTTGCTGTGGCGCTAACCCATATCGGCGCGGCAACGCTCGCCACCGAAAACCTCGCTCAGCTTGCGACGAACTTGAACACGCTGCGCGGCAATACCGGGCTCGACCTGACGCAGCTTCAGTCGTTCGTGCAGGCGGCAAAAGAAGTCAACGTGCCGGTCGAAGCGGCGGCGCGCGGGCTGCGCATCTTTCAGGAGCGCGTTTCCGAAGGTTCGCCCGCGCTGCGACAGATGGGCGTCACGTCGCGCGATCTCGGCACCGCACTCTCGCAACTGTCCGCGCGCTTTGCCGCGACCGCCGACGACGCCGACAAGGGTCGCATCGCGACGAAGCTGTTCGGACAGTTCGGCGCACAGGCCATTCAGCCCATCCTCAACCTCGGCCCCGGCCGGCTGCACGAAATCGTCGAGGAACTTCAGCGCAGCGGGGCGCTGCTCGACGAGGGGTTGATCAGGAAGGGCGAGGAAGCGCATCGCGCGTTCGAGCGGCTGGGCGAATCGTTCCGGGGCGCGACGATCGCGTTCGCCGGATTCGTTTCGCCGGCCGTGATCGCCGGGCTCGACTTTTTGACGAACGGCCTGAACGCCGCGCGGCTCGCCAATCAGCGCTTCATCGAATCGTTCAGTGGCGGGTCGATCGACTCCGGTCTGTTCTCGTCGCTGGGCGGGATCTTCCGTGGCGTCGGCGAAATCGTCGCGACTGCCGCGCGCGCGGTCGTGCTGTTCTGGAACGCGGTACGCAACCCGACCGACACGGCGACGTTCACGAGCGACCTTGCGAAGCTGCGCGACGAAGCAGCGCGCACGCAGGAAACGTTCTCGAAGCTGCTGAATGCGCCGCGTACGGCAGCGCCGCGCCCCGACTTCTCGAACGTGGAGTCCGGCGACAAGCGTCCCGGCATTGGCGCGACGGCCACCGATGCGCAAATCGAAGCGGCGAAGCGGCTCGACGATCAGTACAACCGGCTGATCGAGACGCTGCACCGCATGGCCGCGCCCGACCTCGTGCCGAGCGACCCGTTGCGCGGGCTGGTGGCTGGCTTCGGCGCGGGCATCGTGAGCGCGAACGAGTTCCTGTCGCGCCTGTCGGACATGCGCGAGTCGATTCGTTCCATCGACCCGGCGGGCTTGCTGGAATTGCAGGACGCGATCAACCGCGTCACGGCCAGCGTGTCGTCGCCGGAACTCAAGGCAGCAATCGTCGCGAACGGCGCCGCGCTGAAGGAAGCGTTCTCCGTCACGCCGAAGGTCGATCCGTCGCTGCTGCGGCGCGTGATCGAATCGAGCGACGCGTTGCGCGCGCTCAAGCCGACGTTCGACCTGACGCCGGTGATCCCCGAGAGCGCCACGCGCAGCGAAGTGGCTCGCTCGCAACACATCGTCGAAGTCGAGGGCAAGAAGATTCGACTGGTGGTGCCGGTGGAGTTCTCGGTGCCGAAGGCGCCCGCGATCAGCGCGGGCGATCAGATCCTCGGCGGCGTGCAGCAGGCGATCGACCGCATCAAGGAAGATCTTCAGCGCGTCACGGAATTCTCGACCAACCTCGCGGGCATCGCCGGTTCGGTGGTTTACAACGCGGTGACCGGCGTGGCGCACGGCGTTGGCGAAGTCATCGAGAACCTGAACAACAAGAATCAGACGTTCGCGTCGGCGTTCAAGACGGTGTGGGCAAGCGTCGTCAGCGACGTGCTCGCCGGCCTCGCGCGGATCGCCGAGAAGTGGGTCGCGACGTTCGCTGTCGAAACGGTGCTGCCGTTCCTCACCGCGTTGTTCGTGAGCGCGGGCGCAACTCCGGGCGGCGGCGCCACCGGCAAGCCGGGCGCTTCGAATTTCTCGTCCGAACCGCTGACGGTCGAAGCGCCGGTGCTGAAGGTGGACACGTCGCAGCCGCTTCAGGTGACTGCGCCGACGTTCTCGCTGCCGGCGCTGAGCGTGGACGCACCGACGCTGAAGGTGGACACGAGCCAGCCACTACACGTCGAGGCGCCGCGCTTCGACGTGCCGACGATCACCGTGGACGCGCCGCGCTCGATCAGCGTCGAGCGCGCACCGGCCGCGCCGACCGTTGCGGCCGCGCCCGAGCGCATCGGCCTGATCGATGCCATCGCGGCGGCGCTGAGCGGCGTCGGCAACACGTTCGCATCGGCGGTGGGCGCGTTGCGCATCCCGGCGGCGATCGTCTCGCTGGCGGCGCCGGTCATCGCTGCCCCGCAGGTGAATTTCACCGCCCCTTCTCCGGTGGTGAACGTTGCCGCGCCTGCGGTCGAGCGCGTGGTCGTGCCGCCGCCGACCGTGAGCTTCGCGCCGGTGCTGCCGGCGCCGATCGTTTCGCTTTCGCCGGCTCCGGTCGCGCTGAACGTCACCGCGCCCGCTCCGCTGCTCGTGCCGGCACCGCAAGCCCAGGCGCCTTCGATCACGCTGCCGACGCCGCTCGTCGTGCCCGCGCCAAACGTCACGGTCGCGCCGAGCACGCCGCCGCAGCCGATCGTCGTGCCGGCGACGCCGGTCGTGGTGCCGCAGGTGCAGCCGCAGATCAACGTGCCGGCGCCGACGGTCGTGCCCGCCCCGGCGGTGCCGCCGCCGACGGTGAACGTGCCGGCGCTGCCCGCACCGAACGTCAGCGTGGCGCCCGCCGCGCCGCGCGTGAGCGTCGCGCCGCCCGTAGTCACGGTCGCGCCGGCCGCCGCGCCGCAGATCCGCCTGCCGGTCCTTCCGGCTCCGGTCGTGGTGCCGGTGCCGGCGCCGAACGTGGCCGCACCGATCGTGAACGTCGCGCCGAGCGTCAGCGTCACCGCCCCGCCCGCGCCGGCCGCGCGCGTGATTCCGGTCGCGGTGCCTGCGCCGATCGTGAACCTGCCGGCACCGAACGCGCCGAGCATCACGCTGCCGGCGCAGCCGACGCCGCTCGTGAACGTCGCGCCGACCCCGGCGCCGATCGTCAACGCCAACCCGATCGCGGTCCCGCCTCCGGCGGTGAACGTCGCGCCGATCGTGCCGCCGGTGCCGGTCGTCAACGTGGCTCCGGCGCCGCCCGCGACGCTGCCGCCGATCAACGTGCGCCCGCAGGTGGCGGCGCCGAGCGTGACCGTGACGCCGGTGCTGCCGGCGATCGCGGCGCCCGCCGTGAACGTGGCCCCGCCGGCCGTGAGCTTCACCGCTGCGCCGCTCCCGACGATCACGCTGCCGCCCGCGCCCGCGCCGCTTGTCGTTCCGCCGCCGGCCGTCACGGTGGCACCGACCCTGAGCGTTGCCCCTGCACCCGCGCCGGTGGTGAACGTCGCTCCGGTCGCGCCCGCGCCGGCCGTCGTGCGCGTGGCGCCCGCGCTCGCGCCGATCGTCAACGTCGCCGCGCCCGAGATCCCGCCCGTCGTCGTGCCGCCGCTCCGCGTCGAGGCGTCGCGCGCGCCGACCGTCAACGTGGCGGCTCCGGCTCCGCTGCTGGTGCCGCCCGCGAGCGTGACGCTGGCCCCGCGCGTCGCCGCGCCGAACGTCTCGATCGCGCCGCCGAGCGTGCGCGTGGATGCGCCCCGGCCGACGATCAACGTGGCGCCGGCCGCGCCGGACACGCGCGCGCTGCCCGCGCCGATCGTCAACGTGGCCCCGCTGACCGTGCTGCCGACCCCGGTGCTCGCGCCAGCCCCGGTCGTGCTGCCGCCGGTCCCGACGCCGACCGTGAACGTCGCCGCGCCGCTGATCCAGGCCCCGGCCCCGATCCGCCAGCCCGCCCCGCAGGTGTCGGTGGCGCCGGCCCAGGCGCCCCAGGTTCGCGTCCAGGGGCCGAACGTCGTCGTTCCCGCACCGACCGTCATCTCGCAGGCCCCGGCTCAGCCGGCGGGCCTGCTGGACGCGCTGCGCGCTCTCCTGGCGCGCCCCGCGTCCCCGGCGTCAGCCCCGGCAACCGTCATTGCGGCACCCGAGCCCGCGACGGTAACGCTGGCGCCGGTCCTTCGTCCGCAGATCAGCGTCGCCGCGCCCAGCGTGGCGGTGCAGGCACCGGCGGTGAACATTCCGGCTGCGACCATCGTCCC
>JADMIO010970576.1_pt1 | contig 19704 bp, 15 predicted proteins | sample 8958161 | NCBI WGS metagenome assembly JADMIO01 (sample SAMN16585339, study PRJNA669376) | soil metagenome | isolation source: Crop rotation soil | place: USA: Cullars Rotation, Alabama | collected 2011
AGCGCCTTATCGTATTTCTTATTGGCGTAATAAATGTTCCCGAGGTTGTAATACGCCAGGTGGGTAGTAGGTGTTTCGCCGTAATCGTTTAGCAGGCTTAAGAAGTATTGCTCTGCCTGGGGTTGACTTAGTTCATAGGCACACACGGCCCGGTAATAAGCTGCATTAATAACCGTGTTTTGGTTTTTATCGGCAGCATTGGCAAACTCATTTATCACCAGCTCAAATTTCTTTTGGGCCGCGCCAAACTTCTTTTGTTCAAATAATTCCACACCCTTCCGGTAATCTGCCTCAGCGTCCGTGTAGATGGCAGTTTTTTGGGAGAAAGAAGAATAGAAAGATAGAAGAAGAATGAAAACGAAAAATGCTTTTTTAGGCACTTGCAGGGTTTGCATGATTTTCAGAATGTTAACGATAAACCTAAGCTTGGTAGTATGGGCAACTGATTAACTCGTTTGTAACGCACTCTATCAAAATAAAAAATGTTTTCCCGTCCGTACACATTTATTACACTGGCATTAATCTCCAGTTTCGCGTTTTTCGAAAGGGTAATAGTTTTTTTAAGGGCTAAATCAAGGCGGTGGTAGTAGGGTAACCTGCCACCATTAAGGGTGGAGTCATAAATAATCCCAAGGTCGCCGTTTTCGGTAGTGTAATTGGTATTAATACCGTTTTGCAGGAAGGAGTAATATTCAAAGAACCCTTGTGTTTGGGTAAAAGGAAAGCCACTACCCAGGTTCCAGCGCAGGTTAATTTCCCAGCTCTTGGTTTTGCCAAATGAATAGGAAGCCACCAGGTTGGCATTGTGCCTGCGGTCGAAATAAGGGGGGTAAACCTGTTTTCCGTTATCTCTTTTCACATAGGCAAAGGAATAACCACCAGATATGTAAAAATTCTTGTGGTCGTATTTCAGCAGGAGGTCAATGCCGTAAGCCTGGCCGGTTTCAATTTGGTAGTTCGGGTCAGTTGGGAAGATTTTAAAGCGGTTAAGGTTAATTAATTGGCCATATTTTTTGTAATAAGGTTCAACGTTCAGTTCAAGGCTCTTGGTAATGTCAGCTTCTACGCCAAACACAGCGTGGTACGCCCGCTGAAGATTGGTTTTGGCTACATCGCCATTGGTTTTTATCAGCTCCTGGTCAGGGGCCGTAAGGAAACCGGTAAACAGATCAACAATATCCTTGTCGGACTTGGTGCTGATAAAATTCTGCGAGTAAACACCGCCTGCCACTTTTAACCTCACGCTTTCAGAAACATTATACTTAACGGCCATACGCGGCTCGGGGGAAAAGGCGGGGAGGGAAGCATAGTATTGAAGGCGAACACTGGGCTCAATGACAAACCGGCCGGCAATCTTTTTCCATACCACAAAGCCGGATAACTCGGTGGTGTTTTGGTTTTCTTCAATGCTTAGCCCAAGTGGGTTGGTAAACTGAAAACCGGTTTTATATCCGCCAATGGTGAAGCCATATTTAACCTCCCCGTTATCGGGCAGGAAGTAGGTGAAATTCACGCCTAAATCAAAGCCATTGATTTCGCTGGTGCGGGGTTTTTCATCCGCTTCTTTCAGGGCTATTTTATAGCTCGAGTAGGAGAGGAAGCCGCTCACCAGGCTATTGGAGCCTCCTGGTATTAACACAAAATTGGTTCCTACACCAAAGGTATTCCAGTTAAATTTTGATACGTGCTGGTAGTTTACCTTATCATTAAAGCTAAAGCCAAACACGTTGAACTTGCTTCCATTGGCAGAATTAAAGGACAACTTGCCATATCCATCTGTAAAAGAATAAGGCAGCCCGGCTGTATCAATGTAAGAGTAAAATAATTTGGAAGACTTATCGAGGTACGAGGATTTGCCGGTAAGGATATAGGAAACACTGCCTCCGCTTGATCCTAACTTTTTAATGGGACCTTCTATAATTGCCTTGGATAAAAAAGGGCTGGTAGAGATTTTTCCGCCAAACCTTTTTTTGTTTCCATCGCGCGTGGCAACATCAATCACGGCGGAAAGGCGTCCGCCGTATTCGGCATTAAAGCCCCCCGTTTGCACATTCGCGCTGCGAATGATATCGGTTTCAAACACGGAAAACAAACCAATTGAGTGAAAGGGGTTGTAAATGGTCATGCCATCTATCAGCACCTTATTTTCAATGGGTGCGCCCCCGCGAATAAACAATTCTCCTCCCTGGTCACCGGTAGATACAACACCGGGTACTACCTGTAAATACTGGGCAATGTCCGCTTCACCCACTGCAGGAATTTTGTCTATCTCCTTCGGTGTGATTTTAGTAAGGGAAATTTGTGTTTCTGTTTTCTTTTCTTCCCGCTGGGCATTTACCTGCACATCCTGCAGCTGAACGGAAATGTGGTTGAGGGTAATTTTCTGGTTAACAATCTGGTTGCCTACTACATTAATAGTGATATTGGCAGTATCGTACCCAAGGCTGCTGCACGTAAGCGTGTATTGGCCGGTGGGCACATCAGAGATGGCAAAGAACCCATTTACATCCGTGGTCGAACCCAGGGTGGTTCCCTTCAGGGTTACGTTGGTGAAAATGATGGGTTCCCCATTCTGTCCGTCGATAACACTTCCCCTGATATCGCCTTTTTGGGCAAAGGAAAATAAAGGCAGGATAAAAAACAATAAAGTACTAAACCTTGATATCATATTTTTCATTCGTGTTATGCTTCAAATTCTTCTAAATGCCCCGCGCCCTGCCTAACTAACTCGGGTGAATCACCTGTACAATCAATTACCGTAGAGGGAACGTTGTGCCCGGCTCCGCCATCCACTACCATGTCCACCAGTTTGCGGAACTTCACTTCTATCTCCTCGGGGTCGGTCATGTAATCGGCTATTTCATTATCATCATGCAGGGAGGTAGACAAAAGCGGGTTGCCTAACTTATTAATGATGGCCTGTACAATGGTATTGTCAGGCACCCGTATGCCAATGGTGTTCTTCTTTGTTTCCAATAGCTTAGGTACTTCCTTACTTGCTTTCAATATAAAGGTAAAAGGACCGGGCAATGCCTTGCGCATTAGTTTGTAGGTGGGTGTATCCACCTGCACGGCATATTTTGATAGCTGGCTAAGGTCGGAACAGATGAAAGAAAAGTCCATTTTCTTCTTCTTGGTTTCCTTCATATCCTTAATACGCTCGGTCGCTTTATGATTATGCACATCACAACCGATGGCGTAAACTGTGTCGGTGGGGTAGATGATAACCCCGCCTTTACGCAGACAGGTGACTATCTCGTCAATTTTATGTTCGCTAATCCGTTCAGGGTGTATCTTGAATAACACGATTGAATAATTAAAATTATTTGGCCAGCACCTTTGTTACCAAATCAGCCGCCTCTTTCAGCAGGATGGCGGAGTAAACCTTCAGCCCGCTCTTATCAATCAGGTCTTTGGCTATTTCTGCATTCGTTCCCTGCAGGCGAACAATAATCGGAATCTTTATTTCTCCAATGTTCTTATAAGCATCCACAATTCCCTGCGCCACGCGGTCACAACGTACTATTCCACCAAAGATGTTCACCAGTATGGCTTTCACATTCGGGTCAGCAAGTATGATTCTGAAACCGGCTTCTACAGTAGTGGCATTTGCTGTTCCGCCCACATCCAGGAAGTTGGCGGGTGAGCCACCTGCCAGCTTAATGATGTCCATAGTAGCCATAGCCAATCCGGCGCCGTTCACCATGCAACCTACGTTGCCATCCAGTTTAATAAAGTTCAGGTTGTGCTTGCCTGCTTCCACTTCTGTAGGGTCTTCTTCTGTCAGGTCGCGCATGGCGGCTAAATCAGGGTGGCGGTAAAGCGAGTTATCATCCAGGCTAACTTTAGCGTCCACCGCCACAATGCGGTTGTCGGCTGTTTTCAGCACAGGGTTAATTTCAAACATAGCAGCGTCAGCGCTCAGGTATGCTTTGTAAAGGTTGGTGACAAATTTCACCATATTCTTGAATGCATCGCCGCTTAACCCCAGGTTAAAGGCAATCTTGCGCGCCTGGAAGGGTTGCAATTCACCCTTCGGGTCAACCCATTCCTTCTGAATTTTTTCGGGCATGTGAGCAGCTACTTCTTCAATCTCCATTCCGCCTTCTGTAGAATAGATGATTACGTTGCGCTTCTTCTCGCGGTCGAGCAGGATGCTCATGTAAAATTCCTTGCGGTCCTTCTCATCACCCAGGTAAACGTCCTGGGCAATTAAAATTTTATGCACCTTTTTACCCGCTGCACCAGTTTGCGGGGTTACCAACTGCATACCAAGTATATCCGTAGATTTTTCTTTTACTTTCTCCATGCTGGTGGCCACTTTTACGCCACCACCTTTGCCGCGGCCCCCCGCATGTACCTGCGCCTTCACCACCCAAACCTTGGTTCCGGTTTGTTTTTCAAGTGTTTTGGCGGCTTCTAAGGCAGCATCTATGGTGTCAACAGCTATTCCTTCCTGAACGGTTACACCGTTCTTTTTCAGTATCTCTTTTCCCTGGTATTCGTGTAAATTCATGTATGTAAAAGCCTTATTTGGCAGGCGGTCAAAAATAGGTTTTATAATTAAAAATACGCATTTAGAAGGCCCCTTACTATCCACATTTTAATCTTTACACTGAAATGACAATTAGCCCCATATCCCTCGTTTCTTTGTATTTTGCCAACCTTTTTAACCAGAATGATACAAGCAATCGGCATAGAAAAGGCATACGGACAGCTTAAAGTGCTAAAGGGCATTACCCTAAGTATTAAGCAGGGAGAAGTAGTGTCTATTGTTGGCGCTTCCGGGGCGGGTAAAAGTACCTTGTTGCATATTCTCGGAACCCTCGACAAGACTGACAAAGGCGAGATTAAAATTGGGGAAGAAGTTGTATCCGGCTATTCGGATAGAAAGCTGGGGCAGTTCCGCAACCATAACATCGGCTTTGTATTTCAGTTCCATCATTTGCTGCCAGAGTTTACTGCCTTAGAGAATGTTTGTATGCCGGGCTGGATTGGCAAGCGGAACGAGAAAGAGGTAAAGAAAGAGGCTGAACAATTACTGGATTACCTTGGATTAAAAGACCGCCTAACCCATAAACCTTCTGAACTTTCCGGCGGGGAGCAACAGCGGGTGGCGGTGGCCCGTGCGCTTATCAATCACCCCAAGGTGGTGTTTGCTGATGAGCCTTCCGGCAATTTAGATTCTGATAATGCACACGAATTGCATAAACTGTTCTTCAAGTTGCGGGATGAGTTTAAACAGACATTTGTAATTGTAACGCACAACGCGGAACTGGCTGATATGGCCGACCGCAAGCTGGTGATTAAAGACGGCAGGCTGGATTAAATACGATTATGATGCCGGAAGTAACCATAAGAGCCGCTACACTCGATGATATAACCATGCTGATTGAGCTTTGCCGTAAAAGCTTTTACGATGCATGGATAATTTATAACACCGCTGAGGATATTAACGTTTACATGGACGAATATTTTAGTCCTGAAAAAATTAGGGAAGAAATACTAAACCCCAATGAAACCTACTATGCAGCTTTTAAAAATGGGCAGCCTGTTGGTTATGCAAAGTTTCGGCGGAACTACAAGGAGGGAAAGCTGGAAGAGGAGAGGGCCGTTGAATTGCAGCGGGTATATATCCATCCTGATTTCTTAGGGCAAAAAATTGGCAGCACCCTAATTCAATTTGCCATTGACCAGGCCACCAAAGAGGGGTTTGATGTCATTTGGCTGGGCGTTTGGGAAAATAACATCAAGGCCATGGAACTCTACAAGCGTTTTGGCTTTGCTATTTATGATGACCACTACTTCCTAATGGGCAACGACCGCTCCCATGATTGGCTAATGAAAAAGGCGCTCAAGTAAGCGCCTTTTTCATTATAAATTACTTCCTCTTTTTAGAAGAGGCTCGGCTGGTTATCGGGCTTTCCTTTTTTTTTACCTTTTCCGGTATCCTTGCCCTTGGCTGGTTTTACCGTTTTTCCTTTAGGGATAATTTCCCATTCCATATCTGCTTTGCTATCCGTGGATATATCTGCCACCTCTTTCAGTTTCGATGTGAGCTGTTTTGAAATGACAGGTTTTTTTCCACTCTTTGGCTCAGGCTTAGATTTGGCTTTAGCTTTTTCTGCTGGGGCGGCCTTGGCTGCAGGTTTGGAGGATGCCGCAACTTTAGCTGCTGGCTTGGGGGAGGCAAATAAATCAGCCGTAGCTTCCTTGGGGGCAGCAGGGGCGTTCTTCTGGCCAATCCATTCGGCACTGATAAAGTCGTCGCCGGTTACCTTATTACCAATGGCTTTCCAGCCTTTTACTTCAATAAAAGTAGTCGCATCAATCTTCTGCTCGGTTGGGGTACGCTTCTTGCCCTTCATGAGACGGATTTTCGGCGTTGGGCTGGTAGTAGCCAGTTCCACCCGGTTGCCTTCCCCTTCAGGAATGAAGAGGAACATCTTATCATTAGTCTGCGTCTCAATATTAAAGCGCTTTAGGAAATAGGATTTCTCGTCAGCATTGTAATAAAGGGCGGTGATAGTTTTGGCAGGGTCAAACTTTTCAATAAGCAGCAGCTTATTTACATCAAACTTATTGGTCAGTTCCGTATTGGTGATTTCGTAATTGCCATCGTTGAATATGCTAAGGATGGTTTCTTCACCCTCAAAAGTGCCGAGATATTTGCCTTTCTCTTCAGTAGTTAGCTTGCCAAATTGCTCATCAAACCACAGTTTCTTGCCGGCTATTACCGCTTCTTCTTTCTCTTTCAGTTTTACTTTTGCCACCACGTAGCGGGCCAAAATATTACCAATGGAGCTACGGCCCTTCACGGCCAGTTCCTTAAAATTGTAATCAAATACTTTGTTACGAGCGCTGCTATTAGGGTGGAGGGTAACTGTCACTATTTCATTTTCCCCGTGCGGACAAACTGAGAAGTAAACCACCTTACTGCCTGCTGTGCCTTTGGTCAAGTCATATTCCTTATTGCGGGTTATACCACCTACATTAAAGCGCTTAACCATAGCAGAACCACCCTTACCATCCTGGTATATCATATGGTAAACCGTTTGGTCATCGTTCTTATGGAAGATGTCCAAATGAATGATATCCTTACCCACAAAGGTTTTTTCTTCCACCTTGCTTACCATCATTTTACCATCCTTGCGGAAGACAATGATTTCATCAAAGTCAGAGCAGTCGAAAGCGAATTCATCTTTCTTCAGGCCATAACCGATAAAGCCTTCCGCACGGTTGACGTACAGTTTTTGGTTGGCAATAGCCACCGCCTTCGCTTCAATGGTATCGAAGGTTTTGATTTCTGTTTTACGTTCGCGGTCCTTGCCAAATTTTTTCAGCAGGTTCTCGAAGTATTCAATGGCATAATCGCGGAGGTTTTCCAGGTTATGCTTGGTTTTCTTCATGTCGTTCTCCACGCCTTTGATGTGCTCATCAGCTTTGAAGGAATCGAACTTGGAGATGCGTTTAATTTTAATTTCCGTGAGGCGAACGATATCGTCCCGGGTAATCTCGCGGCGGAAAAGCTTCTTGTATTTCTTTAAGCCCTTATCAATGGCATCAATTACTTCTTCCCAGGTTTCGCATTCTTCAATGTCCCGGTAAATGCGCTTCTCAATGAATATTTTTTCGAGAGAAGAATAGTGCCAGTCATCCTCCAGTTCACCTAACAGGATTTCCAATTCACGCTTCAGCAGTTCCTTCGTGTTCTCCGTAGAAATTTTCAGCAGTTCATTTACCCCAATAAACTTTGGCTTGTCGTTTACAATCACGCAAGCGTTGGGGGAGATGGACACCTCACAATCCGTAAACTTGTACAGCGCGTCGATGGTAATATCCGGCGAAATACCCGGTGCCAGCTGAATCTGTATCTCTACATCTTTTGCGGTATTGTCAACCACCTTCTTAATCTTAATCTTGCCCGAGTCATTGGCTTTTACAATGCTTTCAATCAGTTGCGTAGTAGTAACAGAGAAGGGGATATCGCGGATGACCAGCGTTTTCTTGTCCAGTTCTTCAATCCTCGCGCGTACCCTTATTTTGCCACCGCGTTTTCCTTCGTCGTAGTTGTTTACATCTACCAAACCACCAGTAGGGAAGTCGGGGTAGATGTTCGTCTTCTTGTTACGCAATACATCTATGGAGCCTTTAATCAGCTCACAGAAGTTATGGGGCAAAACCTTGGTAGCCAGGCCCACAGCAATACCTTCCACGCCCTGTGCAAGCAGCAAAGGAAATTTCATGGGCAGGGTGAGAGGTTCTCTCTTTCTACCATCGTAGGATAGCTGCCAGGTGGTGGTTTGAGCGTTAAACGCTACCTCGTGAGCAAACTTGCTCAGGCGCGCCTCAATATAACGGGGAGCGGCAGCGGCATCGCCTGTGCGCATATCGCCCCAGTTACCCTGCGTTTCAATCAGCAAATCTTTTTGCCCGAGGCCAACCATTGCATCGCCAATGGAGGCATCTCCATGCGGGTGGTATTGCATGGTTTGCCCGATAATGTTCGCTACCTTGTTAAAGCGGCCATCGTCCATCTCCTTCATGGCGTGAAGGATACGGCGCTGAACGGGTTTTAAGCCATCTTCCACGGCGGGTACGGCGCGCTCCAGGATAACATAGGAGGCATAATCGAGGAACCAGTCCTCGTACATATTCATCACGTTCTTACTTTCGTGATGCTGTTCGTTGGTGTTTTTTTCTTCGGCCATTAATTATAATTGTCAAATTCCAAATTAAGCAGCAGCCACAGCTTCCGCTTCTTCCTTCACGATGTCTTTTTCTATTCTCAGGTTGCCAATGATGAAGTCCTGGCGGGCAGGAGTGTTCTTGCCCATGTAGTATTCCAGTATGCTCTGTATGGTCATATCTTGTTTCAGGATAATGGGTGCCAGGCGGATGTCATCGCCGATAAATCCGGCAAACTCATCCGGTGAAATTTCACCCAGCCCTTTAAAACGGGTAATTTCCGGTTTGGTACCTAGCTTTTGAATAGCACGTTGGCGCTCTTCATCACTGTAGCAGTAAATGGTTTCCTGCTTGTTGCGCACCCGGAACAAGGGTGTTTCCAGGATATATACGTGTCCGTTCTTCACCAGGTCGGGGAAGAACTGCAGGAAGAAGGTCATCATCAGCAGGCGAATGTGCATGCCATCTACATCGGCATCAGTAGCAATCACTACACGGTTATAGCGCAAGCCATCCATGCCTTCCTCAATATTCAGGGCGTGCTGAAGCAAATTAAATTCTTCGTTTTCATACACTACCTTCTTAGTCAGGCTGTAGCAATTCAGCGGCTTACCGCGTAAACTAAATACCGCTTGTGTTTCCACATCGCGGGATTTGGTGATGGAGCCGCTGGCAGAATCACCCTCAGTAATGAAAAGGGTAGTTTCCAATCCTTTTTCTTTGTCTTCACCAAAATGGAAGCGGCAGTCGCGCAGTTTTTTGTTGTGGAGGTTTGCTTTCTTGGCGCGCTCGTTGGCCAGCTTGCGAATGCCGGCCAATTCTTTACGCTCGCGCTCCGATTGCTGAATACGGTTCAGCAAGGCATCAGCTACCTGCGGATTTTTATGGAGGTAATTGTCTAATTCTTTGGTTAAGAAATCGCCTACAAAACTGCGCATGCTTGGCCCGCCTTCATACACATTCTGTGAGCCCAGCTTGGTTTTAGTTTGTGATTCAAATACAGGCTCCTGCACGCGAACACTGATAGCAGCACAAATGGAGGCGCGGATATCGTTAATATCCCAGTCCTTTTTGTAAAAGTCACGCAGGGTTTTTACCAATGCTTCTTTAAATGCGTTCAGGTGGGTACCACCCTGGGTAGTATGCTGACCATTCACGAAAGAATAGTATTCCTCGCCATACTGGTTATCATGCGTCATGGATACTTCAATATCTTCTCCCTTCAGGTGAATAATAGGGTAGCGGATTTCCTCTGCGTTGGTTTTACGCTTCAGCAAATCCAGTAAGCCATCCTTACTGAAATATTTTTTGTCGTTGTAGTTGATCGTCAACCCCGCGTTCAGGTAGCAGTAGTTCATCACCTGGTTCTCGACAAACTCAGGAATGAAACGGAAATTGCGGAACACTTTTTCATCGGCGCGGAACTCTATCAGCGTACCGTTAGGTTCCGGCGATTTGGTTTCTTTGTGGTCCTTCTTCAGGTTGCCATATTCAAATTCAGCTTCCTTGGTTTTGCCTTCGCGGAAGGATTGCACCTTGAAATAAGAGGAGAGGGCATTCACCGCCTTAGTACCCACGCCGTTCAACCCAACAGATTTCTGGAAAGCTTTGCTGTCGTATTTACCTCCGGTGTTAATTTTGCTTACGCAATCAATCACTTTACCTAAAGGAATACCCCGGCCAAAGTCGCGCACCTTCACGTGGTGGTCGGCTATTTCAATATCAATATTGCGGCCATTGCCCATGACAAATTCATCAATGCAATTGTCCACCACCTCTTTCAGCAATACGTAAATGCCATCATCCATGCTGCTACCGTCGCCCAGTTTGCCGATATACATACCGGGGCGCAGGCGGATATGCTCCTTCCAGTCGAGGGATTTAATACTGTCTTCGTTATACACGTTCTTTTGCTCAGCCATGCTAATTCGTTGATTTTTAAACGGTTTTCATAGGGAAAAAGCCCGGAAACCCGCACCCAATCAGGGTTTACGCTGGCAAGTTAACCATAAAACGGGGAATACAGTTTCCTAGTTTCCCCATGAAATGTGTGGATAATCCTGTAATGGAATAAAACTTTACTTAAGCTTAGTACGCCGTTATTTATTTACAAATGGATAACTTTGTATAAGGCTGTATTAGAGTTTTAAAAATAAGAAACTGAAATTTTATTCAGCTTCTGAAATTATTGCTAGAATCAAAAAGGAATCTAACATGATAATAGTTCAGAAATTAAAAGAGAGATATCCTGTTAATGGGTCTTTTTATGTGACCCCGAGTTCATCGATTGCAAATAATATAAAAACACAAAGAAATAATAAGATTGTGGAAGGCAAAGGTGTTTACATATTTACAGCTAAGCAAAATAATCAAGAGAAAACTATGTATATAGGTAAAGCAGGAACGATTAAAACTTCAGGAGAATGGGCTGTGCAGAATTTATTTGGAAGAATTTCTAATAAAAATTATCAACCGGTTTATAAAGAATTCGGGTTAAAGAAAAGCGTAAATAGACAAAAGTTCTTTGATAAAGTTTTTGAATTAGAAAAGGCCGATGCAATAGGGGTTTATTGGTTTGTTAGTTGGGATGCAAATAAGTTTAAGGAACTTCCAGGATTAGCTGAAGCTTTAGCTCTTCAGTCTTATTTTGATATGTATGGAAGATTGCCAGAATGGAATAATAAGTTTTAAGTAATTCTTATCGTAGTAATTTTTTTAAAACACTAAGGGCGCCTCTTCCGAAGCGCCCTTGCAATTTTTAAAACTAATTAAAAGTTATGCAGCCTTAACTTTGGCAACAACAGCTTTGAAAGCAGCCGGCTGATTCATGGCTAAATCAGCAAGCGTTTTGCGGTCGAGGTTGATGTTGCTATCGTGCAAAGCTTTAATGAAGCGGCTGTAAGTCAAGCCTTCTTCGCGCACAGCAGCGTTAATACGCACAATCCACAAAGAGCGGTAGTCGCGTTTTTTCTGCTTGCGGCCTACATAGGCATATCCAAGGGCTTTATCAACGGCGTTCTTAGCAGTTGAGATGTTGCTTTTACGGGTTCCCCAATAGCCTTTGGCTCTGTCTAAAACTTTCTTGCGGCGGGCTCTGGAGGCTACGGCATTTACTGAACGTGGCATTGTATTCTAATTTTTAAGGGGTATTCAATTACATTACTAATAACTGCTTAATCTTTTTCAGGTTGGCTGAATGCACAATGGCATCACCACTCAGGCGCTTTTTGCGGTCCTTCGATTTCTTGGTCAAAATGTGACGCTTAAAGGCCTTCTTACGCTTTATTTTTCCACTTCCAGTTACCTTGAAACGCTTCTTGGCGCTGGAGTTTGTCTTCATTTTAGGCATAAACAGATTATTAGGGGCGGCAAAGATATAGAATACTGGGAAACAAGCAAATTTTAAGGGCAGAAATACCAAAAAAGATGAAGAATTAGCCCTAAAAAGGCTTAAGCCTTCTTTTTTGCGCCTGCAGGCTTAGGATTAATGAGCACTGACATGCGGTTACCCTCCAGTTTAGGCAGGCTTTCCACCAGCCCAATGGCCTGGAGGCGCTCTACAAACTTAAGCAGTAAAAGCTCACCACGGTCTTTAAACAGGATGGAACGGCCGCGGAACTGCACATAAGCTTTCACCTTGGCGCCTTCTTCGAGGAAGCGCTCGGCGTGCTTGGTTTTAAATTCAAAGTCGTGGTCGTCAGTATTAGGGGTGAAGCGAATTTCCTTCATGATATTCTTGGTGGTCTTCGCTTTCATCTCCTTTTCCTTACGCTTCTTCTCGTAAAGAAATTTGTTGTAGTCGATAATTCGGCAAACAGGCGGATCGGCATTGGGAGATATCTCCACTAAATCTACGCCTAAGTCTTGCGCCATTTTAATGGCATCCCGGGTAGGGTATATGCCGGGTTCAACATTTTCACCTGCTAAGCGCACCTGTGGGGCGGTAATCAGGTTGTTGATTCTGTGTTCTGCTTCTCTTTTTCTTCTGAAATTGTTTCTTCCTTGAAAGTTAGATTGTTGTAATGCCAAGTGGGTGATAATTTGATGAAATAAAAATGATGATTAGTTAATGTTGTTTTTTTATGATGAATTTTTTTTAACGGTAGTTCTTAATTTCTTCTTTAATAAAGGTAACAAATTCGTCGGCACTCATGCTTCCCTTGTCGCCTTCGCCTTGCCTGCGCACGCTCACCTGCCCGCTCGCTTCTTCTTTCTCTCCAATTACCAGCATATGGGGCACGTGCTTAATCTCTGTGTCACGTATCTTCTTGCCAATCTTCTCATTACGCTCATCAATAGTCGTGCGAATATCGGCATTTTTCAATTTATCCATAACATTTTTTGCGTAAGGGATAAACTTTTCACTAATAGGTAATATAGCGACCTGTTGGGGGGAGAGCCAGGTAGGGAACTTGCCGGCATAATGTTCCAGTAGAAACCCGATAAAGCGCTCATGAGTTCCAAGTGGTGCACGGTGGATGATTATGGGCTGTTCATCCTCATTTTTTTCATTCTTAAAGGTTAAACCAAATCGGGAAGGCTGGCCAAAATCCACCTGGTTGGTGGCCAACGTAAACTCGCGGCCTATTACGCTCCAGATTTGTACGTCGATTTTTGGCCCGTAGAAAGCGGCTTCGTCGGCAACTTCTACATAAGGTATTTTAGAATCTATTAACACCTTGCGCACCATGTCCTCGGTTTTCTTCCAAAGTTCGGGCATGTCGAGGTACTTTTTACCCAGCTTACTCGGCTCGTGGGTGCTAAAGCGCATCACGTATTTATCAATACCGAAGATTTTAAAATACTTCAGGTACATTTCATTCACTGCCTTAAACTCGCTTTCAAATTGTTCCTCGGTGCAATAAATGTGGGCATCATTCATTTGCAGGCTGCGCACGCGCATTAAACCAAACAACTCACCCGATTGCTCATACCTATAACACATGCCATATTCAGCCAAACGAAGAGGAAGGTCCTTATAACTGCGTGGCACGGCATCAAAAATTTTGTGATGGTGCGGGCAGTTCATGGCCTTCAGGTAATACTTTGTTCCTTCAATTTCCATTGGGGGGAACATACTATCGGCATAATAGGGTAGATGCCCACTCTTTAAATACATGCTCTCCTTGGCAATGTGCGGAGTTTTCACGCGGCTGTAACCTGCTTTGTCCTCGGTGGTTTTTGCCAACTTCTCTAACTCTTCAATCATAATGCCGCCGTTGGGCATCCAAAGGGGCATACCCTGGCCCACATCATCATCAAAAATGAAGATTTCCATTTCCTTCCCAATCTTGCGGTGGTCGCGCTTCTTGGCTTCCTCCAGCATATTCATGTACTCCTCCAAATCTTTCTGCTTGGGGAAAGTGATGCCGTAAATACGGGTCATCTGTTTATTGCTGGAATCACCGCGCCAGTATGCACCGGCAATGTTGGTGAGCTTAATGGCTTTAATAGGGGCTGTGGAGGCTAAGTGAGGGCCGCGGCACAGGTCAACAAAATTACCCTGCTCGTAGAAGGTGATGGAGCCATCTTGCAAATCGTTAATCAGTTCCAGTTTATATTCATCCCCCTTACCGGTAAAATATTTCAGTGCATCGGCCTTGCTTACATCTTTGCGAACGTAAGTACTGTTCTTGCCGGCCAGTTCGGCCATCTTCTTTTCAATGGCGGCAAAGTCTTCCTGGCTTATTTGCCTTCCGCCGAGGTCAACATCATAATAATAGCCGTTGTCCACTGCAGGGCCAATACCGAATTTTACACCGGGGTACAATACCTCCAATGCTTCTGCCATCAAGTGGGCGCTGCTGTGCCAGAATGTGCTCTTACCCTCTTTGTCATCCCACGTTAACAGATGAAGGGTGGCATCTTCATTAATGGGGCGAAGCAAATCGCGCACCTCGCCATTTACTTTGGCGGCCAGTACTTTGCGGGCCAGTCCTTCGCTAATGCTTTTTGCAATATCCATTGCGGTGGTGCCTGCTGCATATTCCCTGGTTGCGCCATCCGGAAAGGTAATTTTCATAGTGTTAATTTTTCTTGTTCAGTTTTTTTAATTCTTCTTTTGCCGGTTCGTAATCGGATTTCAAACTAATGGCATTTTCAAAATCACTCTTAGCCTGGTCGGTGTTGCCTTTAGCCAGTGTACACAAACCCCTGTAGTAATAGGCCTCCGCGTAATCCGGTTTTACCTTAATGGCAAAGTCGAAATACTTGTAAGCTTTATCAATCGAATCCTGCTGCAAATAAATAAATCCCATGTTAAAATACGCATTTTCATACTGCGGATTTTTTACAATCAGGTCATGATAGGTTTTTTTTGATTGTTCCAGGTTTTCACTGGCCACCGGTTTATTCTTTTTCTCCAGTGCATTTAGCCCTGCATCCTGGTAATACTTAGCCTTGGCATACCACGCTTCGGCATTGCTGCTATCCAGCCGGATGGCATTATCAAAATATTTTGGCGCCACCTGGTTCCCGGATTTTGATGTTAGCAAACCCAGTTGCATGTAGGCATCGTAAAAGTCTTGCTTCAGTTGCACGGCTTTCTGAAAAGCAGTTATGGCTTTAACGGTATCCTTCATTTCTTTCAGGCTCATGCCCATAATAAAATAGGCCTCTGCATTATTGGCATCCTTTTGTAAAAGAGTGGTAACCTGCGTAAGGGCATTTTGGTAGTCGCGGTTATACAGGTACACCTTGCTTAACTTGGTGATGGCGTCCTTATTGTCCGGTTCCCGCCTAATCAGGTTCTTCAGGCAATCAGCGGCCCCATCTGCATACCCGCCTGCCATGTAGACATCGGTTAGCGCATAGTAAAAATTCTGTTTGGATGAATCCAGTTTAATGGCTTTTAATAAGTCATCAGATGCCTTTACCACCTGGTTGCTTTTGTAATAAACCATTCCCCGCTGAAAATAGGTTTCCGCATTGGCTGGGTCAGCCTTTATTTTTTCCGATAGCTCTTTAATCTGCAGGGCTTCGGGTGTTTTTACTGAATCCGTTGAATCAGCAGCAGGGGGCTTGCTACTGTTACAGCTACTGCAGCCCGGCGCGAAAAACACGGTGGCCAGCACAAAACCGGCAAAAAGAAATGAAATAAGGCGTGAAAACATGGGTGGCAAAATTAATCAATAAAGCCACACACCTGATTATATTTGCCCCCTCATTTAATATTTTACCATGAAATTACAATTGCTTTCCCTGCTCGGCCTGGGTGCATTAATGGCCTGCAACTCATCAAATACTAAAAATGAAGAAACGGCCGATAGTACCCAAACGGCTAAGGTAGATTCAACCAAATGGACTCACTTTCCCGGCGAGAAACACCTGAAGAATGTGATTCAGTTAACCTTCGGCGGCGAGAATGCCGAGGCCTACTGGAGCTTTGACGGGAAGAAAATAATTTTCCAGCGTACCGATAAAAAGGAAAACATGTGCGACCAGATTTTCTACGGAACGGCCCCAACGGACAGCACCCAGAAATTTGAGTTCACCAGAATAAGCAACGGTAAAGGTCGCACTACCTGCAGCGCCTTCCTGCCCGGCGACACGCTGGTATTGTATGCCTCTACCTTTGCCACACAGGATACCTGCCCGCCCGTGCCCGACCGCAAGAAGATTAAGAAATACATCTGGCCCATTTACAACAGTTACGAGATTTATGTAAGCGACCTGAAGGGAAATATTAAAAAACAACTGACGAAGAATAAGTTTTACGATGCCGAGGCCACCATTTCGCCTAAGGGGGATAAAATTATTTTCACCAGTACCCGCGACGGTGATATTGACCTGTATACCATGAACCTGGATGGCAGCAACGTGAAGCGAATTACCAAAGAATTAGGATATGACGGCGGCGCATGGTTCAGTGCAGATGGCAGCAAGATTGTTTGGCGCGCCAGCCGGCCCAAAACACCGGAAGAAGTGAAGGAATATAAAGAGTTGTTGGCACAGGGCTTAGTGGCGCCCACGCACATGGAGGTATTTACTGCCAATGCTGATGGCAGCAATGTGCAGCCCGTAACCAAGGACATGAAAGGGGCCAACTGGGCGCCTTACTATTTCCCGGACGGCAAGCGCATTATTTTTGCTTCCAACTTTGAATACGAACGCGGCTTCCCTTTTAACCTGTATACCATTAATGCCGACGGCAGCAACCTGGAAAAAATTTCTTTCTCCGGTATGTTCGATGCCTTCCCTATGTTTTCACCGGATGGCAAGCGCGTGGTATTCTGTAGCAACCGCAACGATGGCGGCACGCACGATACCAATGTGTTTGTAGCGGATTGGGTGGAGTAGGGAGGTTAGTATCAAGATGGGTATTAGCCTGGTGCATTACTCAACGCACCAGCGTCACATTTCCTTTCACCGTGCCGCTGCTAATTACATCTTTCATCGTTCCGGAATAAGAGGCCATGTAAACATAGGTGCCCGTGGTGCATAGCTGGCCATTAACTGTGCCATCCCAGCCTTCATCTATATTATCGGTTGCAAAAACCAGTTGGCCCCAGCGGTTAAATATTTTTAGGCTGAAATCAGTGATGTTATATCCAAACGCTTTGAACAAGTCATTCTTCTTATCGCCATTCGGGGAAAAAGCATTGGGGAAATAAACAATGGGCTGGCACAATTCAGTAACGTTAACAGAATCCGTTCCGCTGCAACCTGCAGTGTTCCTAACCATTAGGTAATGATTGCCCAGCGTAGTTACGGGATAATTTATTCCTTTGAATTTTCCATCCCACAAATAAAAGGAATAGCCCGGTGGCCCAATCAGCACCGTAGGTATGCCCGGGCACATCGTGGTATCCTTAATAAAATCTCCTGAGGGAACGGGCAGGTAAGGAAGCACTATTAAAGTATCCGAAGCCAGGCAACCGTTGGCATCGTGCCCATCCACAAAGTAAGTTCCGGAAAGCGCCGTTGAAAAAGTTTGATTAGTGGAACCATCCTGCCATTGGTAAGTACTCATGCCGGGCCCCGCATCCAGCGTTACCCCAGCGCTGCCGGGGCAAAGCGCCGTATCCCTACCAAGGTAAATAAAAGGAGAGGGGTAGTTGGAAACCGTTCGGGCATCCGTGCCGGTGCATCCCGCCGAATTGGTCACTGTAACAGAATAGGTGCCCGGCACCGTGGTGAAGAAAGTAGGGTTAGCCGAGGCATCCTGCCAAACGTAAGTACTGTAACCCGCTCCCGCATTTATCGTTACCGGCTGGTTAACACACACAGAGGTATCATTACCAATATTAATGCTAATGCTGGTTAATGTGGTAACGGTAAGCGTATCCACATCCGTGCAGCCGGCGGTGTTGCTAACGGTTACAGCATAAGCACCCGATGCCAGCACATTAAATGTTTGCGCAGCAGAGCCATCCTGCCATAGGTAGGAATTGTACCCGGCCCCTGCATCCAGCGTTAAAGGTGTGCCGGGGCATAAGCCCGTATCATTGCCCAGGTTTACCGGTGTAAGCGGTGCAGGCAGGCTGAAATTAAACTGCGCTGAGGTGGCCACTCCGCCTACGCCGTCAAGGGCGCCATAGCTGGTATTAAAACAAGGGCTTGTGGGGTGAAGCACCAGGCCGGCCTTTCCACCATTGCAGTTGTATGTAATGTTGGGCGGCATAGAAGGGCGGCTGAGTATCAGCATTCCGCTGCCACCACCACCGCCCGGGCCGTGGCAATCGCCGGTAAAAATAGTGTTGTTAGTGCTACCCCCGTCGCCGCCTTTGGTTTCAACGGTTACATTGGCCACATAATTCTGCACGTTAAGAATAATGCAGCCACCTGCACCGCCACCACCGGCACCTTCATCGCGTGTTAGGGCCGTTTGGTTTATTCCGTTGGATAGAATGGAGTTATTGTTTCCCGTGAGGGTGGTTGCCGTAATTAATATAATGGCACCGCCATTAGTGCCTGCAACTACGGGCTGCCCATTATCAGAAAAGCCACCGCCACCACCACTACCCATAAAGGCCCTGCCATTGGAGTAGGTTAGTGCCGCGCCACCACTACCCTGTACGCCGGTTGCACCGCAGCCGCTATATTCCTTGCCACCTAAACCACCTACGTTGGCATTGCCGCCACCGCCACCACCACAGTTGCCGGGCATGCTGCCACCACCACCGCCGGCCCACTTACCGCGGGCGCCATCCATGTTGGCTACATACGCCGCTATGCTTTCTCCTTTTTGCCCGGCCTGTGAGCTCGGTAAAATCCAATTAGGGTTACCGCAACCGAAGCCACCATGAATAAGGTTGCCACCGCGGAAACCATTGCCGCTTACATCAATATTGGCATTCAGGGTTAGGTTTCCACCCACTTCCATAACCAGCACACCGCCGGTGCTGCCGTTCCACGGGGTGCAGATGAGGGTGCCGGTTACCGTTACATCGTTATACACGGGCACGCGCACCATTTGCACGGCACCCGGAATATCGTAGGCATGGCAAAGGGGAGTTTGCAGGGTTATCACATTGCCGTTCACGGCGCTAATGGTAGCGAATTCGTAATAGCCGGCATTGTTGTAGGAAGTGATATCACCGCAAGAGGACGTGTTGGTTTGGTTGAGTGTAGCACCCTGCATTTGAATAACCAGCACTTTATCAGCCACGGAAAAGCCGGCGCTGCTGCCTACGGTGATATTGTTAGAGGCAATGTTGGTAATCTTGGTGTAAATGTTAATGGTGCCGCTGATGGTTTGAGCACTGCAATAATTAATGGCCGGCAGGCTTAAAATCAGGAGAGTAAGGGACACTAAATAAATCCCTTTAAAGAGAAGGGATAAGCGGTTGGTCATCGAGCCAAAAATAAGCTATGGTTGGAAATAAATGAACTTTAAGGTACATTAAACCGATAAACGGTTAATTCTTTACAAAGGGTTGGTTAACCCACTCTTTTCCATTGAACAAAGTAAGGCAGTAATAACCGGCAGGCAGGGCCGAAATATCCAGGTTCAAAGGATTGTTGTTTTTTACATTAACCCTGTATTGTTTCACCTCCTGCCCAAGCAGGTTATAA